>ERZ1026772.1607-NODE-1607-length-11586-cov-102.341081_pt1 | contig 11586 bp, 11 predicted proteins | sample MGYA00380124_ERZ1026772 | MGnify/ENA primary metagenome ERZ1026772 (study PRJEB33269, sample SAMEA4719760) | human gut metagenome | biome: human-associated habitat; feature: organic feature; material: feces | place: Cameroon | collected 2013-10 ...
GGCCTATTTATGCGGTATTCTAGCTTTATTACTTTTATCAACTGTCAAAGATGGGTTTATACATATTTCAATTCTAGCAAAAAGAAGACTACTTGTCTTCTTTTATACTTTTTTCGATAGCTGCATTACCTGCATCATATCCTAAATTATCATAAAGAGAATATAGTTCGGTACTTACTAAGTGGAACTCACCATTATCATAAATTAAACGATAAGAATCACCATAATAATCCCAAACAGTTACATCGGTATCTTTATCCTTAGCTAGCTTGATGAAATCTTCAAATTTCAAGGCATCCATACCATAATTTGAAGTAATGCCATCCTTGCCATCATTATAAGTAATGACAAAAGGATGATAGTACTCATAATAATCAGTCTTTAGATAGTTATCAAGAATATAATCACGATAAGATTCCATCATATCAACAAGTTCATGATTCTTAGTTGAAGTAACCACCGATAAACTAAAGGAACCAGATTCCATATAAGACTTATCCTCATCATTTAGACTCTTAAAGAAATCATAATATTCAGATTCATTATCGTCGCCGATATAGCCAGAATAATAATCATAGGTCATCTTATCATAATCAAATTTATATATTCTAGATAAGCCAAAGCCATTAGTCTTTTCACAGCTATAGTTAAAACCTAATGACAAAATAACACCACCTACAAACAACAATACTTGTAGCTTAGATAAACTAAACTTTCTCTTATATACAAAGTTTCCTATAAAGTAAGCTGCAAATAATAAGGCATACAAGATAACAGTTCCATAGACATCATTAATGATTCTACCTGAAGCGATTATAAATAAACAGATGATTGTATAGAAACTAATAATAAACGGATAGGCAAAGAAACCATCAGAATAATTACCAGCTCTTTCTACCTTTCTATTATTAAATGACTTAAATAATAAGAAAGTGAATAATACAATATAGACCACAGTAACCACATATGATGAAACTAGATATTCATATACATAACCACCAAATGTTATCGATGTATATTCAACAACGCTTAAGGCGATTGGTGATAAATAAATAAGTATTTTATATAGAGAATCAGTCAACACGTTTACGCCAACTAAATAAGAAGACGTAAACGCTTCACCTGCAAATAAAATCATCAACGGTATTGCATAATAGGCAATCAAGATTACAAATCCATCAGTAATTGAATTAGCCAAAAAATATATAAAGGCATTAAAGACAATTACCATCAAATAAGTAACACATGCAGTCAACAATAAATATAAGACATTTATTAAAGACGCTTGCATATTACTAACAATACAATTAATAAGTGTAATTATTAGTGATAAAACATATGGGGCAAATGCTGCCACAAAACAATAAACAAGGCCTGTAAATAACATCGTATTACGAGACATATTTAATGAGAAATAAGTATCTACAGCCTTCTTATTATGCACATATGAAAAGATAAATAATGGCAAGATAAAAGCTGTAGCTGCCCCAAGTACATAATTAAACAACAAAGGACTAAATGCAGACAACGGACCATTTAACTTACCCATAAAAGAGAAAGAAATAATAGCCTGTAAGATACAAGTTATTAAAAATAGATGCTTCTTTGACTTAAATAAATAAATAAAATAATTCTTATTTAACATTTAAAGCTCCTGTATGCTCATATATGAACAACTCCTCAAAGTTTACATTCAACACATCAAGAATCAAAGGATTCAACGTCTCTAACTTCTCAGACACTTCTTCCCTATTACCCCTAATAACAAGAGTAATTATTCTACCTTCCATATTCTTGTACAACACATCAAAGTCCTTAAATAATTCAATATCAACTTCTTCCTTAAAAGCTAATTGATACTTATTAATATTAGCCTTAGACTCCAATAAATCACCATAAGTCTCTATATGACCATTTTCTAAGATGCCATAAGAATCACAAATATCCTCAAGTTCCTTTAAGTTATGAGAAGAAATAATAATCAAAGAATTATTGTCTTCAATTAAATCACTCAAGGCATTCTTGATATGAACTCTTACAATTGGATCTAAACCATCAAAAGCCTCATCCAACAACAATAAGTCTGGTTTACAAGCTAGGGCAATCAGCAACATCGCCTGTCTTTTCATGCCCTTAGAAAAGTTAGAAATATTGTCAGTTTCACTTAACTTAAATAAGCTTAAATACTTTTGATATACTTCTTCATCAAAGTCATAGAAACCCTTATAAAACATCTTTAAACTCTTAATATTAGAACCATAAGGATAATAAGGATCATCGGATACTAGAAAGATTCTCTTTCTAATCTCAGGATCAACATAAGTATCCAAACCTTCAAAAAGCACTAAACCATCATCCAAAGAATAGATACCAGTGATACTTCTTAAAAGAGTGGACTTACCTGCTCCATTAACACCTACTAGACCAAAAATAGAGCCATGATCAATATTTAAAGAAACATCATCTAAAACGCTTTTATCCTTAAAAGCCTTTGTTACATTTTTAATCTCTAACATCATCTAACTCCCAAATACTTCTTCAACTGCATTTAATACCGTCTCTTTTCGATAACCACTTTCCTTCAGCTTACTTAACAAGAAATAAACTTCATCGGTATTTGAATTAACAGCTGTTGTATCAGCCACAAAGCTACCTTTCTTGAACACCGAATAGATATAACCATCTTGTTCAAGTTCTTGATAAGCCTTTTGAACCGTATTTGGGTTAATACTCAAATCACTTGCCAACTCTCTTACCGAAGGTAGCTTATCATTTGGCTTTAAAACACCTGCATTAATAAACTTAATTATTTGAGACTTGATTTGTTCATAGATTGTTTCTTTTCCTTGTAGATTAATAAGAAACATTCACATCTCCTAATTTAAATTATTCAATTTACCATCCTTTAGTAATAAACACTTATCTGACATTCTCGCAACCTCATCAGAGTGCGTTACTACGATAATTGTCTTACCAAAGTTATGAGCTAAGTCCTTAAACACATCAATAATTTCTTTTTCAGTAGCTGTATCAAGGTTACCAGTAGGCTCATCCGCAAAAATCAAGTTAACATTACTTGCCAAAGATCTCGCAATAGCAACACGCTGTTGCTCACCACCTGACAATTGACCAACCATTCTATCAGCCTTAGTTCTCACAATACCAAACTTCTCAAGAAGATTATAAGCAACCTCCTTCTTATCCTTTGGAACCTTATTGTCTGTTTCTTCCATAGCTACCATAACATTTTCAGCAGCAGTTAAATAACTAATCAAGTTATATTGTTGGAAGACGATCGCAATGGCATTTCTTCTATACTTTGCCAAGCCCATCTTCTCAACATCTTCACCATCAAAATAAATCTTGCCACTCTTTGGTTCATCAAGCCCTGCAATAAGAGATAGAAGTGTTGTCTTACCACTACCAGAGGGACCCAAGATTGTATAGAAATTGCCTGACTCGAAAGTATAGTTTAAGTCTTTAAGAATTTGTCTTTCGTAGCCACCATCAATATATGAATAATTAATATCTTCTAATTTTAAAATTTCTGACATATTGGCCTCCTTAGTTTTGGTTCATTAAAATCTTCTTAGGATTAAAACGCATAATCATCATTGAAGGAATCAAGATAGAAACTAGTACGATCGCTAGTCCTACTACATAGATTTCCGCAATAATAACTGGTGAAATAGAAACATTATAGTTACTTACTAAATCCTCTAAAGTAACATCGCTACTGTAATCATCACTCCAAACCGAAGAACTATAATAGATATCATTATCATTCTTATTCTCATTAACACCACTAGAAGTAATTTGATATTCAAGTACTGTTTGACCAACCTTATTAGCGATTAAACTACCAGTACCAATTGAAAGTGTGAATCCAAGTAAGGCAACTAAAGCTAATTCTACAAAGAATTGAGCAACTACTTTAAATTTACTTGCACCAATTGACAATAAAACACCAATTTCATATTCTCTAGTCTTTAATGTTAGTGCTGTAATTAATGTGATAATAACTACCGCATTAATAACTACTAACCATACAATGAACGAAGCATAAATACTTAATGTATCAAGTGGTTTAGATAACTTATTGAATTCTTCATTATCAACACTAATCTTCTTATAATCACCTAAAGTATCCTTATAATCTTCTACAAACTTATCTACTTCAAGTGGATCATTTAATAATAAGGTAACAGTACCTAATTGAACCTTAGAAGTATCGCCTTCTTGTGGTCTATTAGAAGGATCCTTGTAATAATCATCATCAGGATTTTTACTAGCATAATAATCAAATGACTTTTGTTGAAGAGGTAAAGTAATATTACTTTGAGTAGTACCAGGCATTAGAATCATATTATCAGGATTCTCATATGGAGAAGTCCACTTATAATTTGGACTATCAGGAGTGATAGTTTGATTATGTTCATAGATACCAATAATCTTCAATTCAACTAAATAATCACTCTCAGAGACCTCCATACCTTGAGAAGAATACATCTTCACATCGGTCTTACTAATTGCATAATAAGTGAAAGTATCGCCTACTTTTAAACCATTTTGTTCAGCTAAAGCCTTAGAAATTAAACATACTCTATTAGACTTATCGATATCTTCTTGAGTATAGAAACTACCCTCAACTACCTTATAGTCGCCATCTTCAAATTCAATCATATTAGGGAAATAATTAGCCTTGATGAAATATGATGGTTCTTGATACTCTTCACAGTGCTCAGTACCATCAGCGTCATAATAACAAGACTGACCACCACCCATATTATTCTCGGCTTCATTATTTAAATGCACATAATCAAGAACACCATCGCCATAAGCTTGACCATTATTAATCGCATTAGCAGTCTTTACTCTTTTATCTTTTAAGATATCCTTCACTTCAGTCAATGTAACACTTGGATAGTTCTTATAAGCCTTTTTAATCTCATCTTCATCTTCTAAAGACTCTACATAATTATAGTAAGCTTGATAATCAACTTGCATTGTCGCAACTGCTCTCATCTTTTGACGAGTTAAGATCTTAGCTTGACCAGCCGCATTAGATACACCTAAACCAACAATTACAAGGGTACCTACAAGTAAGAATGTAAGTATTAATAATATTGATTTAGAAGCCTTTCTTGTAACATTTTTAATTGCTCTATTAAAGAAATTCATATAACCTTCCTTTCTTATGCACCAGGTGTAGGAGTTGGAGCACTCTTAACCTTCCAATAATTTCCATCTGTAACTTTTTCAATTGTATAAGATGCATCATCATAGATTTCACTGTTAAAATCTAATCCAGCAATTCTAGCAGGCTGATCATAATCACCAGTTTCAATATTGCCAGCCAATACAAATGTAATATGCTTATCAGCTAAATATTTAATCAAATCATTAACTGTTGCGTATTCACTACTTGAACCAGTCTCAAATGATTTACCAACCTTATAGAACAAGCCCTTAGATACAACAACGCTAAATCTTACATCTAGTGGCAAACGATCAGAGATATCATACTTACCGCCTTTTGAATAAGAAGAGATCTCATATGATACAATTTGACCCTTTGCGTAAGTTTCAGAATAAACTGCAGAAGATTCTGACCAATTGCCAGTATAAGCATCAATGCCCTTTGAACGTTTTTCATTACACCAATCTTCTAATCTATTAAGTGGCAATCCAATGCCTAGCTTTTCCTTTAAGCCTTCATCAGCTGCATAGAAGTATTTACCAGCATTTAATGTAATTCGTACATCATCACTAGTCGAAATAGTTTGACCCACTTTCACATTAGCATCTAATACATGAGCATCGCTATTTGAATACTTAGTAGTTACAGTTGGTACGATATTATTCTTAGCTGCCCAAGCTTCAATTTCTTCCTTATTCATCTTATAGAAATCAGGAACCTTAACACCCTTACCCTTAGAAACAGTAACAGTTAAAGTCTCATTTTGTTTCATAGTCTTATTAGCTGCTACAGATTGAGAAACAACTTTACCAGATTCAACCTTATCGTTATATACCTCTACCTTTTCTAAGTTAATCTTATTAGTCTTAGCCCAAGACTCTACTTCTGTATAGTACTTATCCTTAAAATCAGTAACTGTCACAGTACCTGCAGGTTGAGGTCCCTTAGATACTGAAATATTCATAGTTGATGATCTTGTAAAATCAGCCTCATCAACGCCCTTAACTTCATAACTGATTACCTTATCTTTTTCTACTGTTTCATTATAAGTAGTAGTAATCTTAGCCTTAGTTAATTTATTTTCTTTAATCCAAGATTCAATCTCTGACTTTGTCATATTCTTAATATCAGGAACACTTACCTTCTCATCAGGATCAGCACCCTTAGAAATAGTAAATGTAATCTTGACATCATTTTTCACTTTCTTACCAGCTTCAACAGTTTGATTAAGGATTACATCCTCATCATTATCGAAGTTGTATTCATCCTTAAACACAATACCGCTTGTTGTAATACCTTGTTGTTTAACCCAAGCTGCCACATCACTCTTTGTCTGCCCTACAAAGTTTGGCATTTCAATCTTTGGCGCAAAAAACAAGAAATAAGATAGAACTCCTAATACTACAGCAACAACTCCAGTGATAATAAATACCTTTGGATCAATTTGTTTCTTAGGCTTTTCTACCTTAACCCTAACTTCTTCCTTATAGCTATCAGGCTTTTTGCCATCGGAAGAAAATTGACTTAGAAAATCTTTTTCAGACATTTATATAATCCTCATCTTTCCTTGATTATGATAAGACATTAAAAAATACAGACTGTCTTATCTGTATTAATTGTACTACACATCTGTATTATTTGTACTAGCAATTTAAATCTTTTTGAAAAATTACTTTAACAAACTCTTCGATCGCCGCAACCATCGAGACACCTAACAAAATCCAGGCATAAGGTTCTAAGCAATTAAAACTTATTACTAAAGGCAAAAAGTAAATCAAGACATTAGTAGTCTTATTTAGATAAGTATGATTAGAAACCAACTGTTTATGCTTAAAAGCGCCAAAAGAATAGATGATTATCCTAATTATTACAACCACCAACACAAAGTACCAAATATAGCTTGGTAAAAGTTCTAGAAGCCTTGGCATAATCTTAATAGCTAGGGCTGAGTAAAAGGTTAAATCACAAACACTATCTAATTTAGAACCAAATTCGCTAACCGAATTTAACTTACGAGCCAAGAAGCCATCGATACAGTCAGTAAAACCAGCGATGAAGTAAATTATAAAGAATGATAAAGAAAAAGGCTTTAGAAACAAAATAATTAATGCTCCTAAAAGCCTTAATGATGTCACAATATTGGGAATAGTAATATATTCTTTCTTCATGACTTGATTATACACTTTTATCAGACACAAGTTGACAAACACAAGCTGAGCCAATAATTAAGATTGCCCCAATTACACTATAGATATTCATAGGTTCACCAAGTAATAAGGCACCCGTCAACACTGACATAACTGGCTCTACATAACCGATAGTCGCAATATAGACAGGAGATAGTGTCTTAATCGCATCAAAATAAAGAATATAGGCAAAACCTGTATGAATAGTTCCTAGCATCGTTAATACCAGTATCATCTTTAAGTCAAATGATGTAGGAATTGACTTATTAATTAACGCAAAAGGCAATACGGTTAAAAAGCTAAAAGCCAACTGCATAAAAGTCTTATCATAAGGATCAATATCCTCTAGTTTCTTGTTAAAAAACACTAAAGCTACAAAACCAATTGAAGCTAATAGACCATAGATTAATCCTGTAATATCAACATTACTCTCAGTAAAAATACCCGATAAACACAAGACACCAATAAAGGAACATGCAATACATAGTCCTTGTTTAAAACTTATCTTTTCCTTTAAGAATAAAGCTGAAATCACAATCACGCTAATCGGTGCTGTATAGTTACCAAGGGATGTAAGTGATACGGCGTACTTATAGCCATTAAATAGAAACATCTCATTTAATCCCAAACTGATACCAGAAAGAATCAGAAATAATATATTCTTTTTTATTCCTTCTAAATCAATCTTTTGTTTCCTAAGAAACATTATAAGTAAGACAAATAAAGAACCAAGGCCCCCTCTTACAAGAACTGTAAATTCACCACTCACATCTATCAAAGATAGAAAGTAGCCCATGGTTCCATATAAAAATACTGAAATAAAATACTTAAAAGAATCACTCATCTAACAAACTAAAACCACATAGATCATCTACTGGTAATGAGAAACATACAGCACCAACCTTAGTCTCAATACCACATTCTTCGATAATTGAAGACATAATCTGGTTTTTATCCTTCTTACCAGTAACAATCAAAATAATTTCTTTCTCCGCTACTAATGATACACCTAAAAAATTATCTATTTCATTATTACCAGCACTCTTGCCATGAATTAAAGTACCACCCTTGGCACCATTTTTTCTAGCACTTGTCATAATCGTATTAGAATAACCACTATTGGCAATAGTTACAATCAATTCATATTTATTATCTTTCATCGCATCTTTCCTTTCACTAATCTTTTGCCCCTGTAAACATAAATTAAGCTCTCGCTTACCTCCAAAAGAAGACAACGGACAAATAAACACCACACCATGTCCTGGTCTATCAATATCTAATCTATTAATTAAATTCTTTTTAACTTTCTTAAAGTTATCTATAGTCACAAAAGAAATAATTAAAGACTTCTTACTTTGTTGAAGACCAAGATAATCGATAATATCAAAAGAAGCCAAGCCCTCACATGAGGCAATATATGACCTCTCAATATGTAATTTTTTATATTGTTCTAAGAATTCGTTTCTTCGACTCTTATCACAGATTGTAAACATTAAATATACTTCCATAGGCTAAAACTCAATGATGTCCTTATCATCATAATTCTCAAACATTTCCAAAATCTTATTCTCAAAGACTTCACTCTTAACATGACTTTGTTTAAACTTATAAATCAAACCCAATAATTGAATAGTAATAAGCGGTGCTAAGGCTACTAGTGCTACAACACCAAAGCCATAAGAGGCAATATCCTTACCCTGTAAGATACAAGCACCCTGTGCAAGCGGCAATAAGAATGTAGCCGTCATAGGCCCTGAGGCAACGCCACCTGAGTCAAACGCAATAGCGGTAAAGATATTAGGTACAAAGAATGTTAATACTAAAGCTATCAACAAACCAGGTACCATAATATACATAATAGAGAAATCAAAGATGATTCTTGTTAGTGATAGGCCAATTGCCAAAGATACACCAACTGATAAAGAAAATAACATTACTCTTTCAGATATAGCACCCTCAGTAATTTGTTCAACCTGCTTAGTTAAAATAGCTACAGCCGGTTCCACTCTTACAATCAAGAAACCAATAATCATCCCAAAAGGAATAATTAAATACGAAGGCAACATACTACCAATATAATTGCCCATAGACACAAAGCCTACATTAGCTCCACACATAAATAGGAACAAACCAATATATGTATACAACAAGCCCATGCCAATCTTAATATGTGTTTCCTTAGATACTTTTAAGAAAACAAAATTATAAATCTCAAAGAACACAATAATTGGTAATAAGGCTATACCAATCTCTTTCATATAAGTTGGAAAAGCATGTAAGAATATAGTCTTTAGTTCATAAGTATCCATTGGATATAGTGTTTGCTCAATCGACACATTCAAATCACCACTAAAGAATAAGCTCAATATCATAACCATTAGAATTGGCCCAATTGAACATAGGGCAACTAAACCAAAGCTATCATCTTCAGCCTTATTATCACTTCTTACCGAACTAATACCTAATCCAAGTGCCATAATAAAGGGTACCGTCATTGGTCCTGTTGTTACACCACCTGAATCAAAGGCTACTGATAAGAATGATTTAGGAATAAAAGCTGATAAGATTAATACTATCGCATATAGTCCTATTAACATCTTAGACAATGACCAACCAAATAGGATTCTTAAAATAGCCAAGGCTAAAAAGAAACCCACACCAATAGCCACCGTTGCAATCAAAATACTATTTGGAATCGATGTAACCTGATGTGCCAATACTTGTAAGTCAGGCTCTGAAATAGTAATCATGAAGCCTAACAAAAAAATGATGGGAATGATTAATCCTATCTTTTTAGTCTTAACCAAACTAGAGCCAACAAGTTCACCAATATGACTCATAGACTTTTCAGCACCTAGGTTAAAGAAAATCATTCCTAGCATTACCAACAATGAGCCAAACACAAACTGTAATAATAAGCCGTTATTAATAGGTATGATAAACAAACCATTAAATAGCACTAATAATAAAACAGGAAAAACCGCCACGAGTGACTCGTGGGATTTCTCCTGTAGATTTTCATTTAAAGTTTTTAAAAATATTCTCTTGCGATCTTTCAATACTTTACGTCTCCTTATTTTTTATCTTCTTCAATTAACTCCTTAATAGCCTCAACAGCTACACAAATTGCACTCTCAGTATCATGACATTGAGGATTATCTAATCCTGCTAATGCACGCTCTTGATTAGCCACAACTAAGAAACAGCTACCACATCTTACTTTTCTTGCTGAAGCGCAAATAAATAAGGCAGCAGATTCCATTTCACTTGCCAAAGTATGAAGCTTTTTCCAAGCATCCCATTTATTAATTAATTCATAACTTACAGGCATCTTCTCTGGTTCGTGTTGACCAAAGAAAGCATCCTTACATTCAACAACACCAACATGGTTTTTATAAGCTAATTTGTTAGCGGCATTATATAAAGCATTAGTAATCTCAAAATCAGCTACAGCTGGGAATTCGATTGGTGCATATTCCTTAGAAGTACCTTCCATTCTAATTGCACCACTTGCGATAACAACATCACCACCAACCACATCTAATTCGATACCACCACATGTACCAACTCTAATAAATGTATCAGCACCACATTTAATTAATTCTTCCATGGCAATAGAAGCACTAGGACCTCCAATACCAGTAGAAGTTACAGATACCTTCTCACCATTTAAATAGCCAGTATATGTAATATATTCTCTTGAATCAGCAACTAACTTTGCATCATCGAAATGCTTCGCAATCTTTTCACAACGCTTAGGATCTCCTGGAAGAATAACATAACGTCCAACATCCCCCACTCCTACTCCAGTATGGTATTGTTTACCTGAACCTTCAGTATAGTCTATCATATTAAAATTCTCCTTGTTACTTTTATAATTTTACCTTTTTTCCTTTACATTTGAAAGTAAAAAATGCTAGAATGATTAGGCGCATAGGGGTGTGGTACAATGGTAGTATACCGGTCTCCAAAACCGTTGATGGGAGTTCGATCCTCTCCACCCCTGCCATTAATAGCTATTGAAAGCCTTTATTTATAAGGCTTTTTTTAATGTTTTAAGTGGCAGGGTTAGAGAGAACCTGCCACTTATTAATATGCATTTTTTTCGACAAAACCATTAATTTATTCAAAATTAGTGAATTTTCTGTAAGCACTAAAGATTTCCCCACTACTAATTAATCTATATTCCATGTATGTTTA
>ERZ1026772.1608-NODE-1608-length-11585-cov-19.455681_pt1 | contig 11585 bp, 10 predicted proteins | sample MGYA00380124_ERZ1026772 | MGnify/ENA primary metagenome ERZ1026772 (study PRJEB33269, sample SAMEA4719760) | human gut metagenome | biome: human-associated habitat; feature: organic feature; material: feces | place: Cameroon | collected 2013-10 ...
ACTCAATTCTATCACTATATCTTTCCGCATTTCACTTTTTTGTAGTAACTTTGCGATATAAAAAATGAAAATATTATGGCATTCAGTAAAGCAGAAGAATTTGAGGAAAAAGATATTTTGGCAGCACGTTTTGCCAAGGCTCTGAGCCACCCGGCACGAATAGCAATCGTAAGATTGTTGGCTAACCACAATGCCTGTTGTTATTGTGGAGACTTGACAACGGAACTGCCAATCGCACAGTCTACCATATCACAGCATTTGAAGGTGCTGAAAGATGTAGGTCTGATAGACGGCGAGATAGCTCCACCTAAGGTTTGCTATCGTATTAACCGTGAAAACCTGCTTTTGGCAAAGAAACTGTTTTCAGAACTCTTATGATTTGATTAAGAGTTTTTTTATTGGCATAAGGTATCGTATTTTTACGATATAAAATTGGAAATATGGAACAGACATCGGCAAAAAGAGAAAAAAGAAAATCACTACTGAGAATAGCAATCCCTATCATACTATCATCCTGCCTTCAGATTTCATACGATATTACGGATATGTTCTGGGTCGGGAAATTGGGAAGCGGAGAAGTGGCGGCTGTCGGAACGGCCGGATTTTATATCAAATTGGGTTGGTCTTTGATAAGCGTGATAACCATCGGTACTATGGTATCGGTATCACACAGTATAGGGGCTGAAAAGAAGGACAGGATACAGCACTTCATATCGTGCGGAATACGCAGTACATTCGTGTTGGGGATATTCTATGCCCTGTTCGTCTTTATGCTGGCGGAGCCTCTTATATCACTTTTCAATATCGAAAGACCGGAAGTAAACACGATGGCTCAGAACTATCTGAGGATAAGCAGTATCACAGTTCTTATCATGTTTATGAACCTTTTGTTTACCGCCATTATAGACGCACACGGAAAGACACAATTCTCGTTCAGGGCGGTACTTTACGGGAATATCGTCAATATCATTCTTGACCCTCTGTTTATATTTTATTTCGGACTGGGAGTGGAAGGTGCGGCATGGGCTACGGCACTTTCACAGGGGTGTGCCATGATGTATGCGGTGTATCTTCTCAGACACAGGCTTGAACTCACCTTGAGTATAAAAGCAGTACCCCACAAGTTTCTCAGGAAAATACTTGGAATAGGTACAGCACCTGCCATGCAGCGTATTCTGTTCTCGCTTATCGGCATAGCCATCGGGCGTATCGTAAGTATATGGGGAACAGATGCAATAGCCGCACAGAAGCTGGGGCTTCAGATAGAGTCGCTCTCGTTTCTTCTTATGAACGGTCTGATGCAGGCAACCTCCATACTTATAGGGCAATATTATGGGGAAAGGAATACGGATATGATAAGGAAATGCTATCGTACAAGTATCAGGCTTGGATATTGTATCTCCATTCCTGCCACATTCATATTTTTAGCTTTCCCGGAAACCATACTGTCATTTTTCGTGAATGAGGCTGCCACCATAGAAATAGGTAGTGCCTATCTGCGTATAGTCGGCTTCTCACAGCTGTTTGCCACACTTGAAATGCTTACTTCGGGAGCTTATACCGGACAGGGGCTTACCAAATATCCGGCAACCGTGAGCATCGTGTTCACCACAATGAGGATACCTCTTGCCCTTCTGCTTGGCAAAAGTCTGGGAATGGGAATAGAGGGTGTCTGGTGGAGCATATCGCTTACCAGCGTGATAAAGGGCATTGTACTTTATCTATTATATAGAAAAAGGGAAAAGGAACTTGAAAAATCAAACATACAATATAGCAGTATATGAATACACAGGATTTTTGCTTTATACTTAAACAGAACAGCCATCTGCTTAGAGAGGGGTGTTTCGGACTTGAAAAGGAAAATGTCAGGGTCAATCAGGACGGTACGCTTGCCCTGACTCCACACCCGGCAGTATTTGGCGACAAGGGGAAGCACCCTTATATAACCACCGACTTTTCAGAGAGTCAGGTGGAAATGATAACTCCGCCGCTGCCAAGTGTAGGAGAGGCTTTGGGATTTATGGAAACGCTGCACGATGTGGTGACGGAGAATATCGGCGATGAGCTTCTCTGGCCTCAGAGCCTTCCTCCTGTATTGAAGGAGAATCAGGAGATACCCATTGCACATTATTCGGGAGAGTTCAAGGACAAGGAGTATTACCGTCAGAAACTTGCCGGAACCTACGGAAAGGAAAGGCAGCTTATTTCGGGAATACACTTCAATTTCTCTTTCTCGGAAAAACTGATGGACGTTCTGCTGAAAAGCGGTGTGTGCGGCAGCTCTATGGAGGAGGTCAGGGAAACAGTATATTTCCGTGTGGTGAGGAACTTTCTCAAATACCGCTGGCTTTTTATCTGGCTGTACGGTGAATCTCCGCTTGCGGAAGAAACCCTGAATGTGATTTCGCTTAAAACGGGAGAAAAGCAGCCCATGAAGTGTGGGGTAAGCCTCAGTCTGAGGACAAGTCCGTTGGGGTATCGTAACCGTGAGGAATTCTTCATCGATTATTCCTCACTTGAAGCCTATAATATGTCTATTGACAAACTGATAAGGGAAAACCGTATTGACGGACCTCACGAGCTTTATCTTCCGGTTCGTATCAAGTTTCTGGAAAAGGATAATGGTTCTCCTTCCTACATTGAGGTACGAATTGTGGATCTTGACCCGTTTACAAAATCGGGGGTATGCGCAAGTGCCATTTATTTTTCTCACCTTCTGCTTGTCTATTCTCTGCTGAAGGAGGAGAACGGAAGTCTTACGGAGGAAGAACTGCAAAGGGCTACCTGTAATCAGGATATGGCTTCATGCTATGGAAGAGACGAAAAGAAGGAGTTGAAATGCTGCTCGACCACTGTACAGCAGAAAGCTACTTCTATTTTAGAAGATATGGAGAGGATTCTTTCAGAATATGGGGTGCTTGACAATGAAACCTACCGTCAGGAGATGCAGCACAATCTGTATCTTGTACAGAATCCTGAGAAGCGTATAGGCATGGTGCTGTATGAGAACATAAACAGGGTGGGGTTTGTACCGTTCCATCTGGAGAAGGCAAGACAGTATAGGGAAGCCACCATAAGCGGAGGTTACAGATTTCATGGACTGGAGGATATGGAAATGTCCACACAGCTTCTGCTGAAGGCTGCAATACTTAAAGGGGTAGGTTTTGAAATACTTGACCGTAAGGAAAACTTCATACGTCTGTTTGACGGTAAAAAGGAGGAATATGTGATGCAGGCAACCAAGACCTCTTTGGACTCATACGTGTCTGTATTGATGATGGAAAATAAGGTGGTAACGAAGAAGGTGCTGGAACGTGCCGGAATAAGCGTGCCGGGCGGTTATGAATACACGTCACCGGAGGCAGGTATGGCAGACTACCGTATGTATGCAGGGAAACCTGTGGTAATCAAGCCTAAGTCCACCAATTTCGGATTGGGTATAACCATACTGAAGCATAACTATGATGAAACGGACTTCAAGGCAGCCTTGCAGATAGCCTTTGAGCATGACAACACGGTGCTTATAGAGAAGTTCATACCGGGAAGGGAGTTCAGGATATTCATCATCAATGATGAAGTGGTAGGTATCCTTCACCGTGTTCCGGCAAACGTGACGGGTGACGGTGTTCTGAATATCGGACAACTGATAGACAGGAAGAATGAAGATCCGCTCAGAGGTAAAGGATATCGCACCCCTTTGGAGAAAATTAGAAAGGGGCGTGAGGAGGAAATGTTTCTGAAGCAGCAGGGAATGGATTTCAACACTGTACCCAAAGAGGGGGAAGTGGTCTATCTTCGTGAGAACTCCAATATCAGTACGGGAGGAGACAGCATAGATTTTACAGACGATATAGACGACTCGTACAAGGCTATTGCTGTGGAAGCTGCCAAAGCTCTGAACGTGAAGATTACCGGGCTGGATATGATGATACAGGATATTCATGCTCCTGCCACACCGGATAACTATGCGATCATTGAAATGAACTTCAATCCTGCCATACATATACACTGTTATCCGTTCAAGGGCAAGAACAGACACCTGAACCATAAGATGATCAGGGCTTTGGGATTTTAAAGACAGTGCAGACAATAAAAAGGATATAACCTATCCTTTTTATTATAGGTTAAACCAACGTATATTTACGATTTAAAATATATATAATCACATGGAACATATTACATACATCGGAGAAGTTGTTGAAAAGTTGGCGGATCATTCGTCATTCCCTGAACTTTTCATCAAATATGAAGAAGGAGACCCGATACCTTCAGGTAAGGCCATACATGAGATAATAGAACTTTGCCGTGCAGTCCTGTTTCCGGGATATTATGGAAATCATACGGTAAACAGCCAGACACTCACTTTTCATCTTGGGGTGACACTGGAGAAGCTGAGCAATATCCTGACGCAGCAGATACAGGCGGGTATGCTTTTCGGAAATGAGAATATGAAGGAAAGGATAAAGGGAACTCCCTGCTGCCAGACGGCAAGAAAGTATGCCGAGAGGTTCATACGGAGCCTTCCCGAAATGAGAAGGGTGCTGGCAACGGACATTCATGCAGCCTTTGACGGAGATCCGGCAGCTACCTGTATAGGAGAGATAATATCCTGCTATCCTGCCATCAGAGCCATTTCAAACCACAGGATTGCCCACGAGCTATATAAAATGGAGATACCGCTCATACCGAGAATTATCAGTGAGCTTGCCCATTTTGAGACAGGGATAGATATTCATCCGGGTGCTGAGATAGGAGAATATTTCAATATAGATCATGGAACCGGAATCGTGATAGGGCAGACTTGTATCATCGGGAATCACGTCACACTGTATCAGGGTGTCACACTCGGTGCAAAAAGTTTCCCGACTGACGAAAACGGAAATCCGATAAAGGGAATACCACGCCACCCCATATTGGAGGATAATGTGACGGTATATTCAAATGCTACCATATTGGGGCGTATAACAATCGGCAGGGGTGCTGTTATCGGGGGTAATCTCTGGGTAACAGAAGATGTGGAACCATACGGAAAAAGAGTACAGAAAAAATAATCTGATAAATATGAGCAATATAAAGGACAATTTGCTGCAGCTTATAGGCAAGACTCCATTGGTGCGGCTTTCTAATATATATAAAGATGAATACGGAACGGAAATCATAGCCAAAGTGGAATATTTCAATCCGGGAGGCAGTGTAAAGGACAGGGCAGCCTATGCGATGATTGAAGCAGCGGAAACTTCCGGGAAATTAAAAAAAGGGGGTACAATCATTGAACCTACAAGCGGGAATACCGGTATCGGTATGGCTTGGATTGCAGCCCTAAAAGGATATAGAACGATACTGACAATGCCTGAAAGTATGAGTCTTGAACGCAGGAAACTATTGGCGTTCTTGGGGTGTGAAGTAGTTCTGACACCAGCCGCTTCCGGTATGAAAGGAGCTTTGGATAAGGCAGAAGAACTGCAAAGGAATACTCCCGGATCTATTATATTACAACAGTTTTCTAACTCAGCCAATCCTATGGTTCACTACAATACAACAGCAAACGAGATTATGGAGGATTCGGACGGAGTGTTCGATGTTTTTGTTGCTTGTGTAGGTACAGGAGGAACAATAACCGGAACAGGAAAAAGACTGAAGGAGTTAAAGCCGAATGTTAAAATTGTAGCAGTAGAACCGGAGTCATCAGCCGTTTTGTCAGGAGGGCAGGCTGGAAAGCACAGTATTCAGGGCATAGGTGCCGGATTTGTCCCTGATAACTATGATTCAAACACAGTAGATAAAATTATTCAGGTAAAAGATAAAGAGGCTTTTGATATGATGCACAGTTTGGCGAAAAAAGAGGGGCTTCTTGTCGGAATATCTTCCGGTGCAGCAGTTTCAGCCGCTGTTAAACTTGCCTCAAACGATTCTTATAAAGGGAAAAGGATAATTGTACTGCTACCTGATACTGGAGAGAGATACCTTTCTATGAATATATAAATAAACAAAGCCCTTAATGGGCTTTGTTTATTTATAATACAGTTTCAAATCATCTGTTGCAATCTCCTTGCCGTCTTCAAAGGTCAGTGTCTTGCGGTCTATCTCCTTGCCGTTCTTGCGCACGACCACCACCCAGTGCATCGGCTCGTTCACTGCCCCATCATCGCCATCGACCACACCGCCGGAAACGGCAAATTCAATCGCACTGCCTTCAGTGGAAAGCGTAACGGAAGGTACAGCCAGCTGTTCATCGCCAAGAACCGCCGTACCCTTGAACTTCTCTCCCGTATTCTCATTGACAACTGTTGTGCCGTTTGCAGCCACCACCACCGACTTGATATAACTCCTGTATTCGCCTGACTGCTCAACCGTAACCTGATACATAGCCCCCTCACCGCCTCCGGGTTCGTCTTCCTTGCTACAACCTACCAGACCGCCAATCACGCACAGGCATACCGCCAAATGATAATAAAACTTCTTCATAAGATTAAAATTTAAGTTTATAAATAAATCACGCAACCCAAACCGATATGGTTATTGTTGCGAAGAATGGAATTAAACAGCATTTCAAACCGATATTCGGCAAAGAGAGCGACCTTCGGACTAAGCAGCAGTTCAGGTCTTACGCCCACCTCATAGCCATAGACAAACGCCCGGCTACGCTCCAGATAAACCAGCTCGCTCTTGGTCTTTGCCCTCTGGTAGCCAATCGTGCCGGAAGCCACGCCCAGAAAAGAGAACTTGCGCCCCTTCAGGAGCCAGTAGGCGAACTCCGGGCCGACTGTTACGGTGTTCGCCTGTACCTGTTCACGGTTCAGGTTACGAAGGTGGCAACCTTCTTGGTTCCAGCTTGCATACGTATGCTCTTGACTTTTGCAAAGGATAAATTGACATCGTACGCTAATAAGATAGATTTCATAGAAACGGGAGCAGCTCCCATGCCATTAGAAGATATGCGTCTGTTGTGTCAAGTTTTGCCTCAAACTCGACTTTACAACACCTATGCATCTACAGAAACAGGCATTATTTCTACTTTTAATTATAATGATGGCGAATGTTTGGCAGGTTGTTTGGGAACGCCAATGAAACAATCCTCATTTTTCATTACAGCCGACGGCATCGTTGGGTGTAAGGGAAAAACACTTATGATGGGATATTGGAACGATACGGAAACAACAGCAAAAGTACTAAAAGATGGTACCATTATTACAGCAGATTTAGGGTCTATAGATATGAAAGGTAGGTTACGTCTGCATGGACGAAGTGACGATGTTATAAACGTTGGAGGTTATAAGATTGCACCTACAGAGGTTGAAGACATTGCATTGGCTTTTTCTGGCGTGAAAGATTGCATTTGTATCGAGGCTCCACATCCTGTTGTTGGAAAAGTATTGAAACTGTTGATTGTACCAGATGTCGATTATAATCGAAAGAATCTGGTGAATTACCTCAGATCTAAATTAGAACCTCATAAAGTTCCAGTATTATATGATGAGATTGCTGAAGTGCGGCGTACATTTAATGGAAAAATCGATCGCAAGAGTTATCGATAAAAAATTAGATTTTGAAAAGGATGGCGGGATTGATACTCTTGCCATCCTTTTTGCATGTAAGGTGGAGATGGCTGCCAGTACTACGACCGGTATTGCCAGTTACACCAACTATGATACCAGGATAAACATATTCTCCTTTACGAACTATGATAGAGGATAAATGGCAATAGCTGACATGATAATTGCCATGCCTCAATGTAACATAGTTGCCAGAACGATTGTCATAGCCAACCTTTTCGACAATACCATCCATCATGGCATAGGCAGGTTCGTTCTTCGCACGAAGATCCAAACCGTTGTGCCATGATAGTTTACCTGTAAAAGGGTCACGACGATAGCCGTAAGGACTGGTGACTTTGATTGATTTCAGTGGATAAGTGATGCTTGGATAGCCGCTTATCCACTGTTTTTGTTTGCTATCCACAGAGTCTGTTTCCTGTTGAAGTAGATTTGCTTGTATAGAATCTACAGGTTGATTGGCAGGAAGTAGAAACTTCTCCTCCACTTTCCTGACTTTGTAACGGCATACGTTATTGCTGACGGTATTGAACTGCGCCTTTGCACTCGATACCGCCAGACAACTTATTACCCATAATACCACTATTTTCCATTTCATGGTGCAAAGTTAGGGAAAGATATCAAGAGTGATTGTCGATGCTGTAAAAGTATAACATAAAATAAGATTAAAGTATGATTGAGAGTATGAAATGATGATATAATCATAATAAAATGGAAAAGATTGAGCAGAAGAACGTAGGCTTTCTTGTATTCATTACTCTTGGGCTATCTTTGCATGGCTATATGCAAAGTATCATTCAAAATATAATCAGAATATGAAAAGAAACTCATTTGAAGAAAGCGAAGTGCCGTATCAGACACTTGCAAAGTTCGGTCTTACCCATGAGATGATAGAAGACCTTCCGATGCATGCCTTGGATGACATCAGCAATGGTCGTCCATCGCCAGTGTTGCCTGTGAGCATGGAAGTAAACGAGGGCTACAGTATCAAGAGCAGAACCCGATTTGCCTTGGTAAGAATGGCAGACGGAAATGTGGATGTGATGTTCTATCCTGTATTGAAGTACGCCCCATTGGACAAATTCACCAAGGAACAGCAGGAACTGTTGAAGCAGGGCAAGGCTGTGGTGGCAGATGTGGATATGCCAGATGGCACACATGTCAAGGCATTTGTACAGATTGACGGAGAGACCAACCAAGTGATGGCTGTGCCGACACCTGTGATTGGTAGAAACTTGCAGGTGCTATCTGACGAACTCAGTCTTGGAGGAACGGAGCTAAAGAGCATCCAAAATGGCGAGGCACTGACATTTGCCGTAGAAGACGAGCCTGTGACTGTAGGCATCGACCTGAAGAGCGATACTGGCATCCGCTTCGCCAACGGCGATGGTGAGCAGTGGCGCAAGGAAGGCAAGCGAGAGTGGGACAAATACACTTTCGGCATCTATGGCTGTTGGGTAATGGATGTTGACGGTAATCTCGACTATGTTCCAGAGGAGGAATATACCGAAGAACTGTGGAATGAGCAGAAAAAGGCTGCTGGAAGACATGCTTCTGCCGTTGCAAGAAAGTAAAGTGAAACATCAAATTTAGGGAAGAAATGAGAAAAGGACCTTATTATACAGAAGACATTCTCGTGGAGAAGATGCAGAGCGGCGAATACGGTTGGCTTGACTATGTGAACCATTTCAGTGAGGGATGGCAGAACGAGTATCAAGAATACTGCAAGGAACACGCCCTGTGCATCGGCAACGAGAGTGCGGAACAGTTTGTGAAGTACAAGGACGAGCTGTTGGAGCAAGGAATGGAAACAGAAAACGCTTAATACAATCATGCTATGGCGATAAGAAAGAACTTGAATCCAAGACAGATGGACTTGCAGCCAGAGATGCGTGACATCTTGATGCGCAATGGTATGCAAGCCCATATCATAGCCAACGGTGACGGTTATCAGTTAGCGGTACAGGGACATGACTCCCCACTGCTGACTTACAACCTCACCAAGAAACAGATGTTGGCATTGACCGATTGGGGAACCAACTCTGCCAACAAGAAGGCATACAATGTCTTTACAAGCATCATTGGCAAAGATTTCTATATGCCGAGAAACCTTGTCCATGCAAGGAACGCTAACGGAAGAGTGGCAATGGGACTACATGGATATAGGATTGGCGCTGGCGAGTATGGCAGATTAGGATGGAGTCCTGAGTTTTTGGGTTGGACACCGAGAATGCAGGACGGCTATCATCTACGTAGAGTCGGAGGACAGATGTTTTATGCTGGTGCACCGATGGTAGCGGAAAGACCAGACAGAAGGCTGAAACCTGGTGAATTAACCTCTGGAGGTTATGGCTTTTACTATAAAGGACAGCAACAAGTAGCACCACAAGCAGATGTATTACAAAACCTGCAAGCCGTGATGACACCTGTAGAAACACGTCCAAGAAGTCAAGAGCCAGCCAAACCCTACAAGGAACTGATAAGCTCACCTGTATATTTCTCCAACGATCAATGGCAGGAATGCCTGTCTTCACACGGTATCATCATCGATGAGAAGGCAAAGACACTCACCATCCAATCAGAAAGCACCAAAAGTGATATGGTGTATGACTTGACCGACGATGAATTGAAGGCATTGACCAACAATTCTGTCAAGCAAGTATCTGTAGCCAAACGACTGGATATATTGAATAATGTCATCAAGGACGATTTCGCAGACAAGATAACGATGGACATGCTCAACAGCAAGGAGCGCATCCATATCGGTTTGCGTCCAGAGGTACAGCAGGAGTTGGACGGCAAGATGCAGTTGCAATCTACCGTCGAGTCACTGCAAGTGCAGCAAGAACCTATGAACAATAAAGTAGGTATTGTGGATGGGCAGGACTTGGACGAGAGCAAGGGATGGTTCCGTGAAGGCAAGCATGGCAGAGAAGTAACTGTTGGTGAGATACGAGTGGAGCCAGCGGAGCAAGAAGGCAAGTTCCTCATGACAGCCATCATCAACGGTGAGCGAGTAAGCCACGAGATAACGCAGAAGCAGTATGACAAGTTCATGGCAGTGGATGACTACCATCGCATGAAACTTTTTTCCAAGATATTCGGTGAGGTAGATATGAAAGACCGTACCAGTTTGGGAACCAAGATTGGAGCTGCACTGTTAGCAGGATTGGGTGTTGCTGCAGAAGTAGGCAGTGAGCTACATCGTCCACATGGCGCACCTGTAGTGATAGTTGACCACCATCATGGTGCAGCACCTGCGCCACCTCGTCCCTATTTCAAGCCAGGAGTAGATACGCCAATGGATGTGGCGGCGAGAAACTTTGAGGCTGCTATGAACCAAGAAGTATTGCATCCTCACATGGGGAAAGGACTATAACGGAATGCGCTTATGGCAAACAACGAACTGACATATAATGATTTCTTACAGCGTCTGAACATACAGGAGTTGTTGGTGGACGCAGGCTATCAGTTGAACAAACGAGATGGCTTGCGCTATCCGTCGTACGTAAAGGTGGACAGTCATGGACAGCGAGTGAGGGGTGACAAGTTTATTGTCACTGGCAACGGCAAGTGCTGTTTTCAGCCACCAGAACAGAAAAACTACAACGTGATAGGCTTCATCAAGGAGCATCCGACGCTGTTTGACGACTATAAGCCAGGGATGTCATTGGACAGGTTAGTGAATGTGGTATGCAACAGACTGTTGAATAATCCCATTGATGTGCGTGAAAGCAGAGTGTCAGAACCCAAGCGAGATGCCAAGCCCTTCAACCTGTCAGACTATGACATCTTGCGTTTCAACCCAAGGGAAAAGGACACCCAACGGAAACACTATCCTTATTTCAAGGAAAGAGGCATCAACATGGGGACCCAGTTCGCCTTTCACAAGCATTTCTTCTTGGCGACCAAGCGTCGAAATAACGGATTGAGCTTTGCCAATCTCGCCTTTCCACTATCCTTACCGTCCAAGCCGGACAGCATCGTTGGATTGGAAGAGCGAGGCAGACCGAGACGAGAGGACGGCAAGGC
>ERZ1026772.1609-NODE-1609-length-11584-cov-6.545928_pt1 | contig 11584 bp, 15 predicted proteins | sample MGYA00380124_ERZ1026772 | MGnify/ENA primary metagenome ERZ1026772 (study PRJEB33269, sample SAMEA4719760) | human gut metagenome | biome: human-associated habitat; feature: organic feature; material: feces | place: Cameroon | collected 2013-10 ...
GAACTGTATTTGGAATAGGTGGAACCAGTGTGATTTCACGTGCGATGGGTGAAGGGCGAAAGGAATACGCAAAAAAGGTATGTTCTTTTTGTATGTGGAGCTGTGTGATTGCGGGCGTTGTCATGGTTATTGTAATCTTTGCTTTCATGGATCCAATCTTAAAAATGCTGGGAGCAAGTGCTGATACCATGGAGTATGCCAGACAGTATTTGTCTATTGTTACGGTTGCAGGACCTTTTGTACTGATATCGAATTGTTATGCAAATATTATCCGTACAGAGGGAAAAGCAGGCATGGCAATGATAGGACAGCTTGGCGGAAACCTGCTGAATGTTATTCTTGATCCGATTCTGATATTAGGTTTTGGCTGGAATGTAGCCGGTGCTGCGATTGCTACAGCTGTAAGTAACCTTGTAAGTGCGGCATATTATATTGGATATTTCAAATTTGGAAAATCAATGCTCAGCATCAGTCCGAAGGATTTTTCTGTGAAAGATAATATTTTAAAAGGTGTTCTTGCTATCGGAATCCCGGCTGCTCTTGGAGATATTTTAATGAGTGTATCGAGTATTGTGCTTAACAGCCAGATGGCAAAATACGGTGATATGGCAGTTGCCGGAGTTGGTGTTGCCATGAAGATCACAATGATCACCGGAATGATCTGTATTGGTTTTGGACAGGGAATACAGCCTTTACTGGGATATTGTGTAGGAGCCAAAAACTGGAAACGATATAAGGAATCGCTGCGTTTTTCTGTGGTTTTCGGGTTTGTACTCAGTACATTTATGACGATTATCTGTTATGTATTTGACCGTCAGATCGTTGGTGTATTCCTGTCAGACCCGGAAGCATTTCAGTACGGTGTGGAATTTTCCCGGATTTTGCTTACTACCAGTTTTCTGTTTGGTATGTTTTATGTTTTATCAAACGCGCTACAGGCTATGGGAGCGGCAACATCTGCACTTATCATCAATATGAGCAGACAGGGATTAATCTATATCCCGGTAATCTATATTTTGCAGTCGATAGTTGGAATGGATGGGCTTCTCTGGGCACAGCCGGTTGCCGATATTTTATCAGTAGTATTGGTTATTATTCTATATGGGGTCACATTAAAGAATAAAATTCGTACACAAGAACCGAAAACTGTTTGATGATTCGTAATGGTCTTAATATAGCCTGTATCTAAAAAGGGATACAGGCTATACATAATTTTATATTTCGAGAGAATCTTCTGCATCTACCCACATTTGCAAATAAAACAGTTGTCTGCAAAATGGTGACAACTGTTTTTTCGCATGATATAGTTATAGACGGGGTAAATGAATATGAAAGCAGATGAAGTAATTAATCAAGTAGCAGAACTTTGCAGAAAACATAAGGCAAAAGAAGTGATTCTATATGGCTCCAGAGCAAAGGGAACAGCTAGGGAGCGCAGCGATATTGATATTGCGGTATCCGGAGCAGAAAAATTTGATATACTTGTTGAAAAGATAGAGGAACTACCAACCCTGTATTCAGTAGACCTTGTAAATATGGATACTTGTAAAAATCAGTTATTATTGGAGGATATCAGACAGTATGGACGAAAAATATAACAGACGATTCTGCAAAAAGAAAGACATTGATAAAGAGGAGAGATGGATTTTATGTGGTTTTGGTGGTTTATGTTAATATGTGATTTAATAATTCCTGTGGTTATGGTTATTGGTGGAAGAATGATGTGGAAGCATTGCCCCAAACATATAAACGGTATGTTGGGATACAGAACAACCCGTTCGATGAAAAATATGGATACGTGGAAATTCGCTCATGACTATTGTGGAAAACTTTGGTGGAAAGCAGGATGGCTAATGATGATACCCTCTGCTTTGATACATATTCCATTGTACCATCGTGATAAGAATACGATTGGATTTGCAGGGGTGATTCTTGTGACAATTCAATGTATTATTATGATTGCATCAATTTATCCGACAGAGAAAGCATTGAAAAAACATTTTAATGATGATGGATCAGCTAGATCCGATTTACAGAAAGATGCGTGAAAAAGAAAACAATAAAAAACTGTTATTAGCAGATTGGAGAATAAAAATGATTATCAGAAAAGCAGAAGAAACAGATATTCCGATAATTCTGGAATTGTTAAAGCAGGTTTTACAAATTCATGCAGATATAAGGCCTGATATTTTTATTCCAGGTACGACAAAGTATACTGCAGACGAATTAATGGAACTTTTGAAAAATGATGAAAAGCCAATATATGTTGCCGTGGATGAGGATAATGTTTGCGTAGGGTATGCTTTTTGCCAATTACAGGAGCAGCCATTTTCAAACAATATGGTACCCTTCAAGTCTCTTTTTATTGATGATTTATGTGTCAGTCAAGAAACGCGGGGCCGGCATATTGGTGAATGTCTGTTTGAATATGTTAAAAACCAAGCAAAGCAGCTGGGCTGCTATGAAGTAACATTGAATGTATGGGCAGGAAATACCTCGGCAGAAAGATTTTATGAGAAAATGGGAATGCGGACAAAAGAAAGACAGATGGAATATATCTTATGATGTAAGTGTCAAAAGGTATTTTGCGGAAGTAAGAAGAACATGAAATCAGGAAGAAATTTAGGAGATATGGAAATGAAGTATATTTTTGTTCATGGGCTTGGACAGAATGCGTCAAGCTGGGATAAAACAAATATCTAAAAGAGTGTGGTATGTATGCTCAAAAATTTAATAGTGGTATAATTCCGGAAAATGAGGTTGATATTGATAAAATTGCTTATACCAATGATAATTTATATGACATCATTTGTGATAAAATAGGGCAATTACAAAAAGAAAATAGTAAACCAATACCATACGAAAAAAATAATACTATTAAAAGATAAATTCCCGTTTATATAGATGTAATCGGTTGACAAGAATATTTTATGTACATCACTGTATTGCATACAATTATAGATTAATTTGATGCTTTGGAGAATATGAAGGTTTTGTAAATATAAAAGGGCAAGTAATATAAGGATAGCAAAGAAAATGAAGTTAGGTATTCCAGGAGAGATACAAAGAATCATTGGTAAAGAGACATACTCTTTAGATAAAGTTGGCATGTCAGGTTCAGAAGTTCGTATATATGATAATCACGTTTTGAAGATTGAAGCACAGAATGAAGAAACAGATAATGCGTATGCAATTACGAAGTGGCTGAACCATCAATTACCTGTTCCTACAATATTAGCATATTGTGTCAAAAACGACATGGCCTATACCCTTATGAGTAAGGTGGGTGGCAAGATGCTCTGTGCGGGAGAATACCTGAAAGATCCAGAACAGTTGATAAAAATTGCCGCTCAGGGATTAAAATGTTTGTGGGAGATTGATGTTACAGAATGCCCATATCAAAGCAGCAGACTTATGAAAAGATTAGAAGCAGCAGAATATAATGTAATGCACGGTCTGGTGGATTTAGATAATGTTGAACCAGAAACCTTTGGACCAAATGGATTTCGAAATCCGGAAGAACTACTGAAATGGTTAAAAAACAATCGCCCGGATGAGGACATTGTTTTTACTCATGGAGATTATTGTCTTCCTAACATATTTGTAACCGGTAGTAAAATAAACAGATTCATTGACATTGGAAAAATGGGACCAGCGGATCGATGGCAGGATGTCGCAATTGCAATCAGAAGTCTGACAGCTAATTTTGCGGGTAGATATTCTGATGGCAAAAAGATTTGTGATTTTAATCCTCAAATGTTCTTAGATGAGCTGGGGATAGATTATAATGGTGAAAAGTATCGGTATTATCTTTTACTGGATGAATTGTTTTAATTTTGGAGAGTGTACTTGTCACCAAATATTTGGCAGATAAAGAAATCAATGTTGCTGTATCAAGTCCATTTCAACATGCTGTGGATACAATTAAGGAATTCACAGATTTAGAGGGGATTAAAATTGAAGTGATTGATGAATTCCGGGAAAGAAAAGTAGATAATGGCTGGATTGATGAATAAATTATTTTGATGCTTCTTTTGGATATGAAGAATTCATGAAAATGAAAAATAAAATGCCCCGGATTGTGGAGTTTCAATTTGATAGCGAAGCACATTGTCATGCTATTTGCAAACATGATTTATTTTGATAACTTCAAATTTTCGAACGATGGAACAGTAAGGGGACTCATAGCAACATGAATATAAAACAATTTTGGAAAGCCGTTCTTGCCCAGGATGAGAAAGAAATCAGAAAATACTTTCATAAAGATGCCTATGTGAATTGGCATTGTACTAATGAACATTTTACGATAGATGAATATATTATTGCAAATTGTGAGTACCCTGGGGAGTGGGATGGAATTGTTGAGCGGGTAGAAATGATAAATGATTTGATTATTACTGTTACACAAATCTATCCTAAAGATAAAAGTATTTCTTTTCATGTAACGTCCTTTATTCAAATGAAAAATGATAAAATCATAGCAATAGATGAGTATTATGCCGATGATAGCGCGGCACCACAATGGAGATTGGACAAGCATATAGGAAAATTCATTAAATAAACTGGGGGGTTTATGCATAGAAGTAAATTTTTGCCATAAATTGTATTGACTATTTTTCGATTTTTGGTATTATAATATTAAAGGTGAGTCCTACCTATAAGTGGAGGTTGTAAAAGCGTAAGAATCGCCTTTGGTGATTCTTCATGGTGGCTATGCTTTTTAGCATAGCCACTTTTAATATGAGGAGGTATATGAAACAGGAAAGATTAAATCTATACCAGATAGATATGAAATATATTAGAAATCTACATAATATTGATGATCGAGTCTCATCAGTTTCTCCGCAAATTGGAAAGCAGCATCGAATATATGTAGGTACAGTTGTAGTATGTAATGAACATAAATATCTTATTCCATTATCACATCCGGTAGAAAAACATAAGAAAATGAATCCCAGAGCAGATTTTGATAAAATATTTGATAAAAAAGGGAAATTGTTGGGAGTATTAAATTATAATCTTATGATTCCGGTGGAGGATAAACAGTTAATAGAAGTAAATCTCAAAGAGGATAAGAAAGATACGATCGCTGAAAAATATTATAAGCAGTTATGTATTGATGAACTTACATGGTGTAGAAAAAATGCCGAGATAATCATTAATAAAGCTAATTGTTTATATAGTTTATGCGTAGGTGAATCCAATTATAAGGGAAAAAGTAGATGTCTTGATTTTGTGAAACTTGAAAAGGCATGTAATTGTTACAATAGTAAATAAGCAAATTTACATAAGCTATCTGGACGAACCATCCAGACATAAAAAGGAGGCTGTGGCATATGCAGAGGATAGATATGGCTGCTATAATTATTTATCTGGTAATTTCATTATTGGTTTCACTTATTTTTATCCTGCTTGGAATAAGACAGTATAAGGCTGAAAAACCGGTAGCAATAAACACAGGAGAGAAACCGCCTCGTGAAGATGAGTTGACGAGTGTTACGGAATGGAACCATAGACATGGCAGAAATCTTATCATTTTGGGATGTGCGCTTTTTATTACATTATCCGTTTTTATATATTTTATAGAAATATGCTGCTTCCGTATTTTCCGCTTGCGCCGGAGTATGATCTGATCGATGCACTGAATATGTTATATGCAACTTATAAAATGGCATTAGAACATTATCCGGCAGAGAAGATTGCATTTTTAGGAGGCTCATCCGGAGCGGCTATGGTTCTTTGGTTGATGTCATTCATCAATAGGCAGGGAGAAGGTGTTCCGATGCCGGGGAAGATTGCTCTTAGTTCTCCCGGATCCGCTTTGACCGCAGAAGAAAGAAAACGCGCAGAAGAGCTTAACAGGACGGATCTGATCATGAGCACCACCGCGCTTGACAATATTTTCAAGGGAATGACAGGAGGGAAAGAGCTTCCGGAAGAATTGCTGTACACTTCAAAGGGTATTTATGATGGCATAAAGGATGTGTATCTTTCCTATGGCGGAGATGAAGTCTTTTCCGCAGCGGCGCAGTCCACCGCGCAACGGTTAAAAAGCTATGGAGCAAAAGTGACGTTGGAGATTGCAGAAGGCATGTACCATACCTATGCGGTGATGCCGTTTGTAAAAGAAGCAATACCGGGCCATCAACGACTGGTTGCATATCTGACTGTAAAAGAACGTTAGGTAATTTGATTTAAGTGCTTCACTACTCAATCAGTTCACCATGTTACTATTATTTTGTGTTATACTATTTTATAGATTTTTCTTACTTTTGTATTTTCCCTCATCAGTGTTCGTGAACACGATGAAACGATATAACGATATAACACAAAGGAAACGGTATGGTTATGAATTACATTAGAAAGGCAAATATACATGATTCTTCAAGATTAGCGGAAATATTGATTTTTGCTAAAAGAATGAATTACAGAAAAATTTTTCATAATGACAAGGTTTCATTCGAAGAAATGCAGGTCTATCCTTTGGCACAGTATTATATTAACCATCCTGAGAGTTTGGAAAATATTTGGGTATATGATGATGAATTTGTGAAAGGGATGATTCACATAGAAGGCAGGAAAATTATAGAGTTATATGTGGATTCATTCTTTGAAAATATGGGTATCGGAACAAAATTAATTGAGTTTGCGATTCAAACATTTAATGTTAAAAATTTATTTGTGCTAGAAAAAAATATCGATGCAATCCGCTTTTATCAGCGTCATGGATTTGCATTAACAAAGGAACGACAGTTGGAAGAAGGAACGACAGAATATATTGTAAACATGGAACGCTAAACTTTTAATTTGGGGAGGAGATTACATAGATTGTTTTATGGGGTAATAGAAAGTAATGTTGATCTTCCAAGTGGCAAATTAAACTATGTTGCTTTTGGAAAGGGGAAGAAAAATTTAATAATTATTCAAGGTTTGAATGTAAGAGATATTAAGGGTGCCGGTGTTTCGTTGGCTCTTATGTATAAGAGATTTGCTAAAGATTATAGAGTATATTTTTTTGACAGGAGAACCAATGTAACAAAAGGGCTTACCAACTGGGAATTGGCAGAAGATATTTACTGTGCTATGGAGGCGCTGAATATCAAATCGGCCGATGTGCTTGGTATATCACAAGGTGGAATGATAGCAATGGCGTTGACGTTGGAACATCCGAAATGTGTCAATAAACTGGTTTTGGGCGTAACCGCAGCCAGAGCAAACAAAAATATTAAAAATATTGTAAGCAAATGGGTAAATTGTGCTCTTAACAAGGATCACATTACCATCAATAAAGAGACCTTTTCGCTGATGTATACGAAAAAATATTTACAGAAATACAAGTTATTTATGCCGTTTATGATTAGAATAATTAAACCTAAAGATTTTAATAGATTTGCGATACTCGCATCTGCAATACTGGATTTTGATTGTTATGACAGATTAAATGAGATTAAATGTCCAGTTTTGGTTTTGGGTGGAGAAAAGGATATGATAACGACAGGCAACGCATCTGTTGAAATTGCTGACAAACTGGATTGCGAGATACATATGTATCCGGAGTATGGTCATGCAGCGTATGATGAAGCTAAAGATTTTAATAGTATAATATATGATTTTTTATCGGAATAGTCTAAATTGTAAGAATTGTGAAGCGCTGTTCAAATGAAATATTCCACAGTCTTTTCTGGATGCGCAGCGATTGCTGGTGACACATTGAAGCAGCTTGCAGATTAATTTTTTATCCCATATGAACGGCGGAAGAGTCCGGGTAAAGTATAAAACAATGTGTTATATCTTACCCTTATTTTTATGATACAATTAATGTTATTAAAAGATGTAATGTAAATGAATTATACGGCGGTGCTTGTTTTGTATACACAACTTTGGTAAAATGAAGACAGGACTTTCGGGAAGGGGTAGGTAGGTGCATGAATAATAAATTATATAAATTAATGAACTGGCCAAGGATTGAAGGAATTGTGTATTCGGAGGAAGCAAACCCGCAGGAGATTCTGGGGATACATACCACAGGTAAGAATGTCCTGTTTCAGATGTTCTGGCCTGGGGCAGTGAAGGTAAATGTACATTTTACGGAAGAGAAGCGTTCTGAAGCTGCAGAGGTAGTATCCTCTGCAAAATTGGTACTTCCGATGGAAATGGCAGATGAGAACGGTTTCTTTGCATGTCTTTATCAGGGAAAGAAGCCGCAGCACTATGAATATGAAATTATTGATGCCGAAGGGAACAGCAGAATGATTAAGGATGCCTATGCATTTGCACCGGTATCCTTATCCGAAAAGGATGCTGTACGTTTTACTTCAGGTATTCATTATACCATTTATGAACATTTGGGAGCACATCCTTGTACGAGAAACGGTGTTGCCGGAACACAGTTTGCGGTGTGGGCGCCGAATGCGGTCCGCGTCAGTGTGGTTGGAGATTTTAACAATTGGGACGGGCGCATTTATCCCATGATAAAGGATGATGCAACCGGTATTTTTGAACTGTTTATACCGGATGTTCAGGCAGGCGACTGTTATAAATATGAAATCAGGAAAAAGGGCGGTCTGACCGTTTTAAAGGCAGATCCTTATGCATTCCGCCAGCAGCTTCGTCCGGATACGGCTTCCATCGTGGAAGATTCTCATTACAGCTATCAGGATGCTGAATGGATGAAGAATCGGAAGAAATATGCCGAAAAGAATGCGCCCATCAGTGTTTACGAATTATATCTGGGCTCCTTCCGTCATGGAGAGGATGGAAAAGAAAGCTTATCCTACCGTGAACTGGCGCCTCTTGTTGCAGAATATGCAAAGGAAATGGGCTATACACATGTAGAGCTGATGCCGGTAATGGAGCATCCCCTGGATGCATCCTGGGGTTATCAGGTGATTGGTTATTATGCACCGACCGCGCGCTACGGAACACCGGATGACTTCCGGTACTTCGTGGATACGCTTCATCAGGCGGGCATCGGTGTGATTCTGGACTGGGTTCCGGCACATTTCCCGAGAGATACCTATGGACTTGCCGAGTTTGACGGAACCTGTCTCTATGAGCATGCGGATCCCCGGAAGGGAAGTCATCCGCACTGGGGAACATTGATTTATAATTACGGACGCCTGGAAGTATCCAACTATCTGATTGCAAATGCGTTATACTGGGCAGAGCAGTTCCATGCCGATGGAATCCGCATGGATGCGGTTGCTTCCATGCTGTATCTGGATTATGGACGTAAGGATGGCGAGTGGGTTGCCAATATTTATGGCGGCAATGAGAATCTGGAAGCGATTGAAATGATCAAGCATCTGAATTCCATTATGAAAAAGCGGAATCCGGATGTATTGATGATTGCCGAAGAATCGACCGCATGGCCGAAGGTTACAGGAGCCCTGGATGACGAAGGACTTGGCTTTGATCTTAAGTGGAATATGGGCTTTATGAATGATTACCTGGCCTATATCGGCTATGATCCGTATTTCCGTGCACATCATCATAATGAATTGACTTTCAGCATGATTTACGCCTACAGTGAGAACTTTATGCTGCCGTTTTCCCATGACGAGGTCGTACATGGCAAGTCTTCCATGATTGGCAAGATGCCGGGCACGATCGAGGATAAATTTGCAAACTTACGATTGACCTATGGCTACGTGATGACCCATCCGGGTAAAAAGCTACTGTTCATGGGACAGGACATTGCGGAGTTCCAGGAGTTTGACGAAACCAGACAGACGAAATGGGAGCTGATAAAGGAACCTGCACATAAAGGAATCCATGATCTGGTGCGTGATCTGAATCACTTATATCAGGAGCTTCCGGCACTTTATGAGAAGGATACGGAAGCAGACGGTTTCCGGTGGATTAACTGCATTTCTCCTGAGAAGTGCATGCTTTCCTATATGAGAAGGGCTGCAAAGCCGGAGCAGACCCTTATTGTAGTTGCGAACTTTGCCAACATCGGGCAGGAGTTCTGTATCGGGGTTCCGATGGCAGGCAAATATAAAGAAATTCTGAATACAGATGATAAGGCCTATGGCGGAAAGGGACGGGTAAACGGCCGTGCGATACCTGTGAATGAAGAGGAATACGATGGACAGCCCTGTTCCTTTACCATGAAGGCTGCACCGCTTTCTTTGAGTATCTTTAAGTTTGTTGCCTATACAGCCAAAGAGAAGCAGCAGATCGAAAACCGCAAAGCAGAAACGAAAGCGATCCGTCTGGCACAGGAAGCCGGGCAGCGTGCAAAAGAGGCTGAAGCAGAAGCCGAAGAGCTGACCTTGCGTGCAAAAGAATTAAAGAAACAGGCAGAAGAAATCATGCAGCAGGCTCAGAAGGCCTTACAACGTGCTAAGGAAGAAGAGAAGCTTGCTTCAATTGAATGGAAAAAGGCAGAAGAGGCTGCAAAGAAAGCAAAATAAATATGCTAATAAGATTCAGGAAGGGTATGAGATATGGATACCAATATTGCTGAGATATCAGACATTACCGACATTGATCTTTCACCGGGAGTAATTGAAAAGTTTTTAGACGAATTACCGGATAAATTATTCCGGTTCGGCTTTAAGTTAGTGATTGCCATTATCGTTCTGGTCATTGGACTTCAATTGATTAAGCTGATCCGCAAGATCCTGCGCAAGTCCCTTGAAAAAGCCAATGTGGATGAGGGCATTATCCATTTTACGAACTCTTTGCTAAAGGCGATTCTGATGTTTGCCCTCTTTGTGGTAGTCATTGCAACCTGTGGTGTGGAAATCAGCAGCTTTCTTGCGATATTGGGATCAGTCAGTGTGGCAATTGGCTTTGCATGGCAGGGAAGCCTGAGTAACCTTGCGGGAGGCCTTCTGATTCTGGTATTAAAACCGTTTCATATCGGAGAGCGGATTGTGGATGAAAAGGGAAATGACGGAGTTGTTGAGGAGGTGGACATCTTCTATACGAAGATTGTAACGGCGGATCAACGTGTCATTGTTCTGCCGAATGGACCGCTCGCGAATGGCTCCATCACAAACTATACGAGATGTCCGGAGCATCGGATTGATATTCCGGTAGGAATCAGCTACGATGCCGATATCCGGAAAGCACGGGAGGTGCTTCTTGATCTGCTTGAACATACAGATAAAATTCTTCAGGAAAAGGATAAACAGGTTATTGTAGATTCACTGGGGGACAGCAGTGTAAACCTCATTGTCCGTTGCTTCGTAAAGACGGAAGACTTTTATGAACGGAAGGCATATCTGACCGAGAACATCAAGCTTACACTGGATGAGGCAGGAATTTCCATTCCCTTTCCGCAGATGGATGTCCATCTTTCAGAAAAAGTATAAAAACACTTGCAAAATATTTATTCCATGTATATAATAATTTTTGTTCGTGTATTGCTACCGTGGCTCAGCCGGTAGAGCAGCTGATTCGTAATCAGCAGGTCAGGGGTTCGAATCCCCTCGGTAGCTTTCAACTCAAAAATGATCCACTGGATCATTTTCTCATATGCATGGCAACTAATGTCAGGCTGTCACAGAATTGTGGCAGCCTGTTTTTGGTTTGCGCGCCATGGGCGCACTCTAACGGGTGAAAGTCCCGAACA
>ERZ1026772.1610-NODE-1610-length-11583-cov-5.275416_pt1 | contig 11583 bp, 9 predicted proteins | sample MGYA00380124_ERZ1026772 | MGnify/ENA primary metagenome ERZ1026772 (study PRJEB33269, sample SAMEA4719760) | human gut metagenome | biome: human-associated habitat; feature: organic feature; material: feces | place: Cameroon | collected 2013-10 ...
CCGCTCCAGCAAGGTGTACGAGGGCTCCGCGGTGAACATCAACTACGTTTCCGGCTCCGATCACCACATTGAGACCATGAGCCTGAGCCGCCGGGCCGTCAACGAAGGCCAGCGCGCCCTGATCGTGGACGATTTCCTCAAGGGCGGCGGCACCGCCAAGGGCATGATCGACCTGATGGCCGAATTTGATGTGGAGGTGGTGGGCACGGCCTTCGTCATGTCCACCGAAAACCCCAATCAGCGCTGCATCCGCAATGAAAAGGCGCTGATGACCATGAACGTGACCGACGACCCCGCGTCTCTGACCGTCCGCCCCGCCCCGTGGCTGCGGGAGCTGGCCGGAGAGGGCGCGGTCTGTGCAGAACAGGAGGGAACGAACTGATGACTTATTACGGCTGGCTGACGGAAGGCAGCGCTTTTGCCAAAAAGCCCCTGCTGGGCAAAATGAGCCGGGATTATGTACTGGAAGCCCTGAAGGGCGTTGAGATCCTCGAAAAGCCGGAGCAGCTTTCCGGGCGAAAGGCTGATCTGGTCATCGTTATTCGGGAGGATCTGCCCTGCATCACGCTGGAGGACTGCAACGAGCTGATGAGCAGGGCCAAAAAGCAGCCCCAGATCTTCCGGGATGAGGAAACGGATGAGATTCTGGCTATGTCGATGAACGGCGAGCTCGCCGCGCAGCTGGTCGGCGGCGACGCCGGCCTGCCCAACCTTCCGGAGCTGGAAAAACGGCTGGAGAAGGCCGGCGTTTTTGCGGCCGAATGGCCCACGAAGGAGGAAAAAGAAAACGGCGATTTTCCCTTTTTCGTGTTTCCCCTCCATTCGGCCGGCCAATTTTCGGCCGCTTATAACGAGCTGAATATGCGCAATATCGCCCGTCACGAAGAAAACGGCGTGATTTTCCTGGGTCACGACCGTACGATCGTGGAAAGCGACGTGGTCATTGCTCCCGGCGTGATGATCTACCCGGGTAATACTCTGCAGGGCAGCACCCGCATCGGCGCAGACTGCGTGCTCTACCCCAATAACCGGCTGAACAACGCCGTAGTGGGCCGGGGAACCACTGTGGAAAGCAGCGTTCTGCTGAACTGCGCTGTAGGCGAGGAGACCACCGTCGGCCCCTACGCCTACCTGCGGCCTGATACCAGTGTGGGCAATCACTGCCGCATCGGCGACTTTGTGGAGATCAAAAATTCCTCCATCGGCGACGGCACCAAGGTCTCTCACCTGACTTACGTGGGCGACAGCGATCTGGGCAAGGATATCAATCTGGGCTGCGGCGTGGTGTTCGTCAATTACGACGGCAAGGTCAAAAACCGCTCCAAGGTGGAGGATCATGCCTTCATCGGCTGCAACTGCAATCTGGTCGCGCCCGTCCACGTAGGCAAGAACGCCTATCTGGCCGCCGGTTCCACCGTGGTGGAGGACGTGCCGGAGGACGCGCTGTTCGTGGCCCGCTCCCGCGGCGTGGTCAAGGAAGACTGGGTCAAGCGCCGCAAGGAAGCCGGCAAACTGTGATCTTTGGAAAATGCTAAAAGCTCAGGGCAAATGCCCTGAGCTTTTTTTACGCTATTTAAGACGAATCCTATCTCGGAGTGGCCGTACTCTGGTCTTCCTTCCAGAATCGGCAGAATGCCCGCCGGTCCCGGCAGTCCGATCCGGCAAGGCTTGCCGGACATTCTTTGCCTTACTCCTTGACTTCTTCCTGTTCCTTTTTCAAACGGCGGCGGCCCAGCAGGAACCACACGATGGACGCGCAGAAGGCCGAAGCCGCATCCCAGATCAGGTCCTCCATGGTGTCCTGCAGAGCTTCCCGGCCCACCAGTTCCACGCCCTGCGCCGTGCGGAATTTTTGCATGTTCAGACCCAGCAGCGCGTCGAAGGAATATTCGTAAATTTCCCACAACGCGCCCAACGCCACCGCGAAGCAGAAGGCGAACATCGCCGTAAATCCCGGGCTCAGCGACACGGAAATTTTGCCGGAGCGGTTCAGCACGTCCACGATGGTAATGCCCAGAAGGCTCAGCATCACTGCGGAGAAGCTGTGCAGAAGCGTATCCCAGAAAGGCACCAGATAGTAGAAGTCAAAGACCTCGCCCAGAAAAATAGCGCAGTACAGGAACATATAGTACTGAACGTACAGCACATCCGGCACAGGCAGCTTCCAGCGGCGGGCCGCCCGGGAGGGCAGCAGCATGACCACCAGACCCAGAATGCACTGGGTGAGCATGAGCAGATAATCGCTGCGGGTCTTGCCCTCCGTGCCTGCCGGGAGGGACTCCGGCGCGCCCGCCAGCCGAATGGCGGAATAAACGGACGCTGCGGCCAGCGACACAAACAGGATGATCTCGAAAACGCGGGATAGCGTATGGTGACGGTTTGCCTTGGACTCGGGTGTTTTTTTCATCGGGCGGTCTCCTTGCACAGTTCGGGGATAAAGTCAGTCTGTTCACCTTCCGCACGGCCCATTCCACCGGCAGAAAGCACTTTATCAGTATACGGGAATCAGTGGGAATTGTCACTAGTCAGAAATCCGATTGTGCACAAATTCAGCGCAAAAATCCCGAAACAGGCAAAGCCCGTTCCGGGAAAACTTACTATTCCGCATTTTTTCGGATCAGCGGGGCAATCAGCCCGGCAAAGCCGTGGCAGCAGCTGGCCCGGGGACTGAGGAACTCCCACAACGTGCCCGTCTGCCGGGCCATTTCGCCATAGGAGGCGCGGATTTCGTCCAATACCTGCTCCTTGCGGCCGTAACGATCCAAAATCAGCATCCGCAGCAGTTTGCCGATAAAAGCGTTAGAGGGGTACAGCCCTGAGGCCGCCAGCCACGCGCCGTCCGGGGCAAAGAGGTTTTGGAACAATTCCGGCGTGTCGCCCGGGGTGGACAGATCGAAGAAAAACGCATAATACTGGCAGGTTTCCGTGCATTCCTCCGTTACGGTCAGCCCGCCGCCCTCCTGCCGCAAAGCCCGGTCGTGCCAGAGCGTGCCGTCGAAAAACACGTCCCGCAGGGTATGCCGTACCCGCGCCGCTTTTTCCGCCAGCGCGGGGCGGTCGTACAGCCGTGCCACCGCTTCCAGCGCCGCCGCGTAGAGCATATTGCTGGGGGCGTTCACATCCTGCACCAGCTCGTTGGCCTTGGACCACTCCACGAATACCCACGCTTCCAGCTTTTCCAGCAGCCCCAGCCCGTTTTCAAAGCCCTCGAAATAATGCAGCACGTCCAACAGGTGTTTTTCTGCCAGTTCCGCCATTTCCCGGTCGCCGGTGCGGCGGACGTACTCCTCCGTTTCCAGCAGGAGCCACAGCATCCAGTTGGGGATAAAGTTGCCGTTGCGCGGGTCGGAGGGGTAGCACATGGGGATCACGCCCGGTTTCAGCCACGGATAGCGTTCCGGCAGGAAATAGTTTTCCAGATAGGTTTTTTCCGTCCGATTGGCCCCGGTCAGCGCCCATTCGGCCCGCCCCATGAAGAAGCTGTCGCAGCTCCAGCCCGCCCGTTCCCGGGAGGGGCAGTCGGTAAAAAGATCGTAGCTGTTCTGCCGCAGGGTCTCCACGGCGGCATGGTCGATCTGCCGAAGCAGGCCGTCTCCTACGTACTCTGGCAGCGGCGGATAATCCTCCGCCGGGGCGGCGGCTTCCAGCAGGTGCAGACGGCGGATGGTGCAGCGTCCCTCGGCACAGACCAGCTTGAGGTACTGCATCGCCGCCGGTTCAAAGGCCGTGAAGCGATGAACACCCCGGCTGAACGTCAGCTTCATAGCCCCGATCAGGCTCATTCGGAGAGGATTCACGTCCCCATCCATCAAAATTTCATCATACAGGGCGTACAAAACGCCGGGTTCATCCCATTCGATCTCCATCGTAAGGAAGCCTGTTTTTTCTCCATCAAAACGCAGCCATGCGCCGTCTCCCTTTTTCAGGCGAAGGGGCGGAGCAAAGGGCACGGAAACGGGCGACTCGTGATCTGGCAGAATGGCGGAAATGTCCCGGGTCAGCAGAGTCGTGCATTCCTCCCGGCGGTAGCCGCCAATCAGTTCCCCTATGCCGGTGGTGCAGCGGTCATCCCATGGGTGCGCGTGGACAAAATCCCACGAAACGGGCTTCTGCTTCACCAGCCAGCGGGGCGCGATCTCCGGCAGCGCAGGTAAAGACCGCCGCGCCGGAATCAGCCGCTTGGGCTCGCAGCCTGTCAGCGGTTCGGCCATTCCCCGCCCGCTGCGCCAGCCGTTCCAGTCCCCCGTCAGGTCATAGACCTCGCTGAAGCCCCGCTGATAGCTGTAGCGTTCCACCTTCTGTTCCCGGTAGGGCAGCCGCAGGCCATCAAACTCGCCGCCCTCCGGAAGGGTTCGTGCGATACATTCCCCGTCCGCCCAGACCTCCGCCTGCAGGAAGGGCGGCTGATCGGCCAGAAAAAACGTGTTCACCCGGGGCACGTTGATCTCGATCGCCAGATGGCTGATCCTCGGCCCCGCTGCGCCCGCCAGGTCGATCTCGCTGACCCGGTGCCAGCCGTGGGCGCAGCGCACCGGCCCGTAGGCCAGATGTTCCCCGTTCAAATAGACGTGATAATGCCCGGCTGCGGCCAGCTTCAGTACGGCGCTGCGCTTTCCTTCCAGCTTGAGCGGCGCGTAAAACCCGGCAGTCAGGTTTTTTTCGTCCTGACGCCCCTGCAGCCATACCGGCAAAGACTGTTCCATCATGGAGCGCGTCCTCCTTTGCCCTGTACTTCTTCCGATTTTCCCACAATTTAGCATATCTCGGCCATGAAAACAAGCACGTTTCTTATCCCCAAAGACGACCTGTGTGAACTTTTCCAGCAAAAAAGCACGGAGAGATTTTTCTCCGTGCATTCGTCCCCCTCTAAGGGGATTATTGTTTTTCCCGGCGCTGCCCCAGCTTTTCCACGCCCAGCAGCGCCAGCACCAGAAATACCGGCGCATACAGGAACAAATATCTCGGCCAGACCTCGAACAGCAGCTGATAAGCCGTCAGCCCCAGCAGGGACAGGGCACAGAGCTGCACGGCGTACTCCTTCCGCCGCAAAAGGACGGCGGCAAGGCAGCCCAGCAGCACCATTAGCCAGAGACACTGCATCACGGCCCGGTAAGCGGGATTCCATGCGCCTTCCCGATAGAAGATTTTCCGCAGGAACAGCGACAGACGGTCGCTGCGCCGCACCGGCTCCTCCACCAGATAGCTGTTGAAGGCGAAGGTGCCATCCGCGTAAGCCTTGTAGGCTTTGACGGAAAAGAAGTGCAGATTTTCGCCCAGGGTACGGTTCTGTACTTCTTCCAGCGCCCGGGCCAGATTGGCGCGGGTGCGTTCCTTCGCCGTGGCAAAGCTGCCGGAATAGGTCACGCCCTCAGCGGAATGACCGCCCCAGTACTGGTCATCCAGCCCGATCATCAGATAATGGGCGCTGCCCAGCGCTTCCTCCGGGGCTGTAGAGCCCGTCAGCAGCTTGACGGAGCCTTTTTCCAGCGCCATACCGGGCAAAACGCCCACGATAACGGCGGCAAGGACGCACAGACCCCGCTTCCACAGGGCGGCGTTTTTCTTGCGGAAAAGGAAGCGGATCGTACCCAGCAGCAGAGCGGCGATCAGCAGGATATAGGCGCTGGGCTTCACCGCCCCGCCCAATGAGCAGCACAGCGCCGCCAGACCGTAGCGCACCGGCGCTTTCCAGCCCGTCAGCAGGATCAGCAGCCCCAGCACGGGAAACAGACAGGCATAGGTGTCCGTGTAGGGCATGATGATAAAGGGCGAAAACAGCAGCCATACCGCCGCCAGCCCAAAACCGACCCGCCGAACAGAGGGACGCACCCTGAGCCGCCGCAGTACCGCCATGGCCGTGGCCACGCTGAGATTGGTCAGTAGCGCCGCGCCGTAAACCTCCAACACATAGGGCTCGGCCAAGCCCAGCTTCTTTCCCAGCCGATACACCAGCGACAGGATCACCGTCAGCGGCGCGTTGTTGGGGCACTGACGGAAATAGGCGAGCCATTCCTCGGACAGGGGCTGACCCAGTGCCAGCGCTTCCGCGCCCTGCCGGACGGCGGAAGGGTCAAAGGCAAAATAGAACCACAAACACCGGGCCATCAGGCATTGAACGGCGAACAGCGCCAGATACAGCGCGGCCCGCGCCCACGACATCCGAACGGAAGAAGCCGGCTGCGGCAGCTTGGCCGGCCGAACTCTCAGCCGCCAGACCCACAGGCCGGTCAGCCCTGCCGCCGCCAGCAGCAGAACCCAGTTTTCCACGCAGAAGCCATGGGCATAATAGCCCTCCATGGCCCGCTGCCCCAGTGTCAGAAGCCCCAGCACCCACAGGAGCACGGCAGCGTACAGCCAACAGAAAAGGGGAGAAAGCCAGTCGCGGCTTTCTCCCTTCAAGGTTTTGGTCATGCTTTCACCTGCTTGGCGAAGGTATCCTTCAGCCCCACCACCCGGTTGAACACGGGCATTTCAGGGGTGGAATCCTGATCCTTGCAGAAGTAGCCCACCCGCAGGAACTGATAGGTGTCGCCCACATTGGCCTCGCCCAGCGCCTTGGAAAGATAGCCGTGGCACACTTCCAGACTGTTGGGGTTCAGCTTCTTGAGGAAATCGGTCTTGAGAGTGGCGCTGGACACCACATTCTCCTCGCCGTCGGCCTCCGCCTTGGCTTCGGCCTCGCTCTGAGCAGCCTCGGCGGCTGTCTCCTCCTCGGTCTCCTTCATCATCAAAGGCTCGTACAGACGAGCTTCGAAGGGAATATTCTCGCTGGCGCTGACCCAGTGCAACGTGCCCTTCACCTTGCGGTTGGCACCCTCGGTGCCGTTGCGGGTGTCCATATCCACGGTGCACAGGACGGCGGTCACATGGCCGTCTTCGTCCTTTTCGCAGCCGTCGCAGCGCACGATGTACGCGCCCTTGAGCCGCACCTCGTTGCCGGGGAACATGCGGAAATACTTCTTCACAGGCACTTCCATGAAGTCTTCCTGCTCGATGTAGATCTCCCGGGTCAGCACCACCTTATGGGTGCCCCATTCGGGATGATCGGGATGGTTTTCCATTTCCAGTTCTTCCGCCCGGTCCTCCGGCCAGTTCTGCAGAACGACCTTCAGGGGATGCACCACGGCCATGGCGCGGCGGGCCTTGCCGCCCAGATCCTCGCGCACGCAGTGCTCCAGCAGCGCCAGATCGACAGTGCTGTCCGCCTTGGCCAGACCGATGCGGTCGATGAAGTCATGAATGGCGGCGGGAGTGTAGCCCCGGCGGCGCATGGCGCACAGCGTGGGCATCCGGGGATCGTCCCAGCCGGACACATAGCCCTTTTCCACCAGCATCCGCAGATAACGTTTGGACATGATGGTCTGGGTCAGGTTCAGGCGGCTGAACTCGATCTGCCGGGGATGGCCGGGCAGCATATTCTGGGCGTGCTCCACCACCCAGTCGTACAGGGGGCGGTGATCTTCATATTCCAGCGAGCACAGGCTGTGGGTGATGCCCTCCAGCGCGTCGCCGATGGGGTGGGCGAAGTCGTACATGGGGTAGATGCACCACTTCTTGCCGGTGCGGTGATGTTCCTTATACAGGATGCGGTACATGGCCGGGTCACGCATGTTGATGTTGGGGCTGGCCATGTCGATCTTCATCCGAAGGATCATGCTGCCCTCGGGATGCTTGCCCGCCTTCATTTCTTCAAACAGGCGCAGACTTTCCTCCACGGGACGGTCGCGGTAGGGGCTGTTCTTGCCGGGCTTGGTCAGGGTGCCGCGGTATTCGCGCACCTGCTCGGGGCTCAGCTCGCACACATAGGCCAGACCGCGTTTGATCCAGTCCACAGCGATCTCGTAGCACTTGTCATAATATTCGCTGGCGAAGAACAAACCGCCCTTCCAGTCGAAGCCCAGCCAGTGGATGTCCTCCATGATGCCGTCCACGTACTCAGTCTCTTCCTTGGCGGGGTTGGTATCGTCAAAGCGCAGATTGGTCACGCCGCCGAATTTCTCCGCAGTCTGGAAATCCGCGAACATGGCCTTGCAGTGGCCGATATGCAGGTAGCCGTTGGGTTCGGGCGGAAAGCGGGTGTGCACGTTCTGGTAACGGCCACTCTCCAAATCCTGCTCTACGGCTTCCCAGATAAAATTGGTCTTGTTCGTCGTGGTCGTTTCCATTCTGATCGCTCATCCTTTCCTGTATTGACGGCTGATAGCGGCGGTTGGCCGCAGAAAGCAGTCGTTTCGCCCATTATAGAACGAAAACGGGCGTTTGGCAAGGGGCGCGGGCCAAGCGCGGCTTTATTTTCCCCCTTGTTCTTTTCCCTTGACAGGACTATACTGTGAGGAAGATTTTGGAACGTCAAGGGAGATGGAAATTCATGTGGGCTGTTTATGCGGTGCTTTCCTCGGCATTTGCCGCGCTGACCTCGATCTTGGCGAAAGTCGGCATCGACGGGGTCAATTCCACCCTGGCGACGGCCATTCGCACACTGGTGGTGGTGGTCATGTCCTGGGGCATGGTGTTCCTGACCAACGCGCAGGGCGGCATTGCCGAGATCAGCCGGAAAAGCTGGCTGTTCCTGATCCTGTCCGGCCTGGCCACGGGCGCGTCGTGGCTGTGCTACTACCGGGCGCTGCAGTTGGGTCAGGCCAGCAAGGTGGTGCCCATCGACAAGCTGAGCGTGGTCATCACGCTGATTCTGGCGTGGGTGTTCCTGCACGAGCAGTTCAACATGAAAAGCCTGATCGGCGCGGCGCTGATCGCGGCGGGCACGCTGGTCATGGTGCTGTAAGCCGGTCACGCTCTGGCGGCGAACTCGGCAAAGGCATTATCCACCGCCGTTTCAAAGGCGGGATAGCGCATGGCCTTATGGATGGCTTTCAGGGTCTTGGGTCCCAGCCCCATGCCCTTGCCCAGACAGGCCCAGACTTCTTTCATTTTGCACAGCACAAAGGCTTCGGTGCCGATCTGCGCCCGGTAGCCGTCATAGAGCATCTGGTGAAACCGGCGGAGAGCTTCGACGCTCTCCGTTTTTCCATTGTACAGATTCACAAGCCCCGGATGATACAGAAAGCCCCGGCCGCACATGACGCTTTCCGTTCCGGGATAGCGCCGCTCGAACTCCCGCAACGCTTCGGCGTTGAAAAGATCACCGTTATAGCACACGGGGAGCTTGCTTTCCCGAAGGGTGTAGTCGTACCACTCCCGATGCGGGCTTCCGCCGTATTGCTCCGCCCGGCTGCGGGGATGCAGGATCAGCCGCCGGGCCGGGTATCGGTTGAACAGCTCCAGCAGGGCGGGCCATTCCTCCGGGCTTTCCATGCCCAGCCGGGTCTTGAGGGACACAGCAACCGGCGATTTTTCGAAAACTCCGTCCAGAAAGCGTTCCAGCTCCTCCGGGTAGGCCAGCAGCCCCGCGCCCCGATGCTTGCGCACCACTGTGCCGGAGGGACAGCCCAGATTGATGTTGACCTCCTCGTAGCCCAGCGCTTTCAGCTTGTCCGCCGCCCAGAGAAAGTCCTCGCTGCTGTTGGACAGGATTTGGGGCACGGCCTTCATACCGGCGTTATTCTCCGGCAGAACGTCCGCCTGCTCACGATGGGTCAGCGACTGGCCCCGGGGGCTCCAAAAGGGCAGAAAATATTCGTCCGCCCCATCGAAACAGGCGTGCTGGGCGCTGCGGTACAGCCAGTGCGCGATCCCCTCCATAGGGGCGAATAGAATTTTCATCGGGCATCTTCCTGTTCTTTGCCATAGTCAAAAAAAGTACCGTTTGGATGATAACAGAAAATATGGTAAAATGAAACGGAGAAAGTCAAAAAATGGGAAAAACCCACTGGGAGGAACGCGTATGGAGAAGCAAAGGCACCGGGAAATTTTGCTGCTGGGCACGCTGCTGATCGTGATCTACACGGCGGTGCAGCACGCCGATCTGGCCTGGGGGCTGCTGCTGGCGCTATTGAAGATCCTGCAGCCCTTTCTCTTTGGCGCAGGGCTGGCATTTATCCTCAACGTGCCCATGCGGTTTTTTGAGACGAAAGTCTTCGGCGGCATGAAAAAAGCGAAAAGTCTGCGCCGCCCGCTTTCTTTGCTGATCGTACTGCTGCTGGTGGCGCTGGTGATCTACCTGATGGTAGCGCTGATGGCCCCGGAGATCAAGCGGGCTATCGAGAGCATCATTCTGCTGGCGCCCAAGGCCTTCGCCAAGCTGAATCAATGGCTGCTGCAATACGACATCGATCTGAGCGAGTATGTTCAGAGTATGCTCCAGACCCCGGATCAGATCAAGAATCAGCTGGACCAGCTGCTGAATCTGGCCCTGAAGGGCGCGGTCTTCTCCACCGGCGTGATCGGCGCGGTGTATTCGTCGGTTTTGCAATTTTTCTTCACCGTCATGTTCATGATCTATTTTCTTTTCGCCAAGGAGCGTCTGCAGCGGCAGCTGACCCGGGTGGGCTTCGCCTATCTGCCGAAAAAGACCATGGACCGGCTGCTGGAAGTGGGCAGCCTGACCCTGCGGACGTTTTCCTCCTTTATTTCCGGGCAATGTCTGGAAGCGCTGATCCTTGGCGGGGCCTTCTTCCTATGCATGACGATCTTCCGTTTCCCCTATGCTTTGCTCATCAGCGTCTTTATTTCCGTAACGGCGCTGATTCCCGTCCTCGGCGCGTGGATCGGCTGCATTACGGGCGCGCTTTTGATTTTAATGGTGGATCCCATGCAGGCGCTTTTATTTGTGGTCATGTTCATCGCCCTGCAGCAGTTGGAGGGCAATCTGATCTATCCCCACGTCATGGGCAACGCCATCGGTCTGCCGTCCCTATGGGTGCTTTTGGCCGTCGTACTGGGCGAAGGGCTTCTGGGCATTGTGGGGATGCTGCTGTTCATTCCCCTCACGTCGGTGATCTACACGCTGCTGCGGCAGCACGTGAACCAGCGGCTGCGGGAGCGTTCGCTGGAGCATGTGGGGGAATGAAATGGGGGCTTCCTTTGGCGGTATCCCGGCATTATTTTCGTGAATAAAGGAAGTTCAGGTGTACACAAACAGAGCGCACTGTCGTGCGCTCCGTTTAATGTTTGCGTTGAGGAAAGAGCAGGCCTATTTTATAAATTTGAATGGGATATGTCTGCGGCTGCGGCCCAAAGGGGTGCAGGGGGCGAGCGGAAAGCCCCCTGCAAGCGGCATGATACGGCAACTTTGCCGAAATCAGTTCCCTGTCGGCGGGAGAGTGGGATTTGACATCCCATGGGTTTCGGTGCCCGAAGGTTTCCAAAGGGCGAGCGGAAAGCCCTTTGGTGCGCCCGCAGGCGCATCCCCCTTGCCGGGGGATTGACGCGCCGACTCCGGCGCGGGAGTGGGACTTGCCGTCCCATGGGGCGCTCACACTTTTCTTTCGATGGCGAAAGAAAAGTGTGCAAAAGAAAGCCAGCGGCACGGCGACTACGAAGACGGCCCACGTCGCTGCGCGCCGTGGGCTTCGGCCTGCGGTAGCCCCTTCGGGGCTGTCCTCGGCCTCGGCTCGCTGCGCTCACCCGCCGGAAAAAGCCCTTTATTGCCCATTTTTGAAAGAGGGAGTTCGCAATGTCGCGCGC
>ERZ1026772.1612-NODE-1612-length-11571-cov-6.609500_pt1 | contig 11571 bp, 9 predicted proteins | sample MGYA00380124_ERZ1026772 | MGnify/ENA primary metagenome ERZ1026772 (study PRJEB33269, sample SAMEA4719760) | human gut metagenome | biome: human-associated habitat; feature: organic feature; material: feces | place: Cameroon | collected 2013-10 ...
TAAAAATGCACCACACAGCGCTGGTACTTGGCCTCAGGAAACACCTCTCCCACAGTCCTCTGCAAGGCGGCAAGTACCCCTATGTGTATGTAGACGGTATCTATCTCAAGCGGAACTGGGGCGGCGAGTACGAAAATGTGGCCGTTTTGGTGGCAATTGCCGTCAATGAAGAGGGTTATCGTGAAGTTTTAGGTGCAGCCGAAGGCATGAAAGAGGACAAGGCCAGCTGGGTCAGCTTCTTTCAGTGGCTCCGTGGACGGGGCCTCGAAGGCGTCAAACTCATTGTCGGAGACAAGTGCTTGGGTATGCTGGGGACGGTTGCGCCAAGCCTCGATATTGACGTAGGCTTTCTTATTCAGCTCACTGATGGTGGAGGCGGACACCTTGCTGCCCCATAGAGCTTCTGTAATATCCTCTACCCGACGCACGGATACACCTGCCAGATACATCTCGATGAGGGCTTCTTCCACGCTGCTCTCCCGACGGTGGTAGCGTTCGATAATGGCAGTCTCAAAGGAAATGCCCTTGAGACGTGGCATATGGAGCGTCACATTCCCGGAAGTGGTGGTAAGCTTTCGGTCATAGTGACCGCTGCGGTAGCCCTGACGGGCCTCACTGCGCTCGTAGCGGGCTGTCTGGGTGAGTTTTTCTGCTTCGGCTTCCAGCAGCTCGTTGAGCGTCTCCTCCACACTGCCGCGGACTAACTCCTTGATTTGACCCTTGATTATTTCCTCGTTGAATTGTACAATGTTGTTGGACATGGTTTGCTGTCTCCTTTCAGAATGTGTGTGGTAACTTCATTCTACCAGAGACCGGCAAGCCGTGTCTACTTTTTTATGCTCTTTTCAATTTGCGCAATTTATTATACCTTATCTGCTGACATGAAGCGTTTCCTCGATTTTAAGGGGTTAATGGGCACTTCTACGCCTGAAACGGGGTGCGAAGTTTGAGTGATTTTAGAATTCATCGCTTCTTCACATTATCATTAGAATGTGGTATATTTATTGTAATACAAGATTCAATCATACTGTCAGTTCCAAATGATGCTGTATGGCAGCACCACACAGCAATCAGTCCGTTTAATTGGACAGCGTTCTTGCTACTATATATGGAGAAATATCGCAAAAATTGCAACGCATGGTTTGAAGTAATTTCAAAAACACATGGAGGTACAATATGGGAGATTTAATTCAGATTCAGGCAGCTGGCGATATAGCACCGGAAAGTGAAGATGCAGCTCTGCTCAGCGTGACGAATAAACTTCTTTTGGATGATCGTTTGTCAGTGCTCAATGAAAAAACGATGAGCGTTCCCATTGCAGAACTTGCAACGCTTGGAGCGGGAGTATCCTCCCTTATTCCAGCGTTGAATACGGTTACTACAACCACAACACTTGCGACCAATGGACTCTTTCGTATCGCAAACCAAGCAACTGGCGATGTCCTGAAGATGGCAAAAAATGGAAACGCATGGGGTGCGATGACAAAAGCAACAGGTGGGTCAAAGATGGTTCAGCTTGCTGAGGCAGGACCGATTACAGCCACATCGCAGGCTGTAGCGGCAATCAATCCGGCGACGCTTATGATGGCCGCTGCCCTATACTCTATCGAGAGACAGCTTGGTAAAATCGCAGAAACGCAGAAACAGATGCTCTCCTTCTTGGAGATTAAAGATGAAGCTGGTGTGGAGGCTGACCTTGAAACACTGACAGAATTGATTACCAATTACAAACATAACTGGGACAGAGAGGTTTACATTCAGAGTAGCCATAAGATGGTTATGGATATCAAGCGGACGGCTCGAAGCAACATGCTTTCATATAGACATGATAACTGCAATAACAATCTTTTTATAACACTAGGCTTTGTGGCGCGCCGGGGTTTTTTCTTCTCGATTTTCTCCTGCACCCGGTCAAAGAGTTCCTTGGGGACAATGGCCGGAATACCATCCGGAATCAGAACATCCCGATACTGATAATCTCCGATGTAGCGCCGATTCTTCAGCATATGCCGGATGCTATTGTAGGTCAGTGGCTTCCTTAGCTTGTTGCGGATACCGTTCTCATTCAGCCAGTCCCGCAGCTCCTTCATGGTGGCACCTTCATCGTACCGTTTGAAAACTTCCAGAATGAAGGGTGCCGTCAGCGGGCCGATTTGGAAACGCTGCTCTTCACCAATTACATAACCAATGGGAAGCATGCCACCGTTATACATACATTTCATCGCGTTATCCGTTCTGCTGCGGATGACCTTTTCTGACAAATCGGCAGAGTAAGAGATGGGGACGCTGATACGGGTATTCCTTCGCAGAAGAATACGGCGCCGCTTTTTCCCGGAAAGGAATGAGGGAAGGCAACTGCTCTTGACAGGAGCCTACTTCCCCGCAAGTTTCGCGACGCTGCCGCGTTCGACGATCCGCATGGACAGCGACAGCTTCACAACACCGGTTTCCTGCGCACAGCGCACGGTTTCGCCCCGCTCAATGCGCTGGTGCAGCATCCGGACGGCTTCAATGCCGAGCTGCTCCTTGAAAGAATGGACGGTGGTTATACCGGGGTCCACCATTTCGCACAGCGGGATATCGTCGAAGCCCATCACGCTGATGTCCTCCGGCACGTTCAGCCCGGCGGCGTGGAGCGCACGGATGGCGGCCGCCGCGACCACATCGTTTTCGGCGAACAGTGCGCTGGGAAGCTCTTTCCTCGCGGCGATCCAAGCGCCGATGTCCCGGTACGCCTTCTCCGCAGAGATATCGACGTGAATGATCTCCATCGACTGGGCATTCTCGTCGTCCAGATGCTCGCGCAGCGCCATGCGAAGGCCATGCTCGCGGTCGTCGAAGTTCACGATGCGCTGCTTGGCGCGCAGATAACCGAAGCGCCGGTGCCCACAGTCAATGAGATAGGACATGGCGGATTTCGCGCCGTACAGATTGTCGTTGCCCACGCAGTCGACATAGGCGGAAAACAGGAAATTATCCAGAATAACGACCGGGACGCGATAGCGGTCCCATTGCGTCAGCTCCAGTCCAAGCTTGTGCCGGGCGAGCGTCATATCCGTGCCGAGGATCAAAAGGCCGGAGATATCACCCATAATATCAGCCATCTGCTGCCGAAAGGATTGACCCGCGTAATAATAGCGCACGAGAATGCGGTAGCCCAGCGCCTTGGCGGCGGTCTCCACGCCCTTCATAACGATGGTATAAAAGGTGGATTCCTGAGCAATGCCGACGATCTGATCGACATAGATCAGGAAGCAAAGCTGCTTTCTGTCGGGGAGCGGGGTTTTCGCGGAACTGTAGCCCATCTCTTCCGCCGCGTCGAGAATTCGTTTCCGGGTCTGCTCGCTGACACCCGGTTTGCCGTTCAGCGCCACGGACACCGAGGCTGTGGAGATCCCCAGCTTTTTCGCGATTTCTTTCGCGGTTACCTGATTTGCCATTTTCATCACATCCTGCCAACCATTCTACAGTACAATCCGGAAAAAGTCAACTGTCAAAACCTAACGTAGCCTAATTATTAGTTAACGTTTTGCACAAAATAATAGGATGATATTTAGGTATTCTCCCACTGGAATTTGCCAAAAATTCGTGTTATAGTAAGAACACAACAGAGATACAGCCGATTTTCCACAATTTAGTGGCCGCCATATCAGTGAACGCCCCCCGCACATGCTGAACGATAACCTAATTTACCTATTTTCCGCAAAACAAGCAGAATCTCACTGTGTAATTCATATTTCGGCTCCATCTGCCGCGGAAGGGAGCCGAAAGTGAAAATAACGCCGGAAACCCGGCAAAACAATCTGAAGGAGTGAACAAGGAAATGAAGAAACTGATCGCATTGCTTCTGGCGCTGGTTATGGTGTTGGCCATGGCTGCCTGCTCCAGCTCGAACACCCCCGCTAAGGCCGACACCTCCGCAAAGGCTGACGAACCCGCGAAATCCGATGCCTCCGACAACTCCAAGCTCGTCGGCGTCGCGATGCCCACCAAGGATCTGCAGCGCTGGAATCAGGACGGCGAAAACATGAAGGCCCAGCTCGAGGCTGCCGGTTATGACGTTGACCTGCAGTACGGCGCCAACGACATCCAGACTCAGGTCTCCCAGATCGAGAACATGATCGCCAACGGCTGCAAGGTTCTGGTCATCGCCTCCATCGACGGCGACTCTCTGGGCACCGTTCTGGCGCAGGCCAAGGAAGCCAACGTTCCCGTCATCGCTTATGACCGTCTTATCATGAACTCCGACGCTGTCAGCTACTACGCCACCTTCGACAACTGGCTGGTCGGCGTGAAGCAGGGCGAGTACATCCGTGACGCTCTGGGTCTGGACAACGCTGATGGCAAGACCTTCAACATCGAGTTCATCACCGGCGACCCCGGCGACAACAACATCAACTTCTTCTTTGATGGCGCGATGAGCATCCTGCAGCCCTATCTGGACTCCGGCGTTCTGAACTGCCCCTCCGGCCAGACCGAGAAGACCGTCGTTGCCACCGCCAACTGGGCGACCGACGCCGCGCAGAGCCGCTTTGAGTCCATCCTCGCCTCCAACTACTCCGACGGCACCCAGCTGAACGCCGTCCTTGCCTCCAACGACTCCACCGCTCTGGGCGTTGAGAACGCTCTGGCCGCGTCCTACACCGGCAACTATCCCATCATCACCGGTCAGGACTGCGACGTGACCAACGTCGTCAACATGCTGGCCGGCAAGCAGTCCATGTCCGTCTTCAAGGACACCCGGACGCTGGCGACCAAGGTCGTCGAGATGGTTGACGCGCTGATGAAGGGCACCGAGCCTCCCATCAACGATACCGAGACCTACGACAACGGCACTGGCATCATCCCCAGCTTCCTGTGTGAGCCTGTCGCCTGCACCAGCGAGAATGTGCAGGAGCTGCTCGTTGATTCCGGTTACTACACGGCAGATCAGCTCAAGTAAGCGTCAAGACAGCATTCAGAAAAGACCCAACCTTTGGGCAAGGCGGCTGTCCGCCTTGCCCAAAGCGCTACAATAACACAGGTGGAGGCGATAACTTGTCTGATATCTTACTGGAAATGAAGCACATCACAAAGGAGTTCCCGGGCGTCCGGGCGCTGGATGATGTGAATCTGGCGGTGACCCGCGGCAGCATCCACGCCCTTGTCGGCGAGAACGGCGCGGGAAAATCGACCCTTATGAACGTACTCAGCGGTATCTATCCTCACGGCAGCTACACGGGCCAGATTTTTTACGAAGGGCGCGAGTGCCGCTTTTCCAAAATTAAGGACAGTGAAAAAGAGGGCATCGTCATCATCCATCAGGAGCTGGCACTGGTACCTTACATGTCCATCGGCGAAAATATGTTTCTGGGAAATGAGCAGGGACGTTCATTTTCCATCGACTGGGGTCGGACGTATGCTCTGGCCGACACCTATCTGCGGGAGGTCGGCCTGACAGAGTCGTCGCGCACCCTCATCCGCGATCTGGGCGTCGGCAAGCAGCAGCTTGTCGAAATCGCCAAGGCGCTTTCCAAGAACGCCAAACTCCTCATTCTGGACGAGCCGACATCGTCCTTAAACGAGTCGGATTCCAGAGCGCTTCTTGATCTGCTTCTGAAATTCAAGGAGCAGGGCATGACCTCCATCATCATCTCTCATAAACTCAACGAGGTTGCCTACGTCGCCGACGACATCACGGTCATCCGCGACGGCAAGACCATCGAGACCCTGCACAAGGGTGTCGATGAGATCACCGAGAGCCGCATCATCAAGGGCATGGTCGGCCGTGAACTGTCCGACCGATTCCCGAAGCGTGTGGACGTTGCCATCGGCGACGTGTCCATGGAGGTCAAAAACTGGACGGTCCATCATCCCAAGTACACCGAGAAAAAGGTCGTGGACGACGTGTCGTTCTACGTGCGCCGGGGCGAGGTCATCGGCATTTCGGGACTCATGGGCGCAGGGCGCACGGAATTGGCCATGAGTATTTTCGGCCGCTGCTACGGCTCGAACATCTCCGGCGAGCTTCTGATCGACGGAAAGAACGTACACCTTTCCTCCGTCCGGGAGGCCATCGAGCACAAGCTTGCCTATGTCACCGAGGATCGCAAGGGCAACGGTTTGATCCTCTCGACCCCCATCGCGACCAACACAACGCTGGCAAATCTCGCCGCCGTCTCGCACCGCGGCGTGATCGACCGCGACCGGGAATACGCCGTCGCGGATACATACCGCGAAAAGCTGCGCACGAAGTGCACCGGCGTGGAGCAGCGCGTGGGAAATCTCTCCGGCGGCAACCAGCAGAAAGTGCTGCTGGCCAAATGGATGTTTGCCGAGCCGGATATCCTCATTCTTGACGAACCGACGCGGGGCATTGATGTCGGCGCAAAATATGAGATCTACTGCATCATCAACCAACTCGCGGCCGAAGGAAAATCGGTCATCATGATCTCCTCCGAACTGCCGGAGATCCTTGGCATGAGCGACCGGATCTACGTGCTCAACGAAGGCCGCATGGTCGGGGAATTCGACCGCGCGGAGGCCACACAGGAGAAGATCATGGCAGCGATTCTCCGGTCAAGCGCAAACGGAAAAGGAGCGATCACACAATGACGAAAAACAAGATCAAGGATTTTGTCCAGAAATATACCATGATACTGATTCTACTGCTTGTTCTGGCATTCTTTGCATGGCGCACAGGCGGCAAGATCCTCATGCCCCAGAACATCACGAATATCATCTCCCAGAACGCCTACGTCTTTGTGCTGGCGGCGGGCATGCTGCTGTGCATCCTGACGGGCGGCAATATTGACCTGTCCGTCGGCTCCGTTGTGTGCTTTGTGGGCGCGCTGGGCGCCGTCTGGCTGAGCAAGGGGATGAATATGTGGCTCGTCGTGCTGCTGATGCTGCTTCTGGGTCTCGCTATCGGCGCATGGCAGGCGTTCTGGATCGCCTACGTCCATGTCCCACCGTTTATCACAACGCTATCCGGCATGTTCGTCTTCCGCGGTCTGTCCAACGTCGTCCTGCAGGGCAAGACCCTCGCCGTGACGAATGAGGCGTTCGTGCGCATTTTCGGCGGCGGTGCAAACTGTTACGTGCCGGACTTCTTCGGCGGCAGCGGCCTGAATGTTCTCTGCCTTGCGGTGGGCGCGGCGGCGTCCGTGATTTTCCTGGCCGCCACCTTCCTTGGCCGCGGGAATCGCATGAAAAAGGGCTACAGCGTCGAACCGATGTATGAGACGATCCTCAAATCCGCCGTCATTACGGCTGTCATCATTTTCTTCACCGTCAAGCTCAGCCAGTACAAGGGCATTCCCATGGCGCTGGTGTGGGTCGCCCTGATCATCGCCATCTACACCTACATTACCTCCAAGACCACCATTGGCCGGCATTTCTATGCCGTCGGCGGCAACGAGCTGGCAGCAAAGCTTTCCGGCATCAACACGAACCGGGTCTATTTCATCGCCTATACGAACATGGGTCTGCTGTCCGCGTTCGTCGGTATGCTGACCATTGCCCGTATGACCTCCGCCCAGCCGACCTACGGCCAGAACTACGAGATGGACGCCATCGGTTCCTGCTTCATCGGCGGCGCGTCGGCATACGGCGGCATCGGCACAGTCCCGGGCGTTATCGTCGGCGCAGTGCTGATGGGCGTTATCAACATCGGCATGAGCATCATGGGCGTGGACGCCAACTATCAGAAGGTCGTCAAGGGTCTGGTGTTGCTGGCAGCGGTCATCTTCGACGTCGTTTCCAAGCGGGAAAAGGATTGACAAATACGCCTGAATTGAGACGGGGCGCGAGGTGACAAGCCCCGGCCCCGTCTTTCACGCAAGGAGAAATTATGAATTACATTGGCATTGATCTCGGCACATCCGCGTGCAAGCTGCTGCTTGTTTCGGAGGATGGCACGATTTTGAATACGGTCACCAGAGAGTATCCTCTCCTGTTCCCCCACTCCGGCTGGTCGGAGCAGCGCCCGGAGGACTGGTGGGACGCAGTCACAGGCGGGATTCCCGAGCTGATGAAGGGGTTTGACCTCGGCGAGGTTGCGGGCATCGGCGCGGGCGGGCAGATGCACGGCCTTGTCGCGCTGGACGCAGGCGACCGCGTCATCCGTCCGGCGATCCTGTGGAACGACGGCAGAACGTCCAAGGAAGTCGATTATCTCAACAACACCGTGGGCAAGGACAGGCTCTCCGCGCTGACGGCCAACATTGCCTTTGCCGGCTTCACCGCGCCGAAGCTTCTCTGGATGCGGAAAAACGAGCCGGAGAATTTCGGGAGAATCGCGAAGATCATGCTCCCGAAGGACTATCTGACCTATAAGCTCACCGGCGTCCACGCCTGCGATTACTCCGACGCTTCCGGTATGCTGATGCTCGATGTGCAACACAAGCGCTGGTCGCGGGAGATGCTTGACATCTGCGGCGTCTCCGAAGCCCAGATGCCCCGGCTCTTTGAGAGCTTTGCGGTCGTCGGCACGCTTACAAAGGAAGCGGCGAAGGCGCTGAGGCTGCCCGAAACCGTAAAAGTGGTCGCCGGTGCGGGAGACAACGCTGCGGCGGCAGTTGGCACAGGAACAGTCAGCGCGGGCGGCTGCAATATTTCCCTCGGCACCTCCGGCACGATTTTCATTTCTTCCGATCAGTTCGGTGTTGACCCCAACAATGCCCTGCACGCCTTTGCCCACGCCGACGGCGGCTATCACCTGATGGGCTGTATGCTTTCCGCCGCCAGCTGCAACAAGTGGCTGTGCGAGGACATTCTGAAAACATCGGATTTTGCGGGCGAGCAGAGGAATATTACCGGCGAAAAGCTGGGGGAAAATCACGTTTATTTTCTGCCCTACCTGATGGGCGAGCGAAGCCCCATCAACGACACCAACGCCCGCGGCACCTTCACCGGCATAACCATGGACACAACGCGCGCCGATCTGGTGCAGGCGGTTCTGGAGGGCGTGGCCTTTGCCATCCGTGACTCTTTTGAGGTGGCAAAATCGCTGGGCATTGAAATCCCGCGTTCCAACATCTGCGGCGGCGGCGCGAAAAGCCCGCTGTGGCGCAGGATCTTCGCCAATGTCCTTGGCATCCCTCTGGATATGGTCAAAACCGAGCAGGGACCGGGCTACGGCGCGGCAATGCTGGCCATGGTCGGCTGCGGTAGGTTTGCGTCCGTGCAGGAGGCGGCTGATGCCCTTGTGGAAGTGGCGTCCACGACCGAGCCTGACCCGGTGCTGACCGCGAAATACGAAGCACGTTATCAGAGCTTCAAAAAGCTTTACCCCGCGCTGAAGGACTTCTTCGCGTCGGCGGTATAAGGGAGGACATATGAAGATTTACACTGTTTCCGACCCGGAATTCAGATCCTACGGCAAGGTGCTTGCGGGCTATGATACCGCGGCGCTCATTACCGCCATGCAGACCATCCCCATGCCCCAGAGCGGCACTGCATACCAGCCGGCCATTCGGGCACTGGAATCGTGCGCCATTCTGGAAGCGCTGCAAGACCGCGCCTACGGCGGGATGCCGATCCAGATCGGCATGTGCTGGGGCTATAACACAAAACTCAACTGCCTTGAGTACCACCGCGACAGCGAGATCAATATCGGTCAGCAGGACTTTATCCTCCTGTTGGCAAAGGAAGACGAGATCGTGGGCGGCAAGCTCGACACCGCGAATGTCAAGGCGTTCTGCGCCCCGGCGGGTGTCGCCGTCGAGGTCTACGCCACAACGCTTCACTATGCGCCGTGTCAGGTATCGGAGGAAGGCTTCCGCGTGGCGGTTGTCCTGCCGAGGGGGACGAATACGGAAAAGGCCGTCTTCACAGCAGGAAATGAAGAAGATACATGGCTGACAGCCCGCAACAAGTGGTTGCTGGCACACCCGGAATCCACCGAGGCAAAATCCGGCGCGCACATTGGACTCACCGGCAAAAATATCGATATTTCTGAAGGAGGTACCCATCATGTTTGAAAACATCCCCAATGTCAGGCTCGGCCTGATCGCCGTATCCCGTGACTGCTTCCCACGGACGCTCTCCGAGATGCGCCGGGCGAATATTGTCAAGAGCTGCGAGGGCGGCGTTTACGAATGCCCCGTGACGGTCGAAAATGAGACCGATATGCTGAAAGCCGTCGCCGACGTCAAGGCGGCGGACTGCAACGCTCTCGTGGTCTTCCTCGGTAACTTCGGCCCCGAGACCCCGGAGACCCTCATCGCCAGATATTTTGACGGTCCCTGCATGTTCGTAGCTGCCGCCGAGGGAGACGGCGACCTGATCAACGGCCGCGGAGACGCCTACTGCGGAATGCTGAACTGCTCCTACAATCTGGGAATGCGCCACCTCAAGGGCTACATCCCCGAATACCCGGTCGGAAGCGCTGACGATATCGCGAAAATGATTGCGGACTTTATCCCCATCGCCCGTGCCGTCATCGGCGTGAAAAGCCTGAAGATCATCACCTTCGGCCCGCGCCCGCAGGACTTCTTCGCCTGCAACGCACCCATTCAGGGGCTGTACGCACTGGGCGTGGAGGTAGAGGAAAACTCCGAGCTTGACCTGCTCGTCTCCTACAAGGCCCACGCGAACGACCCACGCATCCCCGCCGTCTGCGAGGACATGAAGAAGGAAATGGGCGAAGGCCGCTACTATGAAGACCTGCTCGTCCGCATGGCGCAGTTTGAGCTGACGCTGCTGGACTGGGCGGAAAATCACAAGGGCGCGCGCAAATACGTCGCCTTTGCCGACAAATGCTGGCCGGCGTTCCCGGAGCAGTTCGGCTTTGAGCCGTGCTATGTGAATTCCCGTCTCGCCTCCCGGGGTATCCCCGTCGCCTGCGAGGTCGATATTTACGGTGCGCTAAGCGAGTACATCGGCGCCTGTGTCTCCCATGACGCAGTGACGCTGCTGGACATCAACAACTCCGTCCCGGCAAACCTGTTTGCCTCCGAAATCGAGGGAAAGTTCGGCTATACCCTCACCGACACCTTCATGGGCTTCCACTGCGGCAACACCCCGTCGTGCAAGCTCTGCGCCGACCGCGCGGTCAAGTACCAGCTCATCCAGAACCGTCTGCTGGAGAACGGTGGAAAGCCGGACTTCACCCGCGGCACGCTGGAAGCGGACCTTGCGGCCAGCGACATCACCTTCTACCGCCTCCAGTGCGATTCCGACGGCGTGCTTCGCAGCTACATTGCCGAGGGCGAGATTCTGCCCGTAAAGACCGGCTCCTTCGGCGGTATCGGCATCTTCGCCATTCCGGAGATGGGCAGATTCTACCGACATGTGCTCATTCAGAAGCGCTATCCCCACCACGGCGCAGTTGCCTTCGGCCATTACGGAAAGCTCCTGTTCGAGGTCTTCAAGTTCCTCGGCGTCGGGGACATCGCCTATAACCAGCCGAAGGCACTTCCGTACCCCACGGAGAATCCGTTTGCCTGAAAGGACATGGCCAAATAACGCATTTTTCCATGCCACCGCGCTACGCTATTGACACCCGCTTACAATATGTTATGGCAACACCGCACAATTGCGTCTGCGAGTCTCAGCCGTCTTTTTGCTCCACTTCCGCAGTTCCGAAAA
>ERZ1026772.1613-NODE-1613-length-11564-cov-9.912851_pt1 | contig 11564 bp, 13 predicted proteins | sample MGYA00380124_ERZ1026772 | MGnify/ENA primary metagenome ERZ1026772 (study PRJEB33269, sample SAMEA4719760) | human gut metagenome | biome: human-associated habitat; feature: organic feature; material: feces | place: Cameroon | collected 2013-10 ...
GAATACATCCAATGAGTGGCAGGAGCCAGTAAGCGATGAGGAGTATGGCAGGCTAAACTGACACCGGGACTCCATCCTGAAAAACATTGAGAACAGCGCGCAGTATGCAATCCATGTACCACTCAATCCAGGCAGTGATGTCAGTTGTGTCTTTCTGGCAGCGCTCAAGCAAGTCGTAATACTTGTTCTTCACCTGCCCCGATCTGGTGGGACATACTGAAGAATGTAAGTAAAAAGCGACCCGCCAGCAGTTCTTACGGGATATGGTTCATTCTTCCAATTTGTCGGAATCCCGACTTTATAATTGCATTTTTAGGACAAGTATACCTAAGCACAGAGCAATTGCCAATGAAAGCAAAGTACCAGTCAGTACATATTCTGACTTTTCATCACCTTTAGATGCTTCGCTAAAACGAAGAATAGACTTTGCCGCAATCAAAAAACCGATGGCCTCATATTGAGACATAATAACAAATACAAGTATAAGTGCACGCTCCAACCAGCCAATCAATTCTCCAGAATGGAAATTTCCGTGTTCATCATTTTTTGTTGGGTTTACATTGACTTTGCAAGTTTCAAGAATAAGCAATATCAATATATTTGCAGGTTTTAGCGCCAACAACAAACCTACCATTGTCTTCAATCTTAGAGGATGATTTATGATAAAATCCTGCAAGCATTCAGGAAGACTCCAATCGTTGTTCCAGTTGATGTATGCTGAAAGCCAAATGTATGCACCCACGACGATTATAGTAATATGCACAATTTGGTCAGCAAGAAATATCCACAAATCATTTCGTTTGCTTTTTCCCGGAATAACTTCATTTTGGGCATTGATAGTAAGAACACACATCTTTGATTGTGTATATGACTTTAAACAATCTGTCAAAAAATGTGCTATCATTATACCAAGGGCAAGCCACCATCCGCGGAAATCCCATATGGCAATCCATGACAGAATACCTATAATCAAAGAATGCAGCCACAAACTTTTACCTTTAATAGAATAGAGGAATTTGTTTTCGCAGGATTTCTTTGTCTGCAGGTAGAAATCTCCCAAGATATGGGCAACGATAAGATTGAAGATTAAATAGTGTATCATAGTTGTTTTGTTATTTTACGGTAATAACTAATCGCTTGTTCTATTGCACTCCAACCGATGTCCTTCAAAGTTTGGTTGACTCCAGAAACGGATATCCCCATTTTCTCAGCAGTCTTACTGGTATCAGAGGCAAGTATTCTTTCATATAGGGTTTCGCATTTACGTGCCGTCGCTTTATTCAATAGTTGATTAACCAAGGTTAGTATCACCTGCAATGCTTGTTCATATTCTTCATTCTTCATTGAGATTGCAAATGAATACTTGGCTCTTCCTTTCAGTTTGCTCAATGCACGTCCCGAACGATAAATGGCATCACCATCCATCATATCTAAATTACGATCAATGGTTTTCATCTCACCAATGCCGATGGCTATTCGGAGCCCATATCTGTTAAATTTTTTCGAATCATTAACATCACTTGGCTCAAATGATTTGACCAGAGTCTTTAATATGAGTGCTGCTTCAAAAGCATCCTCTGGACAATCCATAACACACTCTATAGAGTCCCCTTTAACTATACGCCCCCAAAAACCTTGGTAACGTAGTTCTAAAGTACTCAAGCATTTTTTCAACTTCTCATTGAGTTCAATCATGGCTTCTTTTGAGAGAGAAGTCGATGATACTACATCTGCTGATATTGTTGCATACATATATTTCAATTTTTCAAGTGATATTACTTGTTATCTATCATTACAAGCATATTGACTTGTTTTTACTTATTACAAGTGTTTCCGCTTGCAAATATAACAAGATTTCTTTATTTGATGGGATAAATGACTAATAATTGTGTTATTACGAGCATACGCTTGATTACAACTTCATCGAGTTTCCACGCTTCTGAGCCTTCTCATATCTGCCGATGGCGATATCATCCACTCCACGGGTAGCCTTGCAATATTCGCTGCGATTAATGACAAAATATAAACTAATCACAACCAAAAGGATTGCAAATCACATAATATGCATATATTTGCGTTAGATTGACTCTCAAGGAGTTAAGCAGTATTTATCTAAACAGTGCGCAACATGTGGAAAAGCAAATACAAGTTTTTTATCATCAGAAGCAGATACATATGCACTAAGGACAGAGATCTGGCAACGGTCTATACTTTAGTGAAGCAGGCCGTGCGTCCGTCGGTTACCCCTGACGACTTTGGCATATTGCTCAAAGAGACTATCTGCGCTCTTGAACGCTTTGCCAGCCATCGCCGACTGACAAACGAGAGTCGATATATCGACATCAGCATGAGCATTAAATGGGCTTACGACACCTACGGCATTTCCGAGGAAGACTTCCAGCGGACACAGGTCATGCTATATGACTGCCTATACGGATTGCAAGAACTGGAGGAATATGCCGACAAAAATGCACCCCTTGCGGAACCCGACACCAATGGATATGACTCACTAGCAACATACAGAGAACTTCGTATAAGAGCGACGCATGTTACGCGCGATATGTCAGTCGGCAATACCTACGACACCGATTACTATGTCGACATTGACCATCTCGATAACAACAAAACAACATACATCGACCTCACCACATTGAATGGAGGCCGCATTGAGATTGTCAAGGTCACGGCTGATACCATTACTCTACGCTGGCACGAGCGGGTGTTTTGTGTCAACTTCGGTGCGGAGGTCAGCACGGATGCCAGCCTGATTGACAATCAGCTATTGAGCTTGGACTCACTGCAACTGACCTTCGCCTATCGCGAGATTCCTGATTATATCGGAATTTGGAACATTATAGCAAGTTTGGGGCGCGATGAGAAGGAACGTAAAACAGAAAGGAGCATACTGGCAGCTCAAAAGAAAGATATATTACATTTCATCGAAATCGCCATAGAACATGGCAATACGGGACTTTACGTGGCAAAGGCATTGCTGAACATATACAACGATTGGAGCACATGTGAAATAAGCGACCTCAGCGCATTTCAAAAGGAACTGTTCGAAGGAATTGAACATGGTTGCCTCGCACCAGACAACCACTATGGCTGGGAATGGCTGGAGGTGGCAACCAAATATAACAATCCGGACTGCTTCATGGAGGACATGGACCTATATTACGAAGTGCTCGACACAGCCGCCTCGCACGGTGTGGTAGAAGCCATCGACATAATGAATTCCATCTGGGAACCTGAACAAATTATCGAGGAGGACTGAACCGATGAAACCCATTTACTTGAATTCGACTTGTCAAAATTCCGAAACAGCCTTCCTTTCTGGAGAAATGGCGTAAAACTCTAATATTTCAAATTCTCCCACGAAGCCTTCAGTTCCCCGTTCTCAATGCGGTGAATAATCTCCACCACCTTGTCATTGCACGGAGTTGGCACACCAACCTTACGCCCCTGGGCACATACCGCGCCATTGATAGAATCCACCTCCACAGGCCCCATCATCTCAAGCAATGCTTTAACATCCTCGAAATGATAACCTCTTTCCTTATTGATGGTGCTCAATGAAAATGTAAGGCTGTCTGGCGAACTCGTCAATTCGCACCCTCCGTTCTCCGACAATCTCCGCGATTTGAGGCTCCGGAAGACCATTCTGAAGAGTGACGATGACTCCTTCCTCAGCCAGGAAATCTTTCAGAAAACTGACAGTATCAATGTTTCCCTGCTGCTGCCACTTCTCGGCGTCGTAGCCGGATTTCTGCCCGACACGAAGAAAAAGCAATAAAAACAAAAGACGATGACCTACCTGATGATTTCAGCGATTGCCTCAGTTAATGAAGCATAGTCAATCATACCCGCAGGAAACAATTATCTATCCCATGCGTCGTTTTAACCAGTTACGCACTGGAATGTCGTATAATCTCAAGCAGATAAACGCCACTAAAACACAACTCGCATAGAGAACGAGAACAACTGACCAAGTCTCCATCAATGTGTACTGTTCCGTTTTTATAAGCCAAGAATAGAAAAGATACATAAAAGGATAATGGATGAGATACAGAGGATATGATATGTCACCGAGAAAACCGCAAACCTTGTCAGACACTCCATCAGATGCGCGTCCTGATGCGCCGAGCCATACAAGAATCGGAAATACAATGACGATGCAGAATGACTCGAAAGCCCCGTTTAAGGTCAATGCCAAAGTATCATTGACCTTAAAAGTTTGGGGCAGGTACGGAACGCAGAACAGGGCAAAAAGAACGGCTGAGCATAGCCAGAACGCGCCACGGACGTTTATCGCACGGAAATTTCTTGCGACAAGCATACCGGCAGTGAACGGAAACAGCATCCGCAGCAGTCCTGGAGTGGCCGGAATCATGAACATGGCACACAGCTTGGCCAACATTACAGCTGAAGTCGCAATATGAGTTCCATCCCATTGAACAGAGCCTTGGAGCATAAATGTAATGGCTCCGATGATGGCACCAATTATGACCATTGGGTGAAGCCTGATGATTCTGCGCTTAAAAAAGTCTTTGAGACTGAAGCCTTTAGTCCACCTGTCATCATATGCATACGAGATGACGAATCCCGACAGGATGAAGAAGAAATCCACTGCAAGATAGCCATGATTAATGCCTGTAATCATACCGCCGCCTGCGAATGAAAAACCTTCATGGACATGATACCAGACGACAAGTAAGGCGGCCACTCCTCTTAGTCCGTCAAGTAACCTATAATGTGGTTTGGTGTCCGCGACTACCATCTGGCCCGCAAATTCTGCTTTCATGATATTAGTAATAGTTCTCTCCGCAAATACACTATCCCCTTTGGCTTTCTTCGCCATACAACATTGACACTATCTGCTCAAGATAATCTCTGTCAATTTCATCGAATGTGGCAAGCTCCTTACTGTCAATGTCAAGCACCGCGACAATCTGGCCGCATTTACGGCATGGAACGACTATCTCGCTCCGGCTTTGGCTTGAACACGCGATGTGTCCGGGAAACTGCTCAACATCAGGGACGACAAGTGTGCGTTCCTCTCTCCATGATGTACCGCAGACTCCCCTGCCTTTCTTAATTCTGGTACAGGCTACAGGCCCCTGAAATGGCCCGAGCACCAGTTCATCTGTCGAAACGACGCGATAAAACCCTGTCCACCAGAAGCCGAATTCAAAGTGAAGCAACGCCGCCATATTTGACATCCTTGCAATTTCATCAGTCTCACCCGAAAGGACTGACTGGATCCGCGGAATCAGAGCCACATATTTATCAACCTTCGACATAATCATTTCATTTTGAACAAAGGTAATGCATTTGCCCTAATCCGCCTGCAGATTATTGCAGGAAATGATGTAATACATTCCTGATTTAAGGGCATTTGCGGCGGGACGCAGCCAACACCTATAACACATCATTTCATTTCCCGGAATGCGGACCACACTATGGGAATGGTCACCACGAAAGAAATGAGGTCGCTCACTGCCTGGCAGATTTCCACGCCAAAAAGTCCGAAACAGTGAGGCAGGATGATGATCAGAGGGATGAAAAACAAACCCTGCCTCGAAGCGGCAAGTATGTTGGCACGTATGGTCTTCCGGCAGGTCTGCATCATCATGTTGGACATCATCATAAAGCTGCATACAGGAAACATGATCATCTGGTAACGCAATGCGGGAATACCGATGGCAATCACTTCAGGATCATTGCGGAACAACGCGACAGCATCCTTGCTGAAGATGATAAGGACCACAGCCCAGAACAAAAGGAACACCATGCCGATCTTCGTGCTGAACCAGAAGCCTTTCTTTACCCTATCGTAAAGTTTTGCACCATAACAGAAGCCGCACATCGGTTGATATCCTTGTCCGAGGCCAATGATCACGCTGAATATGAACATAGAGATGCGGTTTACGACACTCATGGCGGCAATGGCCGCATCGCCATAATTGCCGGCAACGCTGTTGAGGGCAATGGTGCTGATACTTGCCAGTCCCTGCCGGGAAAGGGATGGTGTGCCTCCGGCAATGATTTCCTTCACAAATCTGCTGTCAAAGGAGATTTTGCGGAGACTGTAACGAATCACACCTTCCTTTCTGCTCATCACGAGCAGGATCATGAATCCGCAAAACTGCCCTATGACTGAGGCCAATGCTGCTCCGCGAACGCCCATGGAGAAGCCGAAGATGAAGAGAGGGTCAAGCAGACAATTGATGATGGAACCGATGACTACTCCATATACGGAATACTTGGCGAACCCCTGGAATCGCATCTGGTTGTTTATACAGAAGGTTCCCATAATAAACGGCGTGCCCAGAAGACTGATGCCAAGATATTGACATGTATATGGAAGAATGGTGGGTGTACTGCCAAGTAGGATACTGACAGGTTCAAGGAAAAGCAAGCCTGTCAGCATGATCAGGATTGAGAATGCCAATGTGTAAAAGAGACCCGTACTTGCCATCGTCTCTGCATCCTCTACCTTCTGGGCACCAAGCTGTCTGGAGATATAGTTTCCGGAGCCGTTGCCGAAGAAGAAAGAAAAAGCCTGAATGAAGAACATCACGCTGAACACGATGCCTACTGCCGCTGTTGACTGCGTGTCAATCTGTCCCACGAAAAAAGTGTCGACCAGGTTATATACGCTGGTCAACAACATTGATATGATAGTCGGTATCGCCATTTCGCCTATCACCCGATGGACAGGCGCATGGGTAAGAAACTGATAATTGTCGCTCATATTGGAATGAAGTCAATTCGACCACAAAATGAGTCATGGTTTCTAACGGAACGACGGGCCCTACACCATCTTTATGGCATTGATATTCCTGCCGGTTTGAGTCCCCTCACGCCTTGCGGAATAAAACCTGTCATCAATATAGGTATCGATATCCGAGACCTGGATATTATCCGCAGGAACACCGCAGTCAACAAGCGAAATCCTCACACATTCCTTCAGGTCAATGTGATGTCCTCCCTCCATTGAGTTCTCGGCCCTTGCTCCCCTGAAGTTCCAGATACGGTCAACCGGAAATCCGGACTCCTTGAAGACAAGGGCAACCTCCTCCCCTACCTGAAAACTGTCAAACCCGATTCCGGGGCCGATTACCGCACGAATATCCGACGGAGAGCTTCCGAACAGGCGAATCATTTCCACTACCGTCTTCTTTGCAATCATGTTCACCGTACCCCTCCATCCGCTATGAGCGGCTCCAACAGCGCCTCTGACAGAATCATACAGCAGAACGGGGATGCAGTCAGCGGTCCTGACTCCGATGGCGACTCCACGCAAGTTGGTAACCAAGGCATCCACACCTTCCAGCTGTTCTCTGGCAATTCCAGGATCATCAATGCAGGCCACCTTAACGGAATGGGTCTGGTGCGGCTGAATGACATGACAAGGAAGGACAGCGTCGCACCCGGCAGTAAATGCCTGCGCACCGTCTCCAATATTATATATCAAAAGATTGTTCTCCATATAGGGCAATTATGACGCAAAGATAATACAGAAGTACCACACCAACCACAAAAAGCAGGAATAAATTATGGCACGAAAACGACGATTATTGTATAACTTTGCACAGAAGAGTAAGTTATACATTAAAGAACAATGATTACACATTATATCGGAAGACCGGACAGCGACGAGGGACGGAGCGAGGTGGAAACAAGGACTTATGATTTTCTGGATTCGATCGGCATCCAATACGAGACGGTTTGTCATGAGGCTGCATACACCATGGAACAATGCCAGGAAATCGAGAAGACGCTCGGAGTGCCGATCTGCAAGAACCTGTTTCTCTGCAATCGCCAACAGACCCGGTTTTATCTCCTGATGCTTCCGGGCGACAAGCATTTCAAGACCAAATTCCTGTCGTCAGAACTCGGCTGCGCCAGGCTGTCATTCGCGGACGAAAGCAAAATGACCGAACTGCTGGGAATCCACCCCGGCTCGGTTTCGGTAATGGGTCTTATCAATGACAATGAACATAAAGTCATGCTGGTCATTGACAATGACCTGATGAAATCCGACTATCTGGGATGTCACCCATGCATCAATACGGCAACATTGAAAATCAAGATGACGGACCTCCTGGAGAAGATTGTCCCGGCAACTGGTCATCCTTGTAAAATCGTAACGCTCAAGACTGAAGAATGAATGACATGACCCAATCTATGATTCCGTCCTTTCTATGATGGCCTCAGGTGGAAGAAAAAACCATAAAATACAAATATGACAATATGAAGACTCTCGGAAACATTCTCGCGGCAATGACGGCCGTGGCAGCCATATCATGCACCAGCCAAAGCGGATGGAGCGATGCGGAAAAGGCTCTGATCATGAACGGCGGAGCCACAATGCGGGTGCTTACTGTCAATGACGCCTCGGATTCATTGACCCTCAGGAAAAGTTGCGGCAGAATCAATGAAAACGAATTGAAAAGCATTGAATATCAAACCTTGGCAGAAAAGATGGTGGCGACGGTGACATCGCCGGAGCAGGATGGCGTAGGAATCGCCGGTCCGCAGGTCGGGATCTCGCGCCGCATCGTGGCCGTACAGCGTTTCGACAAGTCCGGAGCGCCATTCGAAGTCTATCCGAACATCCTGGTCGCTGCCAGCCGCGGAGAAAAGGTACCAGGTTCTGAAGGATGCCTCAGCATTCCCGGAAGAAGCGGAAAAGTAGCCCGCTACCGCGACATTGACATCACCTACACGTCCGCCAAGACCCTACGCGACACGACCGAAACCATCCAAGGTTTCACCGCCGTCATCTTCCAGCACGAATGCGACCACCTCGACGGCATCCTCTATACTGATTATTTTTAAACGCCTTTTGTACCGATTAAACGTTTTAAGTTACACCGAATACATTTTCAGAGGCCGTTTGTTCCGCAAAAACGTTTTATGCGGAACAAAATGCAAATCACAACCACCTATAGTTAGTATTCAGCCCAAATCCACTCAATCCTGAACGCAGCGGAGCGAATAGCGGCTGTTGTCCTTAGTGCTTAGTCCTACGCCTATCTGAATATCGTAATCCTTTACGCCATAACCGCTTACATTGCCTGAATTCATCACGTTGTCAGACCAATAGTAACCGCACACCCCGATTTCACGGAAGTTGCCGAACCAACATCCACCTGCTGCCGGCAGAAAAATCCGAGGAACATCCTCAGCATATTTTACCATTCCTGAATACCAGCGTCCGTTGACGCCGTTGTGCGAAGTCCATGCTGACCCATAGTAAAACAGCTTTTGCATTTCCTTTGCCGTTGCAGGACGCCAGCCATCAGGACACGCAGTTTCACGCTCCTTCCAATTATAATAGCTTCCGAGAGGGCTCGACGGGTCACCGCAGTTGTTCAATGCCCATTTGATTCCACCGATGAATTCATATTCCTTGACGGCTTTCTGGACAAATGCGAGCGTACGGGTTTCAGCGCCCGTGTAAGTGAAAATAATCTCCGCTGCCCTATCCTCCGCTGTCACATTTTCCGGAATTTGCAGCCTGATGCCTCCCTTCTCCTGTTCAAGGACGATTTCAAACCATTCCTGTTCCGTTTCCGCGTTAAACTCCTCACCATCAATGGGATTCAGAATTTCACACGACACAAAATACTCCTGCGCCTGACAATCGACCATCTCGGAAAGACGTTTAAGGCCAATCACAGGACGCAAATAATCTTGTGTCAATGTGAATGTCAATGGTTCCATATCCCCATAGCCTACAACGATTTCCGCCACACGCGACTCTGTTCTGGAATCATTTTGCGAAACCGAAAGAGCAACTTCGGACTCACCAGATGTACCGACATTGACCCAATCCGCATCAGTCGTAACAGAAATGGACGAACCATTGTCCAGAAGCACCTTATAGCCGAGCTTCACTTCCTGGGCATTGTAATCAACAGTCTCAGAATCGGACATCAACAATATGAGTCCGGATGAGTTTTCTTTCCCGCAAGACACTGACATTGACACAATTGTCAATGCCGCCACCAATTTGATAATTTCACTTTTCATCATTGATTGAATTTATAGAAGTCAAGTAATTTCTGTCAACAATCAATGACGAAAATACGTTCCCGTCACATCATTTCCACTATTTTAAATGAAACATAGTGAAAACACCTTATGTTTCCGGCAGGTCGGATGCAGAGGGGCATTGACTTATTCCCGTTGTCCGGACATGACGGAGTTCTGCTCAACCTCAGCGCGCTCATATTCGTCGAGGGCGGCGGACATCAGTTCACGGCCTTCGGCGGCGATTTCCTCGCCTTTGGCATAATCGGGTATTGCGCCGTATGTGTCGAAGGTCATTTTAACTACGATGTCCGGTTTATAGAGTTGGATGGACTGGCGCGCTATGGTGTGATTCATCAGCGAGAAGGTCCTTGTCAATATCGAATAATAGTTGTCGCTTGTCGGTATATTTTCGTCATTGACCTCATCCTCGAGTTGTCTCGTCTTCTTGCCGATTTCGACTATCCCCTTATAGGCTTTCTGCGCTTCATCGCCTATCATCCGGACTCTATCCAGGAGCGACACGCCCTTTTTCAATGCCAAATCGCCAATTGCATCCAATGCATCTGACTTCAGTTCAATGTCTTCGGCGCGGACATCCTCAAGTTCTTTGAGATAACTTGCAATCTTTTCTGAGTCAATGTGATTCACATCAAATGCCACCAGGATGTCGTGCCCATTGCGCACTGCCCGGCTAAGCGGCATGGTATTGACGACCCCACCGTCTATCAGAGTATGATAGCCGTACTTGACGGGACGGAAAAGTGACGGAATGGAAATCGAGGCCCTTATGGCGTCGAACAATTTTCCCTTGCTGAACACGACTTCCTCGCCAGTATAGAGGTCAGTTGCCACGGCACGGTAAGGTATCCGCAGGTCCTCGATATTGACCTCCGGAACGACTTTCTTTATCTCATCTATCACCTTTTCTCCCTTCATGAGATAGCTTTTGCTGATCGAAACGTCCAGAAGAGAAAGCAATTTGGCATTGTCAAGGTCGAAGAGCCATTCCTTGAACCCGTCCAGCCCGCCTGCCGCGTAAACGCCGCCTACCAGCGAGCCTATCGAGCACCCCGTTACTGAAGTAATATTGTATCCCCTGCTTTCCAATTCTTCAATGGCCCCGATATAGGCAAATCCTCTCGGACCGCCACTTGAAAGCACTAAAGCAACATCCTTGTTCATCTTCACAAAAAGTTAATAATCATTTATACCAATGCACTCTTACAGCTCCATCAATAATAATGTATGAAGCCAGCCTTAAGTTATATCAAATATTTCAGTTCGACAAGTCAATCAGATTATTTGCGATACGACAAGCCGGACAATAATCCTGCGGCCAGGCCCACCAAAATAAGAACCACACACATCATACTCAAACTGTTGTTCCGGTCTTTATTTCATCATAAACGTCATACAGTGCGGCTGCTTCATGCAACTTATCCCTCATATAACTTACGGCTTGCCTAGGATAGATGATCTTGACACCCGGGCCGTAACTCATGAACACCGAGTACATTTCA
>ERZ1026772.1614-NODE-1614-length-11564-cov-2.956034_pt1 | contig 11564 bp, 17 predicted proteins | sample MGYA00380124_ERZ1026772 | MGnify/ENA primary metagenome ERZ1026772 (study PRJEB33269, sample SAMEA4719760) | human gut metagenome | biome: human-associated habitat; feature: organic feature; material: feces | place: Cameroon | collected 2013-10 ...
GACATCACCGACAGCAAATCAGAAGAAAAGGCACTGCGCGACAGCATCAAGCAAGCTAAGAAAGATTTGGACGCTGGCACGATGGATAAAGAAGCCTACCGTGAGTATGTTGCTGCAACCAATGATGCTATCCGTCAGAACAAAATCGAGCGAGCCGAAGCCTACCGCAGCATAGTGGAGCAAGTAGGCGGTGTTCTTGGTGGCAGCGTTGAGCGAGCCAAGGCATGGCGTGAGGCAGAGAAGCAGCGCGTTGAGGCAATCCATCACAATGCAAATTCCGACATGGTAGGCCGTCCGACAGACGAGCACCACAAGGAAAGCAAGGTGCAGAAGATAGCCAATAACAGTATAGTTCGCTTTGTTCTTGCACCTTTAGGCACGTTCGACCAGATGCTGAGAATGTTCGGAAAGAAAAGCGTGAACGGTGAGGGCTACTTGTGGAACCGCTATATGCGTGGATGGGTTGAGGCTACCGAAAAGGAGTACACCGGTTATCAAAAAGCATTGAAGACGCTCGACGAGAAGGTTAGCGACGTATTCGGCAAGAAGATGAAATGGGGCGACCTGTTCTCTTTGGAGCGCAACCTGCCCAAAGCAACCGTTACCTTCTGGGACGGTGGCGAGCAGAAGGCACACGAACTGACACAAGGCAACCTTCTGTATATCTACATGGTTGACAAGATGGCAGACGGCCGCATGAAGTTGCGCCGTATGGGTATCACTGAGGGAGATGTGGAGAACATAAAAGAATTTGTTGATCCTCGCTTCTTGGAACTTGCCGACTGGATGCAGGAGGAATTCCTCGTGCAGAAGCGCAACGAGTACAACGAGGTACACAAGCGTATGTTCGGTGCGTCAATGGCCGCTATTGAGAACTACTTCCCGTTGAAGATACTCGCCAATGCGAGAATAGAAGATGTGGACGTAGCCGATGACACCACCGACACCGCCCTGCCAGCGACCTCGACAGGCAGCATCATAAAGCGCAGACGCAACAACCTTGCCCTTGACGTGATGGGTGCAGACGCATTCAGCGTGATACTTGACCACATTCAGCAGATGGAGCGTTGGGCTGCGTTTGCAGAGTTCAACCGTGACTTGAACACCCTGCTCTCGTACAAGCACTTCCGTAACCAAGTGATGAATATGTCGAGCGTGTACGGAGGCGGCAAGACTTTGTGGACGAACTTCCGCAATGTGTGCAGCATGGCCGCAGGAGCCTATCGTCCACCGATAGCCCAGCTTGACAAGGCGGCTGTGAACATCGCCAAGGGTGTGACCGCAGCTAAGGTAAGTTTCAGATTGTTCACCGCATTGAAGCAGTTCCTCTCCATGCCAGCCTACCTTTCGGACAGCAACCCGATATACCTTGCAGCCAACATCGCCAACCCGATAGGCGCATGGAAATGGTCGATGGATAACCTTCCGCTCTTCGAGAAACGATGGAAGAGCCGCATGGCAGGAGATCCCCGACTGATGAAGAGCGAGATGGACTGGAAAATGTGGCGCAGTCATGTGGTTGAAATCGCCTCACGCATCGGCATGTCGCCCAACGCATTTGTGGACGCGCTGACAGTTGCCATAGGTGCACACTCTATGTATCAGACCAAGAAGAAGAAATATCTTCATTACGGCTATGACGAGGAAACCGCAGAGAAGCGTGCCAAGCAAGACGCTACCATTCTGTTCAATCAGACGCAGCAGTCGAGCGAGAGTGCATTTCTTTCAACTATGCAGGTGGACCGCTCATGGTTAAGCGTATTGTTTACCATATTCCGAAACTCGCCCATGTCATATACGCGCCAGTTGTATGATGCTATCCGCAATATCAAGCATCGGTTTGAACCCGGTTTCGAAGCGATGAGCGAAGAATATATGGCCAAGCAAATGCGCAGAGACGGCATTGACCCAGACAAGGCATACAGCAATGCCAAGAGCGAGTATCGCAGGAGCCTGCTCCGCGACTTGGCTAGAGTCGGAGTATTTGGCTTTGCCCTGCAAATGGCATGGAACTTGGGCGCATATCTGCCCTATCTCATTGCAGGTGACGACAATGACGAGAAGAGCAAGATGTGGGACGATGTAATGAATCACACCATGTTTGGAAGCATCGAGGGCCTTACGGGAGGAGACGTGATGAGTTCTGCCGGTCAAATGGCACTCAACGGAGAAGCCAACTGGAGCTATCTGGCAAAGGACATGCCATTGGCAAGCGACCTTGCGACCATACTCAAGAAAATGCCGAAAGATAAGGTAGCCGCCATGAACGATGTGGTGAACCTGCTTGTACAGTCTGGCGTGGGCGTGAACCCACAATCGCTTACCGATGCAGTGGTTGCCATCATGGACTACTGTGGTGACGACGCAAACACCTCTCGCGAGTGTGCCCTGCTTATCACGCGCATTATCAACTGCCCACAAAGTCAGATTGACAAGATTTACTTTGACGAGCTTAACGCAACGGCAGCAGAGGCGCAAGGCATGACCATTGCAGAGATAGCGGAACGATATGCCGATTACAAGATACACCGCAATGCACCGCTAACAGGCTGGGCCTATTCAGAAGAGGCACGTGACAGCGTAAAGACAGCCATGCAGAACCGCGCGCTTACCCAAGCCAAGGAGAAGTTGAACAGCAGGATGGAGACTGAGGAAACCAAACAGTTACTCAGTGATTACGATGCTGTTGCCAAGCAAGAGTCTGAATTGTCGAAAATAAAGAAGACGGATCATGCAGTCTACCGCGAGGGCATGAAGCAGCTCCGCCAGAATACCGACATGAGACAGCACGGACGCTTGAAGCGATACAAGCACGACATGAAGCAACTCACGGAGAAGTACCTGCGAAGCAAGGATGCGGCAGAACGTGACAGCATTGTCAAGGTGATGTTATCCACACGCGAGAAGATGCTTGAAGACATAGGCAGATTGAAGCAACAATAGCTAACAACGAAGGACGGTGCAAGGAATTACCTTTGCACCGTCCAATTTTAATATGACTACAAGATACTATTCAGCAGTACGAGATGTATCAGATTATTCTCGTCCCCTTCTATATATAGACACACGATTTTAACAATCATATTTTCACCCCCTAAAAGAATGGCGAAAAAATTTTTTTGAAATTTTCCTTGAAAAACGCTTGCATATTTCAAGCAAAGTCCTTACCTTTGCAGTATCAAAATTCAACAAGATCTATTAAGCCCTAGGTGCATCACGGTCAAGCACAGATACAATGAACGAAGAATATGACAATGTTTTTGTTTGCTTCCACATCGGCCGTGGTGGCCGTTACGGTAACCCCGGACATAAGGAGTATCTTCCTTATGTGAGAGACTTCCAGGATCTCTTATCTCGTGAGTCCGAAAATCTCTACGACGTAACCGAGGACGAGAATGGGAATGTCTTACCTGACGATCAGTGGCACATTGAAAATTGGGCCAGTGAGACAGTCGTTGAAGGCCGCGTAGCAATGGAGGCGAAGACTGGTAAGCTCGACTACGACGGGAAATCCGACACCTACATCGTGAAGAACATCTTCGATTGCGATGAGGATGAGCTGCAACTGATTGTGGATGACTTCGAACGAGTAAATCCTCCAATGGACCCCACCGAAGCCCAACGTTATGCCATGCAGGAACTTGGGCTGAAATCCATCTCACGAATCGAAGCAACAGCAGAGGATATGGATATCTACTACGAAGAGGGTTACCACACCGCTGTTGACCACCTGAATAAGGAAGAATTCCTCGCCGAAAATGGCGAAGATGAAGACTATATCCGCAGCATATTGCGCAACGATATGGGCTATCTCGAGTGGTCCGCTGAAGATATTCTCTGTGAGATGAGATGTAACGGATGGATTGATCTTTGATCGTTCACCATTGAGCTTTTCGAGTTTGGCGGGGTAATCACTCCCCGCCAAAATAAAACTCCCAACGTGCGCTCTTTGGGAGCACATAAAAATCACAGCCCTAATCGCATCACGGTTAAGCGAGAAAATATGAAGATCAAGACATCAAAGTACAACGAAGTAAGATTATCTGATGTTGCTCAATACATCAAATATCCTGCACAGATAGTAAAGCCATCTGCTCTCAATGGAGTATTTATTGGAGAGGTTCGCTACGACAACGGAAAGAAGGAGCGCGTATATTCAGACTATGAAGTACGCATAAAAAACGTTCAGCTACCATTCGCAGCTGGAGAAGATAGTTACTTCAATTGCGAGATTGAGATCAACTAAAAAAATAGCCATAAGCGCAGCACGGTCAAGCGCGAGACTATGAAGCAAAACGGATGGATCGAAGAATAACAATAAGTATTCCAACCCATCTATCAATAGGTGGGTTGGAATACGTAATAACAATAAAATATGGCATACCTAAACAAAAAACAATATGAATACAGGCGTGAATCAGCCGAGGCTCGCAACATGGATAATGAGTCTATTGCAATTGATCACGGGATGAACGAGGATCAGGCACACCTAATAAGTGAATTATGTAGCGTTAGGCATGAATTCCACTGCAATCTAGACAGACTCACTGAAAATTGTGAGAATTGTATGGATATAATTAGAGACCTGCAGAGGGTGGAGGATGACATCAACAAGAGTGGACTCCCTCATCTGTATGTGGCAGAACAATTTGAAGATATTGAGGATATGGATGGACTCATTTATTACTATGGAGAGGACGTTCCGGAAGATCATGACAGCGAAGAATATAATGACTGGTATAGCGATAATTATTCTCGCATATATCATGAGCTAGATAATCTAAACGATCAGATAGAAGATTATCTGAGAGAGATTGATAAATGTTATCACACTTCATTCTGTCCTACGGGACAATTAAGATTATATTAAATTATGGCTACACCAAAAACAAGGGGAGGCGCGAGGCCGGGAGCTGGACGCAAGAAGTTAGGTCATGCGATATTGTATGCGCGAATGACCGAAGAGGCAGTTAATAAGGTAAAGGTTATGGCTCAGGAAGAGGGTAAGACTGTAGGGGAATATCTGCAAGATACGCTTGACCTTAGATGAAGAAAGGCACGGTTAGAAAATCATCACTAACCGTGCCTTTGATTTTATTTAAGATCAAAGTGCAATCAGCCTGCGATTAAGGCAGTCCACATAGCTGATCATAATGCGGTACTGCTCCATCAGTAGCCCACGTGAGTAATCATTCATATTCATGAAGATGTCTGACTTGAGGAAGAGGGCCAGCTTTCCCATTCTATCAGCGATTTCGTCCCGTTCGGCAACAATTCGTTCTTTAAAGGTGTTGATTTTCGGCTTAGCCAAATTGAAAACAGCCTCTGGTATCCATGACCGATAGCCGTTCTCGTACTGAACGAGTACACCCTCCATGGTTCCCTCGCTGAGCATCTTCTTGCAATCTATTCTGTTGAGATAGCCCTTCTCTTGTGCATCGTCCATCGACATGCCCTCAGCGAGGACAGTCATCTTCAGAATGTATTTATCCATATTCGTTTAAATGTTAGTTGTTTTTTAATCCGCTGCTACCAAGACCATTCTCCCCACGTGAGCTGCTTGACAACTCTTTGGCCTCCTTGAAGTAGAATGGATCAACCTTCAGAATGACGGCCTGCGCGATACTATCTCCAACGTTATAGTGAACGTCAAGCCCCTTGAAGATGACGTGAATATCCCCACGATATCCCGAATCGATTACGCCAACACAGTTGGTCATAAGTGCATCATGCTTGTATGCTGACGAGCGAGGGAAGATGAACATGGCATAGCCGATTGGAATCTCCACGGCAATGCCGATGTTGTAGGTAATGCATCGGTTGGTTCTGTCAATTTTCTTGCCTACTGCTGTCAGGTCGAAACCTGCATCACCGACATATGCGTGAGTAGGCGTAACGGCATCGGGGTGCAGCTTCTTGAACTTGATAGGCGTAGCATATACCTCATACAGATGTTCTTTGGTCTTCGGATATACTCCGAGGATCTTAATCGTTGATTTTGTTTCGTTGGGTTGAATGTCATTCTTGCTCATTCTTCTTCCGTTTTATTGGTTCGTAATACTTTTTAGCTTTTTCTCCCCACCCTTGACAAGGGTGAGACGCACCATTGCTGTAACCGTAGTCACATTGTGGTGTCATGAACTTCGCACACTTGGTGCAAGGTTCTGGTTGTAGTTTACCGTTCAACATATTCTATCAGTGCAACTGTCTTAGGCTATCATACGCCATTACTCTAAGAATAGAACATGGATGAACCATATCGCCAGTACTTGCAATATCTGACCGGCCAATCCACCAAGAATCGTTGCAGCGATGTCAAGCCAGTCGAAGTCACCGCCATACTGCTTATCCTTGAACTCCATGCCAACCGCCAGCCCGGCAGCGAATAGGATAGTTCCTACGAATGCTGCTGGGATGGCGTAAGCAAAGTGTTTAGGTCTATTGCTTTCTTTTAACCACATATACTTTATTTCCTTTTTCCCTTGTTCCGCTTATATCGAGACAAGTTATCAAGTCGTTGTCCGAATTGCTTCGGAGTGAGCAGCTCAAGGTTCGGAGGAAGGATGATGTCCTTATCGGTGTAGTAGTAGGGGTCTCTGTTAATATCTAACATGTGTCTGTTATTTTGATTCTTCTATTACTCCGAAGGGCTTGCCGTCAACGAAGGTGAATCGTTTGAAGCACCTCTCAAACAAACCTTCGCTATCATTTATACCTTTGATTGGAAAATAGTCACCGTTATTTATATCTTTAAGCCAACCGAAAGGTTCATGCTTGAACATCTCATCCCAGCATTCCTCTGCTGATTCGAAGGGTCTATACTTAGGCATAAGTCGAACTCTGTATCTAATATTATAGTTCCATAAAGGGGATTCTGTGGTCACCCATTTTTCGTCATCCGCATCGTAGAACTCAATCTCCTTGCCATCAACATAGGCTTGCATGACGGCAATGCGTTCTTTTGTATCTTCTCTAGTCATTTTCTTCGTTTTAAATCAATTCGCTAATATAATCATTGTAGGAGCTTGTTGAATCAATAAGTCCGTAGGTATCCTTGGATAGCGGAAGGTATTCAGGAAATTCGTATTCCTCGTTGTCGCTCATGAGGAACATCATACTTCCATATGTGGTTTCCCCCAAGAAGACGCACACCTTCCATACATGACCCTTACCTTCTCTTGCCAAGCAGGATTGGAAGAGAGAGGGAGTGAAATTGGAGTAATCCTTGAATCTTGAACTGACAACAATACGAAGGTTCTTGGCATGGCTACACCCATCAAGGAAGTAAGTGCCATCAGCATTGTACTTGAGTGTTAATTCTCTCCCATCGTCAGAGGTCACTAACGCTAGAATTGGCTGCTCTCCTGCAACGTCTGTAGCGACAATGCGAGCTTTGCGTCCAAGCCCATCCATTATCACCCCCTGCATCTCCCCATTCATAATCCTTTTTGCTTTCCTCAAATCAAATGGGATAATCTTTGTCAAGTTTTTACGCATAGGAATGGAATGTTTAAATTGTACATTTCTTTTACTCTGTTGAACTGCCTATTGAGGAATTCATTGTTATTGATGCAGTAGATGATCTCGTCTTCCGTGCCGTTCTCAACAAGAACAATCGTCTTGCATCCTCCTCGCATGTCATCGGGGGAGAAGGGAACTCCATACCCAAGGAATTCATCGAAGCGGAAGAAACCATCAGGAGAGAGTTTGTCAACCTTGTAGACCTGCTCATATTCCTCTTGAGACAATTCGCAGTTGATTCCAAGGGGGTAGTGTCCTGCACGGCCATGTCCCTCTGTGCCGAAGTAAATAACTCTTCTGCTCATGTCTGTGTGTAGAATCTGGAATGAAGCCCGTCCTTTACCAATGGTTTCGGACGGGCATACATAAAATGTCACTTCGCCAACATGAGTTGCGGAACGTTCCCGTAGACGGGGAGCTTACCATCCCATCTCTCAATCCACATCTTCTTGAGAATGGCAGGAGTAAGTGATGCGGATTTCAGCTCATTTGCCTCTCGCTCTGCGCGAGCCTGTACGAGCATTTTCTCCGCTTCAGCCTTCTTTACTTCGACCTCGTTCAGCGCGCGCTGTGCTTCCTGAATGGCTTTGTTTTTCTGGTTCACAGCGTCCACGATAGACTTGGGGTATTTCAACCCTGACGTAAGCTGCTCAAGGTGAAAATGCTCCTTGGCAAGCGCCTCGCTCAGCTGCGCCTCAATCGCACGCTCAACAATATCGCGGTTGCTGACAATCTGGTCAGTGGTGTACTTGTTGAGCTGGATTCGGAAAGCATCCTTGACATAGTTGAAGAGCGTTCCGTTGATGATGTCACCCAAGTCCTTTCGATACTTCTTGAAGACCTGCGGTGCGTTGCCGTCAATCATCTTCAGGGATACCGTAGGGTCAACGGTGAACTCCGAGCCATCCTTGGCATTGATGGTGAATGCTGGGTAGTCGATGGTCTGGACGAAGGTCGGGTACTCATAGACCTCTTCGGTGAAGGGATTGTACCATACACGACCAGTGACGAGGCTCACATCGTCCACACCCTTGTCAGAACCATAAAGGTTGACGAGGATACCCTCTGAGCCTGCATCAATACGCTCGCTGCAAGATGTCAGGCTCAATCCTGCAAGAAGCAGGAACGACAAACTCAAGATTTTAATTTTTCTCATTTTTGTTATTTTTAAATGTGAAACAATTGGTTGCAAGAGATAGCAGCACCCATGCCAGCAGGGCAGCTGCGCTTATCAGGTTGGTTGCCGTGTCGGCTTTGCTTATGCCTCTAAGTGTGGCGCTGACAACGATGAGCGTTGCTACGATCCACCCGACAAAGGCTGTGATTCTCCATTTTGATATTTTCATTTTTGTTTTTTGTTTGGTTACTCATTTATTCCAATCGGCAGGAAAAACATAGTTCAAGTTTCACTCCTTAACTTTTATGCCGTAGAATTTAAAGAATAAATCCTCAAACTGCTTGGCTGCATAGCGTGCCGCTTCCTCGCTGCTGAAGCACAAGGGGAAACCACCACTCGTACTCGTATACGTACCACGAACAGGCGCAGGCGCAGACGCACAGCGGACACCCGAATACACCGTATAATCCGCAGAAGCACAGGAGAAAATCTGCTTAAGACCATTTCTCTGCTTTTTTTTCTCACTCATTTGCTCCATATCCTCCATCTCCTCATTAGGGTAGAGCGCCCAGTAAGGGTAATATCCACAGCCTTCCCCGTCACAGCACTCGCCATTGTTGATGGCCTTTTGGATGATGAGAAGTTCGTATAGTGCTTGTACTTGTCCGTACGCCTCTCTATCTTCCCCCAAGATATCCGCAAGCAGGTGCTCTTTCATACCCAGCTTCTCACAAGCGTCAGAGAAGGTTTTGATTTCGTGGAAATCGAATGTTTTTTTATTTGCTTTCATTTTGTATGTCTTTCTTAAGTAAGATCCACCCAATTGAATTTACCTTGTATGGCTTGTAGCCGATACGCTTGTACCAATCCAAGACCCATTTCGGGGAAAACGTTTCATCATACGCTAATGCCACATACTTGCACCCTTTGGATTTGGCAAGCATTTCGGCCGTCTCAAGGAGGAATCCCCCGTCCCCATTTCCGCGATCTTGCTCTGAGACCCATAAAGAGTCAATGATGGCAAGGTTCGGTTCACTCCTCCTTATACTGACACGTACACTTGCATCGACGTGGTCGTTGATAAGAAGGTATCTATCGAACTCCTTCCAATGTTGTTCTTGCACTTTCATATTTCAATTTTTCTGTGTAGCCGAAGGGCTTGACTGGTTGTCTGATTCTGACGTATACACGTTGTCGAGGAATGCTTGGGCAAGTTTTTTGTTGGCTCTCAGATGGTACATGCCTTTGAGGTCTTTTGCCAACTGAAGGAAAAGCGATTCCATACGTTTGCTGTCAATCAGGTCGCAACAGATCGTTTCCTCTTTATGTACAAGAGAATCGCTCCATTGGGGTCTTCTATAGTACCCGGCGATCATTATCGGCTTGTCGTAATTGTCTTCTCTGAGTATGAATGTACAGAGATAATAGTCATTCACAACAGGCGGCAGGATGTTCAGGATTTGCCGGGTTGGCTCGCACCATCTCCAGCATGATGGAGATGCCTTGACTAACTTCCTTATAAAGGAGAATTCCTCGGTCCATCTTCTGATTTCAAAATCTTCTATTTCCATTTTTCGCGTTGTCATTATCTTTTATTTAATTAATCGAATCTTCTATGGGAGAAAAGCCGAATTGTAAAGGTCAGCGAATTGCTTTCCGAATTGCGCTGCGCGCTCGGACGATTTGAAGCATAGCCGAGCACCGAAAGGAGCATACGCAGTCGTAGGCGTGTAAGCCGTACCCGCGTACACGAACCCCGTAGCATCATTGTCGTACTTGAACCAGGGATACCACTTGTCTTGTTTCAGATCAGAGAAATCGGGTACAAATCCATCTTCCTTGTTCCATGCTTCAGCGATGGTGAACAATTCATTAAGAGCAATCAACGCCCCTAAGTGCTTCGGGTTAATATCACGCACAAATTTCTGTATGTCAACAAGAGGAAGAATGATATTGGAATCACGTCCTCCGCCAACGTAAAAATCCGTATTTGGCTTGATGCCGAGGCGGCTTCTTGCCTCTTCAAAGGTCGTGACAATCTCATTTACGTCACAAGTCTTTTTTTCGAGTTTGAAGTCGAAAGGGGAACATCCAGTTTCTTTGACGCAATTCATCAACTCTTGAGTTGCTGATTCTTTGGTGTCGTGATAGGGGCGCATTACGTCTTGTTCGCTCCCATCAGCAAACTTAATTACGTATATCTTCATGTTGTTTCTTCTGTATATTCAATAAGTAAATAAGGAGTAGTGTTAAGCATGACCGACAATGGCCGTCCGTCTCGAAGCCCACCCTTACCAGCACACTTGGTGATGGTATTGCAGATGTCCTTCAGGTGGTATCTCTTCACTTGTCCTAGACTGTCGTGACTTCTACTCCAACCTATAACCTTATACCTTCTCTTCATATTCAATGAACATGCATAGGCTCTCGTTGGTCATAATGGCCGAAGCGATGTTGCCGTCATCCTTGGTTCTTGATCGTCTGTAAACGGATGAGGGATAAGAGGGGTCGAATACCCCCCCCGATACGCACACGGCATACCCCTTATTGGTGGCTTGCCTGACGTGCAGTATCAGCCTCCCATCATCCCCTACAGCCGTATCAAGGAAAGGTCTGGCAACGGGTAAGGTTTCTCATTCTTGCTCATCTACGACTTCGAATGTTATCTTCACTCTAACCTTATTGCCTTCCTTGGGAAAATCGATACCATCGGTGAGTATGAAGGTGTGGTGGTTAGGGAACTTACCAGCTCCGACTGTTCCAAGTGTGGCCACCATTCCCTCACCGAAGTAATCACCATAGGGAGTCATTTTAGGCTCCTTCAGGAATATGTTGACCACACCGATCTTGCTTGTGGCCATCCATGCCATTGTCTCAACCTTTCTCATTTTTTGTTTCAGTCATTAATTGTCAGGTAATAAAGAGC
>ERZ1026772.1615-NODE-1615-length-11561-cov-7.575091_pt1 | contig 11561 bp, 4 predicted proteins | sample MGYA00380124_ERZ1026772 | MGnify/ENA primary metagenome ERZ1026772 (study PRJEB33269, sample SAMEA4719760) | human gut metagenome | biome: human-associated habitat; feature: organic feature; material: feces | place: Cameroon | collected 2013-10 ...
CGCAAAATGACAAAAAAGAGCCCGTATTGAGCCCCGGAGGGCGAAATAGGGCGACAAAATGATTTTTTGTCAGTTTGATGCAGATGCTAGGAAGCTAGCCTGAGGGCGCGTGGGGGCGTACTCACGTACGTTCCCACCGCATGAATGGCGACGCTGACGACGCAGATGCGCAAAATGACAAAAAAGAGCCCGTATTGAGCCCCGGAGGGCGAAATAGGGCGACCGAGAAATAGGGCGTAGCGATTATTCGCAAAAGATTTGAAATTGTGGTAGGGTGCGGGGTTGGAACGCGTTCGTCGAAGCCCAGTGCCGTGCCGCTTTGTGATGGCAAACGCGTAAGTATTGCTCCTATTGGGACGATTTAGCGATGTGCCATGACGACAGAAATGCCTTTTAAATCGGTGCTAAATGACGACAACAAGCCTGCCGCGGAAGCGCGCGCGGTGTGTGCGGGGGGCGGGCGAGTGTCGGCGGAGGTGATCGAGAACCTCGACCGAGCGGCGTTTGTGGCGCCGTATTCGGGGCTTTATGGTGCGTCGCCGGCGTTGTATTACCATGCGTTGAGTGCGAATGCGCTGTCGTCGGTGGGGCGGTTTCAGGCGTGGAATGGGCTCGTGACGAGTGCGCAGAAGTCGCGCAATGCGGCGGTGTTGGTGCGAGCGTTGTTCGATGCCAGGCGGGCATGCGAAGATGGTGCTGGGGGGGGGCGGCACATCAACGAAGAGACGTGGGCCGATTTGATGATGATCCAGGGTCACTTGCTGCGGCGCGTGGCGAAGGATTACACCGAGAGTGCGCTCGCGTATGCCGAGGCGGCGCGATCATCGCGTAACAATGCGTTGGCGGCGAATATTGCGCTGATGCGGATTCATCGTGCCGACCCGCAGTGCGAAGAAATTCGGGCGGCGTTGCAGTCGATTCGCGATGCGCGGCTTTTGCGATTCGAATCGAAGGCGGAAATCGAGAAGCGATTGGCGCAAATCGACCCGAGTGACAACGAAAAACGAGCGCAGACGAAGATCGAGCTCGCGACGGCGATTTTGCTCGATTGGGGCGATGTGGCGACGGCACTCGATTGGCTCGAAGATGCGAAACCAGCGCCGCGGAGTCCGAGCCGATTTGCGCTCATCGGGATTGCATACGCGATTGCGCGCGCGTGCCTCGACCATCGGCCGACGGTGGCGCGAGCTGTGCACGTGCTCGACGAGAATAACGCCGACTTGGAGATTGCAAACACGGCGATTTTGTCGCTCTATATTCAGACGCCGCCTTCCTATAAAGATGACGTCGATTTCATCTTTGCTCGCGTGTGTTCGACCGAGCGGAATCGTTGCGATTTGGCGTGTGCGTTTTTGCACAAAGCCGTGCTCGGCGTGATGACGAAGTCGGTATCGCACGATTGGATGGCGATATGGATGACACAAACGTGGATTTTCGATTGTGCAAAGGCGCATCCGGGGTTTGCCGAAACGATATTGCAATTCGTGGGGGCGATCGACGATGTCAATGCCGAATTGTATTTGCTCGAGAATTTGCAAGGCGTCGTGCAGGGCGGGCAAAAGGCGATTTGTTATGCCATGCGCATCGAGCGATTGTGTGCAACGCACCGATACCAAGAGGGATTGCGATTGTTCGAAGCGGCGCTCAAAGATCTCGATTTTGAACGCGCCGCAAATCGTCGAATATTATTAGACGTTTTTGCCGATTTATCGCAAGATCCTGCAAAGAAACAATCGATAGTGAGATTTTCGATAACGGCGCGAGCATTTTTGGCGGCGGCGAAATCGACGCCGTTTGAAGCAGAAGTCGAAGCGTTAGCGGGCAAAGATGCGATCGATAATGGGGCGACGACGGGGCGCCAGAATACGCTCGATATTCACGGGCTCATCGATGACTTGTCGGGTGAACCGGCGACGTTTGCGTTGACGCCGTTGCGCGATACGTCGGAGGTCGCGCCCGATCCGCAAGACGATAGCTTGTGTGATTTGTTTGGCGCGAGCGCGTCGGAGCTATGGGGGAAAGCGGCAGGCGAATTGTGGGAAGATTTGGGCGGCCTAGGAGGCACGCCGCAAGCGGCTGGTTTGGAGGGGTCTACGCCGGTCGGGTTGGCGGCAATGGGATCGGGCGGCATGGCCGCAACGGCGTCCGATGGCGATTTGAGCGGACTCGATTTGGATCGATCGGCGAAATCGGGCGAGTTGGATGCGACGCCGCAAGCCATACGAGCGGTAACGCATCATGCATTGAACCCGGCGATGGCACGCGATGCTTCGAGCGATTTGGCAAAGCCGCCGTCGATGGGTCAAGAGCGCATGTTGCGATCGGGTGTGTTCAAACCGCCCATGTTGCAGATGAAATCGCAGACGCTATCGCCCAAGGCGTCGAATGCCGAGCGCGAAGGGGCGTTTCGGCGTTGTTTGGCATCGGCCGCCCAAGGCGATTGGAAGGCGGCATGCGCGACGTTTTTCGAGTCGTGTATCGATTTCGATCAATTCGACGATACGATGGCAAAGTGTGTCGACCTCGCCGATATGCTATTGCCCGCCGTCGTGCCGGCGGCCACCGAGTTACCGCTCGCCGCGCCTTGGCACGCCGAACAACCCCACCGAAACTCGGTAACGGCGCTAGCACTAGCCTATTTCGTCGATCCCGAACAACGCGGCGATGCCTGGCGCGAGTGGATCGTACAGATCGCCGATCGAGACGAGGGTCGTTGGAGCATCGTCGTCGAGACGTGGCTCGCGTTTTTGTCGCACGGCGCCCCGAGCGATGGGCGAATCGGCGTCTTTTCGGCACTCGTCAAAAAACATCCAAATTCATCGAAAGCGGCGGCATTATTTGCGCCATATATCGATATCGTATTTCAAAACGAAGCACTATTTGACCAGGTTCTCAACATGTCTGATGCGATAAATCAAAGGCAAATGTTAGAAAAACTCGACGACGCCATTGCCATGTATGAAGGCGATACCGTCCAGCAGAATGCCCTCATTGCCAAGAAATACAAAATAGCCGAGCTATTGGGCGATGAACGCATTAAACTGACTTGTCTGCGAGATATACTCGAAACGACGCCCAACGACCCGTTTGCAACCGAACAATTGCGCAAGCTCGACCCCGATCAGCTCAAATCACATGCCCAAATCTTATATTATCAATTGCTCATCTATATCGATGTCAATCAAGATGTTCGATTGCAACATCAAATGATGCTCGCTTCGATATATGCGAAGTCGTCGCAAGTCAATAATGCGATTAATCTCTACGATGCGATTCTCGACGAGCATCCCGATTGTCTCGAGGCGCGGTATCAGATATTGAATTTGCTCGAATCGCTCGAGAATTGGAAATCGGCCGAGAATGCATTGTTGGCATTGATCAACGAAGAACCATCGCCGAGCATGCGCGTGCAATGTCTCGTGCGATTGGCCGATATACAAAATATACACATGCGCATGCCAATGCGAGCATTGTTGACGTTGTTTGCCGCCATCGATGCCGATCCGGCGAAGATAAGCCTTTTGCACGATAAAATGTGCGATATCTGCGAGCAATCAAAATCTTATGCTGCTTTGCTCGATAAATACGAAGATATGGCTGTTCATGCGAAGAGTTACGATGTACGCCGCATTGCCATTGTATTATTGGCCAATATATGTGCAGAACGCATCAATAAACCCGTGCTCGCTTGTAATTTGCTCGACGAATTCTTCGAACGCGAAGGCAAAGACGACCCCGATTTCTTGAAAGTCGTGGCCAATTTCTATGCCGAAGTCAAACATTGGGAATCGTATTGCAAAGTGACGACGGCGTTGTTGCAACAAACCGACGATGGCGAAGATAAGGCCCAGATTGCCCTGTCGATCGCCGATGTGCAAGAAAATCAACTTCGCGATTTGCATCGTGCCGCCCAATACGCCCGACTCGCCGCTCAAGCCGGATCGACACATGCCGACGTTTGGCAAGATATTGCACATTATTTATTGCAAATCGATGCCATTCAAGACGCCATCGATGCGCTCAATCAAGCCGAAGCACTCGAAGCGAATCACGATAAAAAGATTACAATTCTATTCGAGATGACGCGCCTCAATACGCAGATCGACAATTTGACCGATGCCGTCGCCGCGTTCTCGCGATTATCGGCCTTGCGCCCCCCGCTCGAAAACCTCACACCCATCGCCGAAGACCTCATCGCTCTGGCAACCGTTCACAAAGACCGCGATGCTTTCGTTTCGCTTTGCAATGATTTGGTCAATGCTTGCCCAAAAATCGAACAACCAGCGCTATTATTACAACAAGCTCTCACATTGATCCGCGTCTTCGACGATATACAAAGCGCCCGTATTATACTCGCTTCTAATAAAAATAACTTCGATAATATCGATCCAGAGCAAGCGATTATATTGGCCGAAATCCTCACTCGACTCGGCGAAACTCAAGCCGCAATCGATACGATTCAAAATGCACTCAATTACTTTACGCTCTCCGAAGCCGATAGAGTCGCTTTCTTAGAATTTTTATTGCAAAATGCCGTCGCTCTCGAAGATATCGATTTGATTCGCACGACGGCCGATAAAATCCTTCAGATCGATGCGGAAAACGTCGTGGCAAATTACAATCTCATTCGCCTCGATTATCGCACAGGGCTCTGGGACGAAGCCGCACAACGCATCCATCGATTCCTCGTCCACCTCGACGAACTCACCCCCGAAGACGCCACCGAGCTACATTACGAATACGGCGTCATATTACACGCTGCACAAAATCCAAACTTGGCGATCGAATGCCTCGATAATGCTCTGCGCATCGAGGCGAATTTCAAACCTGCCGTCGATCTCAAGCTCACCATATTGCTCGAAAATCAACGATGGCCCGAGGCTTTGCCACTCTTCCAACACTTGCTCACGTTGGCAGGCGACGAAGACGAACAAGGCGCCATTCATAAACGCATCGCCGAAGTCTATCACTTCTATCTCCACCACGACGACGACGCCATTCGACACTACGAAATCGCACTCGCCCTAGGCGGCGACGTCGAAGACGTGCCCGTGCGATTGCTCGAACTCTACATCAAAACGCAATCATGGCAGAAAGCTGCCATGACTGCACAAGTCCTCGCCATGGCTCAAACCGCTTCGCCACGAGCAAGAGCCTCATACCTCGCGATTTTAGCCGATATCCAAGCCAATCACTTGGGCGATATTTCGAATGCCACCAATGCCCTGCTCGAAGCGTTTGTCCTCGAACCACTGCATCGAGATATATTGCGACCGCTCGTCAAATTGTTATTGCAACAGATCGATGTCGATAATATCCGCGCCATCGTCGACAATATTGCAAAGCATATCGACGACGACGCAAAAACAAACGACGAACAATCCGAAACTGCACAATCGGCACTCACATGGATGGCTAGCGCCATCGAGTTCCAATGTCATAAAAACGACGACGATGTATTCGCAGATTTATTGAAACATCTATACAATGTATTGCAAAAACATCACATTGCATACGATCCGCATACAAACCCCGGCGATAGCGCATTCAATCCATTTCAAAGCGCACCGCGCAATCGCATCCCATCGGCACCGCAAACGCAGTTGACGATCGATTCGTCGCTCTTGCGAAACCCAGAAATTCAACAAAAACAGAATTCGCCATCGATCGTCAAAACGCCTGTCGATGATTCTAAAGCCGATAATAAACGAGTTGGCAATACAACCGCTACAAAACCGAGCAATGCGACGGCAACTCAACCCATATCGCAAACGGCAAATATATCAAATCATGCCGATAAACCGTCGCAACCCAATACTCCCGAAAGCTCAAATACATCCGATAATTCATCGAAATCGAATACTCCCGAAAGTTCGAATACATACGATAATTCAGCGAAATCAAATACTCCCGAAAGATCGGATGCATCCGATAATTCAGCGAAATCAAATACTCCCGAACGTTCGAATACATCCGATAATTCATCGAAATCGAATGCATCGACCAAATCGCCAGCAAAGGCCGAAAAACCGGTTTCACCGATCAACAAACCGAGCGTTTCGAAGATCGATCATTTCAAGACTTCGTCTGTATTCAATAGCCTCGTCGTGCCCATTCCATCGATGGCAGGGCGTTTGAAATCGTCGATCCAGGCAATCGAAAACCTCACGTTTACCGACGAAACACTCGTCAATCTCTATCGACAAGCAAAAGATTCGAATGCATATTTCAATATGATTTGCTTGAGCGAAGTCCTCGATATATGTGCGCAACCACACGACGAACTCCAGCCGCAACCATTGCCCAAATCGTTGCCCACGATAGTGCGCCAAAATCTATTTGCCGAGCGATTCCAAGGTTGTGCCCCGGCTCTCCTCAAACTCATGCAAACGATGGGGCAAGACGAGTTCCCGCTCATCGAAACCGTGGCCATCGACGATGCAAAAGACAACGCTTTGACCGATGAAGTCAGGGCTTTGCACGAACAATTGACGCAGTTGCTCGATTCGCCCAAAACACGACTCGGAACAACAAACGAATCGTCGCCCAAGATCGTTTTTGCGCACTCTGCGCCCCTGACGATATTGTGTCCGGCACACAAACTCCATTCGCATGCCGCATGGGTTGCCTATTTGACGTTTGCGCTATCGCTCGCGCGTCCTGAATCCCGCCTCACGGCGACGTTTATGCCCCCCGAAATCCATACATGGATGACGCAATGTGCCGACGTGATGAGCATTTTGCGCGCCAAACAATCCGAACTCGCCCCCGAAACGCAAGCCGCCGTCAAATCGGCGCTCAACAACGGCGGCATGACTTCGGCCACCATGCCGCGCATTACCCACGATACGCTCGCCGTTATCCATCAAATCGCCGCATTTAACCGAAGAGTTGCCATTCAAAATGCCCTCCTCTTCTCGCAGAGTTTCTTAGACTGCCTCCAAATCCTCACCGATTTCGAAGGGCTTCGCTTCCCGACCTCGATCCCATCGCTCAAAGCCGCGATGAAACAGTCCAATGCCATCCGCGACTTCGTCAAATTCGCCTTCGATGCGAAGGCGCAAAAGACGTTTAGCCGCATATTTGAAGGATAGAGGGCGATCGATTCGTTGCAGCGCCCGCCTACGGCGCTGCCTCTTGTTGCGCCATGCTTTCGTGTGTCATCGTCTGAATCTTCACGAGTGCAGCGTCGATTTCGTCCCACGTAGCGAGTAGTTCGTCGAATGATATGGGTGGAGGATTTTTGGCGTCGATAAATCGGGCATAATCGACGGTGATGTCGAAGAACTCGGATTGAAGTCGCAACAAATCGACGAGTGCCGGCGATTGCGCAAGCGTTTTATGCGGTTTTCCCATGGCGGCTATGTTGAGCGACAAATCGGCTACGCTTCGCAAAAAAGTCGCATACGTCCCGTTGGGCTCGGCATAGAGCGTCCATATTCGTTGCCACGATTTGAGCTTTTTCCACGATAAATCGGCGTTCGACGTCTCGGAAAACCACGCATATATCTCGGCTAATCGTTGCACAAGGCGGCTGAGATGCAGTTGGCATAGCTTGATGACGACGAGCGAATGCCCGAGTGTGCGCTCTTGCGATGGGCTCTGCCGCCACGACACGACCCATGCGCTTTGGCGCGGCGAATCCGATATTTCCGCCTCAGGGAACCCACTACAAGCCCCTTGTTTGCACAATCTCAACAGCTCATCACGAATCGATCGCATGTGCGCTTCGAGCTCCGATATCGCCAAAAGGCTGCGTTCGACGTCGTCGATGCGAGCGGGTGCGTGTAGCGTATCGATAACCGAGTCGATATAGGGTGCATGCGGCTTGCCGCGCCGATTGACGGGTTGCGGTGGCTCGGCGCCGATTTGCGCAATGACCTCATTCAATTCGGCGACGATATTTTTATACATTTCCTGCCATATATGCGCATTTTCGACGGCAGGCATGGCATGGTGATGGATCGGATCGACGAATACCGAGAGGCTCCCCCAAACCGTCTTCGACGTCGAATCCCAAGCGACGAGGAGTTTGTCTTCGGCGCGCGCGAGCGCCTCTTTTTTATCGGCAATGTCGCGGCGGAACGTCGCGATTTCGTCGGCTAAATACTCGTTCTGCCCCGTCGCATAGCGCGGCGACTTCACCGATCGCAATACGACTTGCGCCGAATCGCTCGCTTTGCTCAACGACCACTGCATCGCCAAAACGTGGCTATAGATCTGAGCCAAAATCCGCAAACGGCGCATATTCGTGCCGATACAAGGGTAGGCGACGAATGCGTGAGGCGGCGAAAACACGCGCTCCATATCTTGTATGCCTTCCGATAAATGGCGCATGGCGACGATGACGTCATCGTATTCGGCGATCCAAGCATCGAGCGCCTCGACGACGGGAACCGCCGATTCGGCCAAGTATTCATAGCGCGTCGAACGCGCCGCTTCGCTTTGCCAAGCGACAAACGCCGATCGCACCTGTAAAAATATCGGGGCAGCATGCGCCGTTCGCGCCATCCTCGGGTGCAGTGCGCCCGGGTTCCAATCTCCCTTCAAATTCGGTTGGTTTTGGCGCAAGTCGTTGATTTGTTGCGCTATCGCTTTGATCGGATCGACGATTGCCGCCTCCGATCCTTTGATATGACCCGTTTGAAACTGCGAAACAAACCCTTGCAACGCATGAAATACGCCATTTGTCGCCATCTCAAGGCGTCCGAGCCGCCAAAATGCATTCCGACGCATCTGCAACGTCAGCTGGATCTGAGCCCTCTGGCGCAAGCTAAACGCCGATACAGGCGGATCGCACGATACCGCTTGCGCAATCTGCAAATTCGACAAGACGACGGCATCTTTGCGTTCCAAACTATAGGCTTCGATTTGCTTGAGCACGCCTTTCCAAATGTCGCGATCTTCTTTCAATAGCCGCGTTTCTATCGCATTGGGCGTCGCAACGCTCGCGCGTAGTGGACCCACAAGCGCCGAATTCCAAGCCTGCACCGTCTCATCTTTTTGTATCGTCGCCGGCGAGCTCAGTCTAGCGACGTCTTCGACTTCGTATCCCAAAACGGGCAGCGATTCCGTCGTCTTCCCCTTCGACGAATGGCAACCCAACGGCGCAAATCCGATCGATAGCGACAGCGCATAAAACAATACTTTCGAAGCAATATGAGACAATGACATGGCGCAATCTGGGGCTGAAGTCCGAAATCCTACGAAAAGCTACAAAAACTCTCACCCCCTATGAATACCGCTCATGCGCACCCAATACCAACAAAAAACCGGCAATCTACACGCCGTAGTTGCCGGTCGTTTGAACTTCATTGCCCGCTCGGCTCGGATACCGCGCAATCCATACAAAAAAACCGGCAATCTACACGCCGTAGTTGCCGGTCGTTTGAACTTCATCGCCCCGCGGGGCGATGACTTTTTACTTCATCGCTTCTTCGACGGCGACAGCCGCGGTCACCGTGGCGCCGACCATGGGGTTATTGCCCATGCCCAAGAAGCCCATCATTTCGACGTGCGCAGGAACCGACGACGAACCGGCAAACTGCGCATCGGAGTGCATGCGGCCCATCGTATCGGTCATGCCATACGATGCAGGGCCGGCGGCCATGTTGTCGGGGTGGAGCGTACGACCCGTGCCGCCGCCCGACGCCACCGAGAAGTACTTCTTCCCTTGTTCGATGCATTCCTTTTTATACGTGCCTGCAACGGGGTGTTGGAAGCGCGTCGGGTTCGTCGAGTTACCCGTAATCGAGACGTCGACGCCCTCTTTGTGCATGATCGCCACGCCTTCGCGCACGTCATCGGCACCATAGCAACGAACTTTTGCGCGTTCGCCATCCGAATACGCTTTTTCTTTCACGATTTCGAGCTTGCCCGAGGCATAATCGAATTTCGTCTGTACATACGTAAATCCGTTGATGCGCGAAATGATAAAGGCTGCATCTTTGCCCAAGCCGTTCAAAATGACGCGAAGCGGTTCTTTGCGGACTTTGTTCGCATTCTTGGCAATCCCGATGGCGCCTTCAGCTGCCGCAAACGATTCGTGACCGGCCAAAAAGGCAAAACATTTCGTTTCTTCGCTCAAGAGCATCGACGCCAAGTTGCCGTGGCCCAAACCGACTTTGCGATCGTCGGCGACCGAACCGGGAATGCAAAACGCCTGCAAACCTTCGCCAATCGCTTTCGCCGCATCGGCGGCCTTCTTGCAGCCCTTCTTCAGCGCAATCGCAACGCCCAAAACGTAGGCCCAGCAAACGTTTTCAAAGCAGATCGGCTGAATCGTTTTCGCGATCGAATACGCATCGATCCCCTTGGCATCGCAAATCGCCTTTGCGTCGTCGAGGTCTTTAATGCCATATTGTGCGCAGACTTTTTCGATCTGAGGAATACGACGTTCATAACTTTCAAAAAGTGCCATAGTTTCAGCCTCCTCTTAGTCTTTGCGCGGATCAATGTATTTCTTGGCGTTTTCGAAACGGCCATAGTGGCCCGTGGCTTTCTTGAGCGCGTCTTCTGCCGACATGCCGTCTTTTATCCACTGCATCATCTTGCCAAAGTGCACGAATTCGTAGCCGCAAATCTCGTCGTCTTCGTCGAGCGCACAACGCGTCACATAGCCCTCGGCCATTTCGAGGTAACGCGGCCCCTTGAGCTTCGTCGCATACATCGTGCCCACTTGGCTGCGAAGCCCCTTGCCGAGGTCTTCCAAACCAGCACCCACGAGCAACCCGCCTTCCGAAAACGCGCTCTGCGTGCGGCCATACACGATCTGCAAAAACAATTCGCGCATCGCCGTGTTAATCGCGTCGCAAACGAGGTCTGTGTTGAGCGCTTCCAATATCGTCTTGCCGATCAAAATCTCCGACGCCATCGCCGCCGAATGCGTCATACCCGAACAACCAATCGTCTCGACCAACGCCTCTTCGATGACGCCATCTTTCACGTTGAGCGACAATTTACAGGCACCCTGCTGCGGCGCACACCAACCAATACCGTGCGTCATGCCCGATATGTCTTTGATTTCTTTCGCTTGGACCCATTTGCCCTCTTCAGGAATGGGCGCAGGACCGTGATTTGGACCTTTAGCAACAACACACATTTCTTTGACTTCGTGCGTGTATTCCATCGTCTTCTCCTATTGAAGTGGTTTGACCAACCACAATGGTTGGCGCGATTCGCCTCTCTACCACAAATTGCAACAAAAATTTCAATTATTTCTACTTTTTCGCCGCTATGCCTACGGCATACGCCCGGCGCATCTGTCGCCCTATGTCGCCCGGCGGGGCTCCATACGGGCTTTTGCTTTTTCGACCAGTTTGCGCACCTGCGTCGTCAGCGTCGCCGCTCGTGCGTCGGGAACGTACCTGAGTACGCCCCCGCCGCCCTCGGGCTAGCTTCCTTGCATCTGCATCAAACTGGCAAAAAAGCGATTTATCGGTCGCCCTATGTCGCCCAGCGGGGCTCCATACGGGCTCATCGGTCGCCCTATGTCGCCCGGCTGGGCTCCATACGGGCTCATCGGTCGCCCTATGTCGCCCGGCTGGGCTCCATACGGGCTC
>ERZ1026772.1616-NODE-1616-length-11547-cov-5.309694_pt1 | contig 11547 bp, 10 predicted proteins | sample MGYA00380124_ERZ1026772 | MGnify/ENA primary metagenome ERZ1026772 (study PRJEB33269, sample SAMEA4719760) | human gut metagenome | biome: human-associated habitat; feature: organic feature; material: feces | place: Cameroon | collected 2013-10 ...
GGCAGGCCGCGGCCGACAACCAAAGGACGACTAAACGTGTAGAAAGCCTCTTGGCGCGTTGTTTGGACGGCGGTTCGACTCCGCCCATCTCCACAATATTGATTAAATATCAATGATTTAGAGGTTTTACAAACAGATTTACAAACACATTTTGTTCGTTCTTGTTTGTAAAACCTCATTAGTTTGCACCAGTTTTTAACATACTGTTTTCATCAGTTTCAGAAGAAACTTTCCGCCAATCCCTATACTGAAAAGCAGACCGAGAGCCATAAGTGATTTCTGCCACCATTTGAGGACATAGACTTCCTTCTCGATGACTGTCTCTATGGTCTGGACGTGCTGCTCTTCTTTGTGACGCTCTTTATATTGGAGATAGATGCCAAGCGAATCCACTTTTGAGGTGATTGTCAGAACAGATATAGGAGCTTTGTGTCGTATGCCGGACGAATTGTGTTGAGCATAGGCCAAAGAATCGTGGCCAAGTTCCATAAGAGACAGGTGTTGATGAATCCTTGCAGATTCTTTGAGAGTCCGGATTTCCTCCAGCCTCGCACGGCCTGTTGAATCGCATCGGACTAAAGCCTGAACGATGGAGGAATCCGGTTGGACTTGAATGATAGTGTCTCTTATGGTCTCGGTAACTGTGATGGTATGCTCGATGTTCTCCGTTCTATGCGGATAGAATTTCGGACAGCAGGAGATCGTTGCCAATGCGGACAACAATATGATTTTGAGTTTCATTATACTGATGTTTAATGATTTGTATTAACTTTGCAATCGAAAATGAGTTTGATGTATGAAGAACAAGAAACTGCGGATTACAGAAAAGGACTTTCTTCTGGCCAACCGCAGGGCTTCGAGAGCAGAAGAAATCGAGAAGTACGGAAAACAGATCCTGATGAGGACAATCACCCACAAGTCAAAAAAAGTCTATGACCGCAAGCGTCTGAAAAAGGCAGGCATCAACTACAACGATGACCTGCCTTTATTCATTTCTGCCGCTTGCACAAATTTAGTATAGATTTACTCTGCCAACCTTGACACAGTAAAACGGCAGAGTAAATGATGTACATCAAGGCTTTTACCGCCTTTTCAGGCTGTTATAGAATTTAGCTATGAGATAACTCTGATATCCCCACGGGATGCGGAATATTATGGATTTAAGCTGTTCATACAAGATGTGGGCAAAAGGTATCTAATTGAGAATAAAGAGAGTATTTTTTTTCGCATACCCAGAACTGGTTGGCGACAAACCTTTGACACCAGGTAGCGCCGATGTCAGATCTTGGCAGATTGAGTTGATGCCCCCCTCACCCCATCAGCTTTCGGCTTTCTGAGAAAGACTGAAGTCACGACACTGCTATTGTATTATCGAGCGGAGCGAACTAAAGATCCGGCCGTTTCGCTAATAGTGCTTTGGAGTACGTTCACACGCAGTAGAAAGAATCGCAAACTATCAAAGACAGGGGAACAGTCGGAACACGGCAGTTCAGAACGCCGCATGGTACACTTCCGAATCTGATCTATTCATCTGAACAAGTCAGAGGAAGTGACGCAACAACGAAATGAAGGGTAAGCCTGAGTCGGTTAATATACTGTTCTTTCCTTTATGTTATAAGACCTATAATCTTCACCATTCCATAACCATATTGATTTAAAGTCAAATCGGGGGCATCGTAAAACATATTAGCAAGATCTGCGATGTTATAATTTGGGTACTATATAGGAGTCGACTAACTTTCCTCTTATAGCACTGATATTTAAACAATTGTAATCCATTGATATTCCTGCGCAAGAATCTGTATGTAAAGGATCTAATCTTCATCGTAGTCATATAATAAGACAAGGTGTGGCGGAAGATCCCAGACATATGCATCGGGTGAAAAAAGTGGCTTTCCACACCCGACTCCAATCAGGGATGTCTCTCCGGGTGTCCAACCACTCCTTTTTCAATAGTTACTTGAATCTGAACCGACAATGCCACGCGCCAAAGTTGATGAATGTGAATCAGGAATGTCGCCCACTGTTCGGCCACGGTTTTCTTCCTCTAACCAAAACCAGACGTCTTGTCATTGTTGGTACACTAGAAATACGTTTCCTGTACCAACGGCATCTCTTAGTCCATTTGGTACACCAGAGGTACGCTTCCTGTACCAATGGTGTGCCCCAGTATATTCGGTGCATACAAAGGCCTCCTCTCACGTACATTCTCTGCCCTATGGAACAATAAGAGACCGTTCTTCCAGGTATGAAAAGTTATGCGCACCTAAAACAGCATTCGCTTGATAACTAACGAGTTGGTGTTTCAGGTATGAATATATTCGCACACCTAAGAGTCATCGCCCCCGGTACAGGGCGTTCTATTGGTGTTCGGACTTCCAGGTACGAGAAACTATCCGCACCCGAAACAGCATTCACCTGATAACCAATGAGTTGATGCTCTGGGTGTAAATATATTCGCACACCTAAGCGTTATGGTATATTATGGTATGCTGAGCATTAGATCCGCCCAATATTATGTCTGGTTGGAATTGAAGGCGCTATATACCATTAACAAACAGAGTTTGTGTATGCCCGCAATCGCTTGAATGTCGGCACGATACGGAGGAAGGCAGTCAACTTGTATATATTTTTCTAATCTTTTCATCATATTTCCATACTTCAGTGGGAATCAATGTGTTGTTCGGATAGATCTTGAATCTGTAGTTGCGGATTTTGGCCAAGGTGTCCCCAAGGAATTGAGAATATGGCTGTCTCCAATTTATCCCCAACTTGGGGATAAATTATAAAACATTGATTATATGCCGTATAGTATTGTCATCCTACAAAAAATCATCTTCGGCAATCATCCCCTATTAGAATAATGACAAAACTGGCAGAATACGCAAAACGCAGTCTGTCAGTTTTGTCTTTATTGCGTATTTTCACTGCTTGTCATTACCGTTTAGACCGATATTTCTGCTTCGGGTGATTTGGAGTATCGGGGTATAGCCGTTCAAGGAGTCCGGATTTGACCAATGAGGAAAGGAATTTCTCTTTAATATAGCGCAAATCTTTTCCTGTATATACGGAAATATCATCCGGTGTCCGCCATTCAGAACAGAACCGCATTATATTCTCGGATAGCACTTTCCTGGATAATCTTTTTGATGTCCCATAAATATCTACCGGATGATGATTCTCTGGGTATGAGCTGTCCACTTTGTCGGTGGAACTACCCACCTTCGCATTAGAGCTACCCACCTTAACTACCCACTTTCCGTCCTTATGTGGGTAGTTCACATTCTTGATGGTGGTGTAGAATACATTGGCTTCCGATGTGAATTCTGGATGCAACTCTTCCTTGTATCCGTCAAGACGGGCTGACAAGTCACAAATCTTCCTCAGGCCTGAACCACGCTTCTCCATATATTCCAGATGGGTAAACACATCCGCGAGTATCGGATTCCGGCGCACTGACGGTACTTTGGATATGTCCCTGTTCTGGATTAATGTGCCATCAAACATACCTCCGGGGCTATTGAACTCTATGCGATCATCGAATATGTCAATATGAACTTCGCCTCCAATAATGGTGTAGTCACGGTGAATCAGATGATTGACAATGGCTTCCAACACGGCTCTTTCGGCATAGTCCGGGATATTCTTACGTCCATCCGGGAGTTTCACCCACCCACTGTTGGTGTTCGAGTTCACGAAATCCACACCTGCACGTAGCAGAAGGAGCAGGTTGCCTTGATACTCGTGGTCATTGATTGCATCTGTCTTGGTCAGCCCGGCCCAGCGTGTTCCTACAAGTTTTGAGTTGTATGCATTGCAATTGTCAGAGAATAGCACTCCTGCCTGTGTCAAGAACCCGTCTGATGTGACAATCCCCATAGACTCTAGCATTTTCTCATCAAATGGTTGTCCGACTCTACCGGAAAATGTATTTGCCAAAATCGTAAAAGAGTTATCAGAGCGTTTTGCCGAGGTTTTCTGTGCGTCAAACGTTGAGTTCGTTCCCTTAAGCACTAAAGTAAGCAGCTGATGTTGGGCGGCTTGAACACTTTCGTTTCCTATTCGAATGAAAGCGGAACGGTTTCCATCCAAATAGTAGTAATATGGTGTTTGCCGGCCTTCTGACACTTTAACCTCAAGAACCACCTTGTTTTCGGATTTATGGGGTGTAAGCTCAAAATCCGGGATTGGATCAAGGTGAGCTTTGATCTCTTGACTTATGAACTCGGCATCGGCCTGAGCGCATTCCAAACCTATGATATCTCCCGAATCATCTACACCGAAAAAGAGACTGCCACCCTTAGTGTTAGCAAAGGCGGAGATGCTTTTCAGCCAACTCTTTGTTTTCTTCTTTTCTACAGATTCTTTAAAATCGTAGGTCGAGCATTCTACGTTCAATATTTTGTCAAGTGTCATACCCATAAGTGTCATTGCCTTATGCAAAGGTACGTTTTTATTCTATTTCTTCCGATACTTCCCGTGCGAGACATTCTCCAACTGACCGGTGTCGCACCAGCGGCGGATGATGCGGTCGGCGGTGCGGGGGTTGATGACGAGGACGGTGGACGGAGGCGACGAACTCCTCTCCGCAGCGGATTATATTCATATTCATCCGAAAATTTGTCGTATATTGCGGCGCAAAAAGGAGATGCGCTTCGAATATTATTTGAATATTGACGGAAGTCGTACGCTTGCTTGAGGAGATACGCTTGCTTGAGGAGAAGGGGGGACGGATTTTTACGAACAGAAGCAAGGTAAAATCAGATGGCTGACATAATGGAAATTCGGTAGGAATATGGACAGAAGAAAATTCATAAAGATAGGCGCCGGGGCGGTCGCGGCAGGGGCGATGTCCGGGTCTATGGTTATGCGTGCGGCTGAGATTTCCGCCGGGCGCAAGGCTTCCGGTGGCATCGAGGCGGGATATTCAAAGACAACTTATTCATCGGAATCGGGAGAGGCCGGTGAAGGGGATCTGGTCGTCAGGTTTCTGGGGACCGGGGCCGCGGACTGGGATGGCGTTGACGAGAGAGGGGGACTAAGGCGGCTTTCGAGCATATTCATTGATAAACGCATTCTGATTGACTTCACGCCGTCTGATGCTGATATGCTGCCTAGGGGATTCAAAAAGCCGGACGCGGTGTTTTATACCCACTCACATTCAGACCATTACAACGCCAGAGCTGCGATTGAGACCCTGAACTCGGGGGTGGTTTATGTCGGAGACTCTTGGGTTGAAAGGGCCAAGGCTGATTTTGCCGCCGCGGCCTCCGGACTCGGGAAACCGGCGCCGGAAGTCATCGGCCTTGCGATCGGCCAGAAGACGCGGTGCGGAGACATCACGATCACGGCTCTTCCCGGCAACCACGCGACAAAAGATGACAATGAGCAGACGCTCATTTACCTGATCGAGAAAGGCTCTGTGCGTGTCCTGTACGCAACCGACACAGGTGGGATCCCTGTCAGGGCCGCCAGACTTGTCGGGATAGACGCGCACATAGCTGACGGGAAACCGATAACCGGGCTCATTATGGAAGCCACTATGGGAATCGACCACGACGAGGACTTCAGAATCTACACACATTCGAGCGTGGGCACTGTCCTCCGCACGGCACACGTCCTTCAGAAAACAGGACGGCTCAACGCGCCCCAAGGCCAACCGGTGTACCTTACCCATTTGGCAAGGACTCTCAACGGCACGCAGGCCCAACTTGACGCCAGCCTTCCTTCGCCACTCCGCGCCGCATATGACGGCTTGGAAGTCATATTCAGAGGTTGACCGACGGGCGGCATCAGGCGCATAGGACAGGACTACCGTGAATTACCCACGGAACGGTAGTCCCAGATTATCTGCGTCTGCTTCAACTTGCCTTGTCCCATCAGCCGGAAGGTGGACTGGCTTATCACTTCGGTAGGCCATCCGTCAGCGAAATACTGCCAATAATGCCACGTCCCTACAACGGCATCCTCCTTGACCTGGCTGTCATATTCCTTGTCAAAATCCTCCTGCAAAGACTTGTCCGAGAACATTCCCACTATCGCTCCCATCATATCCTTAAGATCCTTCGCCGGGATTCTCGTGTCCACATTTGACGAGATCTCATATTCCATCGTCTCCGGATTGAAGCCGACGCTCATCTGGCAGTCTGACGCATATTGATCATCAGTCTCATCATAATGCTCATCAGTGTCACCCACTTCGTATTCTTTGCCGTGGCAGTTGAAAAGCAGTTCTATCTCTTCGGTGTATCCATCCACAATCGCGTCACTATCAACACCTTTGAGAAGAGCGTCAAGATCGACTCCGACCGACTTGAGACTGTCCATCACAGGCAGCCTCATCATTTCCTCACAAGCGGCGCCGAACAACTCCTTCGCCTGTTTCTTGATCTCCTTCAGGTTCTCGTACTTGGTGATATGCCCATATTCATCAGTCCTGAACCGGATCGTGGTTCCGACAATCTTGTCCGACAGTCGGCCGACGAGTCTGTTCTGGAAATTGCCAAGCATCGGATCCGCCACAGTATCATTCTGAAACTCAAGAAATTTATACTCCAGCCTATAACCTTTCTTCGTGGAATCCGTCACCGTGAGCATCACTTTCGTTGAAACCCCTGAGGTCTTGGTCGTGTCCCCGTCCTTGACGCTCCAAGTGCCCTCGTTGATCCAGTACGTCATCGTGTCCCTCTTGTCGAACCACGCGATGACCGCGACGGTCGAATCACTTTCCTCCGGTGTCTGTGAATATGCCACCGTTCCTTCCGACAGACTCATCCCACTCGCCTTCATCCCATCCGACAAAAGCACCACGGCGGCAATCCCAGCCACCATAAGCATCAACCGTTTCCTCATCATAAGAATCCTCACGTAAAAATCAAATGAATATACAACACAAATTTAGTAAAAATCAAATGAATATGAGCGATATTGACAACGGCGATATTGACAACTGGAAAGATTATAGGGACAAAACGGAGAAAGGAATGTAGGATGTCCACGTCTTTTACATTGAATATTCTAAAAATCAAGAGGTTAAGAAAAGCACTTTGTCCATACGTGATAAGAGGGGCGAATGAGGTTTCAGTGTAAATTTGCGTTTGATTTCCAAATGTGAGTTGGTTGGGGATATGGGTATATTCATAAAAGGAGACATTGTTATATTCATAAAAAATCTGTTGTATGAGAAAATTGGTTTTATTGGGAGTGATTCTGCATTTTGTGATCGGAGTGGGGCATCTGGCGTGCCTGTTTTGCCTTGAGGCGGTGTTCGGCATCTATGGGATAAACGGGATTATGGATGAGATAGCGGCGCACGGGGCCGCGCTGCCATATTTGATCACAATCGGCATTGCAGCTGCGTTCTTTCTCGCCGGGTGCTACGGACTTTCGGTTCTCGGACGCATCCGTAGGCTACCGCTTCGGAAGGCGGCCATCATCACTATGCTGGTTCTATTCTTCGGAAGAGTGGTCTGGGGCGTCACGATGCTTGCGGATAGCTTCACTTGGCTTGAGGTGTCATCTTCGGGAGTCGCGCTGCTGCTCGGGATCTGCTACGTTCCTTGTCTGGGCATACTCTCAAAAGAGAGGCGATAGGGATTTGAGTGCAGTTAAGGTCTCGGCGACAAATATGCCCCCAAACGTTGTCTGAGAGGGACGTTCGGGTACCGTGGGCAACGAATATGGGCCTAAGTGTCGCCGAAGAGGGGCGCGCGGAGGTCTCGGGCGACGAATATGGGCAAAAATGTCGCCGAAGAGAGCAGGCTATAGGCGGTGAGAGATGAGTTCCGCGAAGTCTTGCACGTTGACGGACTCGGGAACGGATTCGGAGAATGTCTTGAGACAGAGCGGACAGGCGGTAACTATGGTCTGAGGGTTGTTGACCATAAGGTTGCCGACTGACGACTCCGTGATCTTGGCGCGGTCACGGGCATCTAATGTAAGGCTGCCGAGGCTGCCTCCGCAGCAGATACTTTCGTCACCTTCCTTGGCGGCTTTCACCAGTGTGCCGACCTGACAAAGAACCTCACGAGGCTCTTTGTAAACTCCGCATCCACGGCCCAACTCGCACGGATCGTGATAGACTATACGCTCGTCCCCGGCGGTCAGTTTCAGTTTTCCTTCATCGGCCAGACGTTTGATGAACTGAGTGTAATGCAGCACCTCAACGCCATCGAGGGCATATTCATCCTTGAAAATCTTGTAGCAGATCGGGCAGGAGAGGACAAGGGTGCGGCAGCCAGACGAGAGGATCATCTTCCGGTTGGCGGAAATGGTCTCGTAGGCGGCGTTGGTCTTGCCGGCAAGCATCAGAGGGCGGCCACAGCATATTCCGCCGTCACGGTCAGCGAAAATGTAGTCCACTCCGGCGGCTTTGAAGACTTTTTCCACGGACTTTATGATCCTTGGGGTCAGGTGGGTCATACAGCCGGCGAAGTACATTACTTCTGGGGCATTCTTCGGTTTGATCGGCCCTTCGACAGGCTCAGGGACCGAGGTATGAGCGGTCGCTGAGCCTGTCGAAGCGACTGAACCTACCGGATAACTCTTCAAATAAGAGTAATCGTACCCCAACGAATTGTTAACCGTTGCCCTCTGCGCGCGGCGGAGCGCCGGAGCGTCAACCCCCACCGGACAAAGCGCGTGACACTTGTCGCACATCAGGCACTTCTCGGCAATATCATTGATTTTCTTCTCGTTATGCCGACGTAAAAAACGAATGAAATAGACCGATGAATATTTCAGATTCTTCTTCCGCACGTTCATCGGACAAGCGTCCAGACAAAGTCCGCAGCTGGAGCAAGCGTAGATTTCCGCCTCGGCGACACCTTTGCGAGGATGACTCGGCTGGAGCCCGGCGTTGCGCAGCAGAATCCAAAGAACCTCAGTCAGGATGTGCATATACCGGCTGAACGGCATCGCGGCGAAAAACAGCCCCAGACATATTGAATATGCCCACCAGACCGGCATAAAGAACAGCTTGTCTCCGAATATCCAATGCCACAGATGGTTGACAGGAACCGTCAGGAAACTTCCACCGCTCAAGTCGGCGGTGAAGCTCTCGGCCAGAAGCCTCAGCGGAAAAATCATCCAAAGGCTGTAGAGAGCCACACGGTCCGCCAGCGACGGCTTCGTGGTGTGGCGCATTCCCAACACAATGGATCTGAACCTTTTGAATATGGCCATTCCGACTCCGGTAAGCACATAGAGAAGGAAGAAGTCCATCAGGAAAAAGAAGAACCAGCCCCTGAGCGTCACGTGACCGGGATTGATCCAGACAAAGAACCGATAGAAAATCGGGTAAAAAAGGCCTCCGTCCGTCCAGGCCAGATGCTTTGGCACGAACAAGGCGACCTCTATGTGCCCGAGGACAATCAGCATGAACCATCCGAAAGCGATGGAGGAATGCATATAGCCGAGCAATGGCTTGCGCTTCCAGATCTTCGTGTGGAAAAGGCAGTCACAGAACAGGTCCTTGATGTTCTTCAGGGCGATCTTCGGAGTGACCAGCGACTTCCAGAACCTGCGCCTGTCATTCGCCGGAATCTTGGCCAGAAGCCTTATCAGTCCGACAGTCAGCCAGATAAGCATAAAGCTGATGCCGACCACGAACGGAATCACGAAGTTGCTGTAGCCCGACGGAATCCTGTCGATGACCTCGGGAGCCGCCTGAAGGGGCAATGAATATAATAGAGGGTTCATTTCGTGCAATAAAATTTAGCGAGCGTCAAAACGACGACTATTCTTTGGCGTAAACCTTGGAGATGGAGAGGATCAGATGTCGTGTGTTGATGCCACGTGGACAGACCATCGAACACTTTCCGCAAAGCTGGCAGGACTTCAGAAGGCCGAGAGCCTTGTCCGGATGGCCATTGTGGAGTTCCTCGATGGCGGCGCGGAGGCTTGTCTGAATGAACTGACCGGCGGTGCAGACGGCGGTGCAGCTTCCGCAGGCCATGCACTTGCGCACATCCGGCTCGATCGCGGCCAACTCTTCGAACTTTTCCCTGTCGAACAGGTCAAGATTTATTCTGGAACTTGGAACCAGACCGAAACCGAAATCTACCATCTCTCGCGAACCAAAGTCTTGTAATTCTTAACATTCGGGAATATGTCGGACAGATACCGGTCAATCTCCACGACAGCACCACGGGCATCAGCCAGAGTCTCCGGCAACGTCTTCGGGCCGGTCGCGGCCCCGGCAAGGAACAGTCCAGGAAGCTGGCTTTTTTGTCCGGACAGGATTCCGTCACGGACCGCGAAGAATCCGTCCTCCTCCACAGGCGTCTCCAACAACTCCCCGACTCTCTTTCCGGAAGCCGAAGGCCTCATTCCGGCCATCAGCACGAGAAGGTCAAGGGTTACTTTCAACGGCTTGCCGGCCACGGTGTCCTCGGCCTTCACCATAAGGCTTCCGTCCACATTCTCAGACACTTCGGCGACACGTCCACGGATGAACCGCACACCATATTCCTTCTGCGCGCTAAGGTAAAGATCCTCGTAATGGCGGCCGAACATTCGCAGATCCATATAGAAGCAGTAGATCTGAGCGTCAGGGAAAGCCTGTTTCATCTCGCAGGCCTGCTTAACGGCTGTGGCGCAGCAGACTTTCGAGCAGGAGCGGCAGCCTGACTTCTCGTCACGGGAGCCGACACAGTGCACGAAACCGATCTTCTTAGGATTGTCGATCCTGATGTCGGATCCGGAGGCGAACCACGCCTCCAGATCGGCGTTGGTGATCACGTGGTCATAGATCCCGTAACCATATTCCTCTTTCTTTTCAGCTTTGAACAGGTCGAAGCCGCTGGCCACCAGCACGGCGTCAGCCAGTACTGTGATGCCGTTGGAGAGGATCACGTTATATGACTTGTCCAACCTGTTGATAGACTGTACCTCGGTGTCAGTGAAGCACTTGACACCGTCCATCTTCCCGAGTAGTCCGTCAAGGGCGGCCGATGCCGAGGCACCGTCCGGAAACAACCTGTCCCACGAGGCCAGATGTCCGCCCAGCATAGAAGTCCTTTCGATAAGAATGACATTGTAGCCGAGCCTCTGGAGTCCGGAAGCCGCCTCAAGGCCCGCAGGGCCACCACCTATAATAAGTATATTATTTTTCATAACTTCATCTCTCGCCGGCAGGTAATTACCAACTGAAAAAAATTATCTCACGTTCTAAGATGACTACCCATCTATCAATTTACGTTACCCCTTCCCTAAATCCCTCCCCTCGGGGGAGGGACTTACCTTCGCCACTTCGTGGCTCAAACGGTATGCTTTGGGGTATTCATTAACTATTTCAAACAGGTGCAGCAGCCAGGGCGGCCGATGTCTTTGCCGTTCTTGCCGAGGAACTTGCGGGAAGGGTCATATTCAATGCCCATCTTGTCCAGAAGCGGCTCGACGCTGACCTGGTGGGTCTGAAGCCCGAGGTCCCAAGGGTCATAGCCAAGGACAAGTCCGGCCACTTCCTCGTAGGTGAAGACCGGGATTCCGTGCCCCTCCTCCCCGTAGGTCTTGCCCGTTGACTCGGCGATCACATATTGCCATCTG
>ERZ1026772.1619-NODE-1619-length-11526-cov-5.025804_pt1 | contig 11526 bp, 8 predicted proteins | sample MGYA00380124_ERZ1026772 | MGnify/ENA primary metagenome ERZ1026772 (study PRJEB33269, sample SAMEA4719760) | human gut metagenome | biome: human-associated habitat; feature: organic feature; material: feces | place: Cameroon | collected 2013-10 ...
CAGCAATTTCATCACAGATTTTGCAGGAAGACAGACGGTGGCTGATAAATACAGCGGTCTTGTTACCTACAATGTTATTGAAATTTGAGTAAATATCAGCCTCCGCAATGGGATCGAGGGCCGCTGTGGGTTCATCCAGCACAATGATTTTCGAGCCTTTATACAACGCTCTCGCAATCGCAATTTTTTGCGCTTCCCCACCGGAAATATCCATTCCGTCTTCACCAAAGTCTTTGTATATCTGCGTATCCAATCCTTGGGGCAAGGTGCTGGAACGTTCAAAAAGTCCCACTTGGCGCAAACATGTTAAGACCTGTTCCGGGTCGTAGTTTGCACATCCGGCCACATTGCATCCCAACGGCTGCGAAAGAAGCTGAAAATCCTGAAATACCACGGATAGATGATCCATGTATTCTTGATAACGGTAGTCGCGGATATCTACGCCATTTAGGAGGATCCTTCCTTTTTGGGGTTCATACAGACGGCATAGTAATTTTATGAATGTTGATTTTCCGCTTCCGTTTTCACCGACAATGGCAATGTGACATCCGGCTGGTATTCTCATGGATATATTCTGCAAAGCCCAAGTTTCGCTGTTCGGGTATCGAAAAGATACATTCTCAAACGCAATTTCAGCATCTGTAGGAAAATAGAATTGAGCTGTCTCATCACTCAAATAAGCAGAGTCGGGCATATCGAAATAAGTGTATACCGTTTGCAAAAACGGTGTATTATTGATCATTTCTCCAATGGATTCCATGAGATCCACAAAACTCTGAGACATTGTTGTAATTGCACCGATATACTGCGTAATGGATCCAATTCCAAATGCTCCGGCTCGTGCTTTCAGACAGGCGTATATGTAAATCAAACCGGTGAAAATGGCAGACAGCCCTCCGGATAAAGCTGCGAAGATTCCCATTTTCCCTTTTTGGTTTTTGGCAAACGCACCGTTTGTTCCAAAGATGTCCAGCGATTTCTTATAGTAGTATTCAATGACATTCGGTTGGTCATAAAGCCTGAAGTCAAAAGCTCTGTTTTGATCACATGAAATCCATCCAAAAAACTCACATAAGCGATTTCCCAAACGATTTTCTTCCACCAAACCGGCAAAAATTGCGTTGCTTCGATTCGCACATGATGAGCAAATGATTGTGGTCAGCAGCATCATCACAATGAGAAATAGGGGTATCAACGGATGATTTAGATATGTAAACGCGCCTGCGTTATTGGGAACCGTTACCGCAAACAAGCTTGCGGTAAGCAAGCATGCACATATGATGCTTACCAAAGAAGACAGCATGGAATCAAAAATAGAAATCGTTTTTCCAAGCCCCAGTTCAAAATTGAAGTCGTTTTGCTTTATCTGATCCAGAAGATCTTTCGTTTCGCTTTTTTCCACCAAGGAGAAGTCCATGGTGATCATTTTTTCGGCATACATTTTCTTTCGCTGCCCAAGAAAAATATCAAAGCACGCTTTATTCCATCTCTTTGTAACTTCCTTAAAAAGAAACAGAACGGCCTCTACGCCGATGGAAAGCAACACCCACTGTCTCAGCATTAAAATTCTGCGCAATCCAGCCAATTCGTTGATGATTCTTGCGGAAAAGTAAATAGTCGCATAGGGAAAAACAGAATTGAGGAGAATACTGAGAATACCCGATATCAGCAATGGTGAATTGTATTTTTTGATGTCACGGATGCATCTAAGATGAATCTTCCAGGATTCCATCAGAATGTTCATCCTTTTGTTCATGTATTACCACCTCGGCTTTCGTTGTAATACCGACTTTGAATCTCAAACATTTTGCTGTATTCGCCGCCTTGGGTGATCAATTCTTTATGCGTCCCTTCCTCGACGATCTTTCCTTTGGCAAGAAATAGAATTCTATCACAGAAGCGTGTGGATGCCAGACGATGGGAAATAAAAACCGCTGTTTTGCCGGCTGTCAATTCGTTGTATTTTCTATAAATGCGATCTTCCGCAATTGCATCCAAGGCGGCCGTCGGTTCATCCAGGACTAATATGGGCGCATCTTTATACAATGCCCGTGCCAGTAACAACCGCTGTATCTGTCCCCCCGACATCACAATTCCGTCTTGATAAACATCTGTGCCTAGATGCGCATTCAAGCCATCAGGATACTGCATAATGTCTTTAGAAAGACCTGCTTTATCAAGGCAATCCCATACTTTTTCTTGATCAATATTGGAGATACTTTGGGAGATATTTTCTGCAATTGTGGCATTCAGTATGGAAAAATCCTGGAAAACAGCCGAAAAGAGTTTGTAGTATTCCTTTCGGTTAAAACGCCTAATATCCATTCCATTGAGCAGAACCCGTCCAACATCAGGATCGAGCAAACCACAGAGTATTTTAATAAGTGTGGTTTTCCCGGCACCATTTAATCCTACGATTGCAAGTCTCTCGCCAAATCGGAGCGTTAGATTCAAATTGTTGATGGTCGGGGTGTGCCTTCCAGGATATGTATAAGAAACATTTTCCAAACATAATTCCCATTGGCTGAAATCCGGAATCGTCTTTGTGGTATCGAAGCAGAACATTTCAGGATAGTTAATATATTTTTGAATAACCGCTATTTCAAGACTCTCTCTATGCAAATCCGCTCCGCAGCCCAGAATCCCCGTGATCTGTCTGGTAAATCCCCCAATGGCACTGAATAATAATAGGAAATCAGCTGCCGGGAGATTATTGGCCAGCGTATAATGGATCAGGACAAAGTATGCAATGCCATTTCTGGCGATCGTCAGAAAAAAATCTACAACACTGGCGATAAGGTACATACCCTCTCTCCGATAAATAAATGCACAATACATTCTCATTGTACTATTCTGAATATCGTCCAGCCATGGCTTCAGGTTAAAAATACGAATATCTTTCGCAAAATCCTCTGACTCTGCTTTTGTGGTAAGATAGTTAAAACGGCTCATGCACCTGGCATACTCTTCCCTATGGATATACCCCCATTGATTCAGATGCTTTGTCACAAAAAATCCGGCAATGGTCGTTGCCAACACCACAAACACCAAGCCATAATTTAACTTTGTCAAAAACATCAAATATACAATGAAACTGAGCAAATTGGTCAACATCACCACCAAAGTGAACCAAATATGTTGTGTTGCACTATAGTTGTTGCTTGTTGATTCCAGTGCGTCTTTCTGCATTTTAATAAATGCAGAATCCATCAAGTTCGGATAGGATGTAGAATACGTCTTTTGATTGATTTTCTCTGTAACTCCGGCACGGACTTCGATTCTTCCAGGTTTACAGCTGCTTGCAAAATAGTTTCTGAGTGCTTGTAATATAAAGAGCATAAGGGAAAACACAACAACCGTGTTCACGATTTCCCATACTGAGGCAAGGCTTTCGACTTTTTCCAGTATTTTGGGTGCAATGAGCAGTTGAATCAAATTAATGCTGACATTCAGGATCGCAAGGATCCCACATATCCAAATCACACTTTTCCGCGTTGTCCAGGCGATGCGGAACATAAAACAGACATTATCCCAAACACCATAGTTTTTTGTCGATTTCATTTCTTGCTCCTTTCCTTGTTTCAGTCTACAGATGGATACATGACTTCCATAATAGGGAATTCCATCCGTCAAGCGCACTATAAAGTATTTCCGTCTCATAATGAATGAGACGGAGATACTTTGTAGTGCCGCTTAAATTGCGGATTACGCCGCCACGCAGCATACTTCAATACTGAGCTATATGCTGTCTTTTTGTAAAGATCCTAACTAAGACTGTCGATGAACATACAACAAAAGGGGCATCCATATGATTTAAGCATCGATATCATATACAACGATTTTTTCAAGAATCTTTGTATACAGTTTTTTCAACACTTCACAGTATTTATCCTCTTGAAGAACATCGCCAGCAATTAAAGCCTGCACTCGGCATCCACCTCCACATAACACTTTAAATGGACACAAACTGCATTTTTCAATCCTATTTACACTAGCACTCGATATATTGCAAAGTCTTTTCCTGAAATTTTTTCGCAATTCTGGCAACGACTCTTGAATTGTTCCAATACAGTACTCGTCCATTATTAACTCAGAGCAGGGATACACTCTTTCATTATAGTCAATACCCAAAATCATTTCACGGCACGCTCGGCACGAAATCTGTACGTTTGGATGAAGAAGCTGTCCCATTAGATTCTCGATAAATCCTATTTTTATTCCATTGTATTTTCCCTCAAAATAATCATCAATAACAAGTTCCATGAACGAAAAAAGCTCCTGATGGCTGATATGCAGACGCTCATAGTTTTCTACAGCTCGTCCATAGATTTCTAGGAAAGGCATGTGTATTGATTTTACACCATATTCCTGTGCGATACGAACTACATTTTCATAATCTGGGATGGTCAGTTTTGCGGGTAGAAAGCTTATGTCTGTGCCAACAGCATACTTACTGAGTAGTTTTAACCCTCGGAGAGTTTTGCTGTATTTGCTACCGCATCGAATAGTTTCATAAACATCCCCAGTACCATCAAGACTGACTTGAACACTAACATTATAATCCGAAAACAGCTTGGCTATTTTTTCATCCACTAAGGATCCATTGGTTAGCACTGAGATATGAAGCCCATTTTCAGCTGCATTAATGATAAATTTCTCAAAGGATTTGTTTAAGAGTGGTTCTCCTCCAGAGAAACAAATCCATTTAAATCCGTCAGCAACACAATTTGAAATAAAATCTTGGTAACTCTCGTTAAATTCAAGCATTTTAGGTTGGGTATAAGAAGAACTATAGTAGCAATGTAGACAGGAGAAATTGCACATATTGGTTAGCAGTACAGAAAGACCTTTTTCCGAATCCTCAAAAGAGTTTATGTGTTCTAAATGACTATCAATATTTCTTACGAACTCTTCGATTTCAGCAGTTGGGTAATCTGACAGACCTGCGTAAGTGCTGTATATCTCGAATCCCTTATTTTCAAGTGCAATCCAGTTTCCCGTGTTTTCGTTCATAATCACTTGGAAATTTCCATAATCTAGTGTCATATAATCTCTCCTTATGCTTTCAGAGGTTTGCATTAAATAAGAATGAACCGGGAATCGAATGAAGATTAAGCGTTGAAGATTAAGTTAAATAGATTGTTTAAGTATCAAGGTGTGCTAAAGATTAGTGAGCAAAATAGCCACAATGGGTGCACACAATACAAGCGATAGTTTTTCTTACCTTAAAGGAATTTGTTTTTTTAACATATTGTTCCAACACTGTTTATCCCTCCTTTCCACGCAGACTTCATTCTCATCCCGGCTCAAACCATATTGGGCCTTCCTTTTATTACATATGAAATTAGAACGATGCTATTCTGTTAGTTCGTTTTTCACTCGTAGTCATGCGAAGCCAGATTAAATGCACATATACTAGTTACCTGGAGTAGCGGAGCATAAATGTGGCGTTAAAAATAATTCAATGTTCCAATTGCCCTGATACGACACAGGGAAGTTCAAGCATAGCTACTAATAAAATACCAACTCCAAATGCGGCAGAATACTGGATAGGTATTGCTTCACACATAACAAGGTACCCTACTAAGGATACTATTGCAAGGGCACAGGCAACTTTGTGAAACAATTGCCGCTCCTTTTTAGTCAGTTTTCTGGAATTGTTCTCCACAGGGCTGAATGCACAAAGGCATATGACTGACAAAGCCACTAACACTGTCAGCAGAGGTAAGTGTCCTCCGCAGGAGATAAGCTTAATAAATCTCATTGCAAATGCGAGCAACACTGTTGAACAGATAATGCAAAGTTTAGGTGAATTAAGATGATACCCGCCGCTGAATTTCCGAATCAACATAAAGGGAACAATCATTAGCAATCCCTCCCGCAGCATTCCAAAAGCAAGGCCTAGAATGGTGATGATGAATATTGGCAGGAGACCGAACAGAAGGCTGTATACCGCATAGGAAAACAGTTCTTTGTCCTTGGCGGAAATAGCCCCCTCCTGTTCCAACCACTTTGCGGCTCCGGATGACAGCTCTTGGATCATCCGATTTTACCGAACCGTTCCAATCCCTCAGGTGTCTGAGGTTGGTGGATCAAGCAGCAGGAGTTTGTATTGGCACAGATAAACAGGACCACGCAGAGCGCAGAAATGGAAAAATTCGCAAGCTTGTGCGTGAGCATCGTCAGGACGTTTGTTTCATATTGGGTGCCTCCATTTCTAATAATGTTGAGCAACATTTTATATGAACTTATTCTATTTCAGATCCGCTTCAATAGCAATAGCTCCGACATGAAACGCATGATTTTGCGCATAAACGGTCATGATACATGAGACAAATATATATTATCTACCTATTTCAGAACTTCAATAGAACTAGATTGGAAAACTTCTTGCTATTTACATCTATTTCAGAATTGTTCCGCAATAGATTGTTGATGCGTAGCAGGAAACTTGATAAACTTATCAGGGTGATTGAGGGTGGAGTTAAACTACACAGGAATCGGGCGGCGGATTGCCCAAAGGCGTCTTCAAATGGGCTTGAAGCAGAATATATTGGCTGAAAAATTGAATATTTCGAACAATTATCTTTCCAGCATCGAGCGTGGAAAGGAAAAGCCAAGCTTGGAAATTGTTGTAAATATATGCAATGCACTTCAGGTGACTCCTGATTATTTGCTGATGGGAAATATGTATTCCAATAATGTGCCGCAAAATATTACAGATGGGTTGCGACTGTGTTCAGAAGATGATTTGTCTCTTCTGTCTGTTATAATTGGTCATATGGTCGAGCGACAAGGTCTAAAATGGAATAATGACAATTTCGCATAGGTGTGCTATAATCTTCCAAAGAGAAGGGGGGCCGCTTATGCGGATTGTTTTTTGTGATGACGATCCTGTTATTCTTCGGCAGCTTCAAACCTATGTAAAAGATTTTTTCTCTAGCTTGGGTGGAGTGGAACCGGAATATGCAGTCTATCACTCGGGGGATGAACTGATCCGTCGGGGGGAGCAATTTGATATTGCGTTTCTGGATGTAGAGATGCCCGGAGCCAGCGGAATACACGCTGGGGCGAAATTAAAAGAGAAGAACCCAAGGAGCAAAATATTTATTGTAACGGCCTATCCAGACTATTTGGACGAGGCCATGCGCTTTCAGGTTTTTCGCTATTTGTCCAAACCAATTGACAAAACCAGATTATTCTGCAATTTGAAGGATGCGGTCTATGCCTATAATATTGAAACCTCTGAATTTCCAATCGAAACGAGTGCTGGCATTTCCGTGCGGAAATCGGAGGAAATTATTTGCGTAGAAAGCACCAATCGGAAAACAATCATCCATACAACAGATGGGGATTTGTTCAGCATTAAAAACATGGAATACTGGCGTGAGACTCTTTCTTTACCTTGCTTTTATTCAACCCACCGCAGCTATATCATCAATATGCGCTTTGTTTACAGCATAAGCAGGGACAGCATAATTCTCAAGAATGGTAACAAACAGATGGCAGCTTTTTTGTCCAGAAGGAAATATACCAATTTCAAAAATACATATTTGGTGTATATGGAGAGTACGAAATGATTGGTGAAGAAATCTGCTTTGCTATTGTGTTTGCCGCGGAGGCGATGATCGCATGGCTGTATCTTGAGTACATACTGAATAGAAAAAGATCACTTCATTATTCGATTTTTTCATTCAGCATCGGATATACTGCCTTATTCGCATTTTCTCTTCTGGATAATACAACCATTAACGCTATCACATTTTGCGGGATCAATTATTTGTTAATCAAGCAAAATTATCAGTGTAGTACAAAAACAGCTCTGCTCCATTCTACGTTTTTGTGCTTTGCCATGGTTGGTGCGGAACTCCTTGTTGTCTTGATAATTGGCTTGTTTGGATATGCTTTCTCTGCCTACACATATAATTTCCATATCATGCTTGTTCTTGCTGTCCTTAGTAAGCTGCTGTATCTCATGTTTTCTATTATTGGATCACGCATATTTGCACCGCATAAATATAGAAACGAAGAACCCCACCTTATGGTACTGTTCTGCGTTCTTCCATTGCTGTCAGCTTTGATTGCTATCACGATTGCGTATTTTGGAATGGCGGATGGAATAATCGGGAATAGCTTGGTCATGACAATTCTGATTATCGTAACTCTGTTAATTGTCAATTTGATCTTCCTAATTTTGTATAGCAGTTTACAGAAGTCCAATGAGAAATATCTTACGTTACAATTAAGTATGCAGAAAGAACAGGCAGATATCGCCTACTACAGTGCACTGCAAGAACAGTTTGAAAACCAACGTATCCTGATTCATGATATTAAAATGCACCTGGGAACTATTGATGCCTTGGCAAAACATAATGGTTCAGCTGAGATTGAAAAGTATATTTCTGGCCTTGAAGAAACATTTGCGCTCTCTGCCCAAGTAAAAATGTGTACTGATCCTATTTTGAACTTGCTGCTGCTGCGGTTTCGAGATAACTGCAAGGTAAGGAATGTTCAATTTCACTGCGACGTTCGGGAAAATAGTTCTGCTTTCCTCGATGCCGCTAGCATCACAACTCTATACGGTAATCTGCTTTCCAATGCGCTTGAGTCCGCCGAAATCTCATTGGAGAAGCTAATTGAGTTATCAGTAATAGGGAACACAGCACAATCAGTAATTGTTATTTCGGTCATCAATTCCTGCGATAATCCGCCAATGCCGGATGGGGATGGAGGCTTTCGTACCAAGAAAGCAGATCGGCTTCTTCATGGTGTTGGGCTGCGGAGTATTGATAGAATCGTATCAAAATATCATGGAGTTGCTACCATGTACTACGACTCCGAAAACAAACAATTTCACCATGTGATTCAATTTCCTGAGCTGACCTAATCGAAGTCTTCCTAGTAGCAGCTAAAAACTATTTTTACAGATACTGCAGAAATAGCACTAAGTTTTAAATATACACAGGTAAAAAGCAAAAATACGCATGAACACTTTACCCTGCGTACGGATGAGAGAATGAAGAATTCTCAATCTATCTCAAAGCGAGTTTCATACATTGTTCAAATAGCCGTTGCCCATATATCTATTACAGAAAAATTCTGACACAGCGTTGAGATTTTGTGATGAATAACTATTTTTTGTCAAATTGTGCGCAAAAAGGACATTTCATTCTGTATCTCTTGAAATAATGATTGATTAAGCGTACAATTTGAGCATTACATCAGAATGCAATGCTGCCTTTCAGGAGAAGAAATATGGAGAATGAGCAATCTGTTTTTTGGGGAATCCACGTCCAATTTGCATTAATAAGACCCGGACGAAGGTATATGTGGATGATGTGCTGATTAAATTCCCACTGTTCTATATCAAAAGCAGGAAGAATACCTGCATTGATGTTGTAACTCCATAATGAAACATTGCCAAATAGCCGGGCATGAAAAATGATGAGTAACTATTTTACTCCATCGTTTTCATGCCCGGCTTTTATTTTATTTACAGGAGGAACCCTAAATGCTTACCAACCGCACCGAACTGGAAATCTGCCTTTGGGATAGAGATGCAAGTGCTCTTTACGCTTTGCTCGAGTATTCCATCATCCAATCCAATCCCATTCAGGTAATTCAGTACTGTTGTTGCCACTTCTGTATCTGGCAGGGATACGTCTATCGGACTCGTTGCCACAGCAAGCAACTTTCTGTTAGATTATGGCAAAGGGGCTGAACCGAATGCTTCTTCTCCAACAACTTTATCATCCTCAGCGATTAAAAAGCGACTATGTAATATGCCCCGCCTGCAAGCGAGGGCGGTTGTGCGACAAACCGCAGGACGAAAAAATAGTGGCACTGTCTCTCAGCGGAAATACTGAAGTGCTCGGCAGTTTCCGCGGTCTGATTCTGAAATGCCCCAGATGCGCACAGAGATTTATCATCTCCATTGACAATTAAACAGATTTGAACATAGCTCCCACCGCCGGACTTTTTGATAAGCAATCCGGATAAGAGCCTGCATCCGCTTTAAGGCGAGAACGAGGACTTTCGAGTAGGACATGGCAAACAGCTTTCTGCTGTTTTGTTGTGCCTATTTGTGCCTTCACAGCCAGAAAGCGGAAAGGTTCTTATGATTGGTTTCTGGCTGTGTTATATTGCAAAGTATCCGTGATCTCCGAAATTTGCTATCAAACAAATTTCACTACTAAGGAGATCACAAATATGAAAATTACATATCTGGTAAATGAACGGCAAGCAGATGGTTCCATTGCACTCGTTGAAATCACTTCTGAGCATTGGCACAGGATTGTTGCGGCAAACAAGACTGCCCCAGCAAATGAACGCCGGTATTTCTACGCCGATATTCTTTCTGACAACTATAACCTTGACTGTATCGTTATGGAGGTCAGCAAAGAGCAGCACGCAGTCTGGAACAACGACAGGCGATCCGCTCGCCGCAGCCGGGATGCCGCTAAGACTTACACTGTTTTATCATTAGAAGAATTAGTAGAGAGTCACAGCGCTGCACTGTCCTCCGGTGAATGCCAGGAAGATGCCATTATCGGTTCGGTTGTAATCGACGAGTTAAAAAAGGCTCTATCTGCCTGGAATATCTGGGGCCCAAAAGTGCTGGAGATGTACTTGTCCGGGAAAAGCAGCATGACTGCAAAGCTTCTGATGGACAACTACGGTTTCTCACGAAGGACTGCTTTCCGCAAGAAAAATGAGTTCGAAATTTTTTCAAAAAATTTTCTATCAGAATGGCACTATTAAGCCCAACGTGTCCTGGTGGTATAGTGAAGGGATTTCTTCACAGGCCCTTCTCTGTATCTTGAAAGCTGAATATAAGATGATATAAGCACACACACCCTGTAAGAGATTGTCAGTCCGCCGCCATGACAAGGGGCTTCTGAGATTCATCCCAGAAGCCCCTAAGAGCGATCTACGAACCGAACGGCTCCAACTGGTATCTGGGGTATCCTCTTTTACTGCGGTGAAATGGAACTTGCTCACGCGCTCCCAAGGACTAGGGGGCAGCCCTGCGGTATACGCCAGCCTGACAGCAGCGGTACTTGCGGAGTTATGACAGCCTTACCAAAGGCGGCTTATATCATACCCGCCAACCGGGGAGCGTGGCAAATTGGTTGGAATTTAGACAGATGTATTAGTGTGTCCTTTTTCAAAAGTTATGTAAATATAGACAGCATAAGAAATCGGACATTCAAAGTCAGATACCATGCGCTGGCGAAGCAATTCGTCAGCGTATTCATGTGACCTTGAAAACAAGAAGGAGTTGGTTCTTATGAACAGCCAAAATAATTCTTATGAAACGATGTTCCAAGGTTTCCCTGATGTGGTAACTGTTCCGCAACTCAGCCGGATGCTGAACATCAATGAAAAAACTGCCTATCAACTTATTAGAGGGCAGCAAATCCGTCACTTTAAGTTTGGAAGAACTTATCGTATTCCCAAAATCGCCGTCGTTCATTTCCTTTGCACGGCAACAGGCGTAGCGGACTCGCATCCTTGCCAGATGTA
>ERZ1026772.1621-NODE-1621-length-11524-cov-3.278926_pt1 | contig 11524 bp, 13 predicted proteins | sample MGYA00380124_ERZ1026772 | MGnify/ENA primary metagenome ERZ1026772 (study PRJEB33269, sample SAMEA4719760) | human gut metagenome | biome: human-associated habitat; feature: organic feature; material: feces | place: Cameroon | collected 2013-10 ...
GTCCACAGCCATCCACCAGCCGTACCAATCGCCGTTCCACCAGGAAAGCAGCGGGTCATCGGCTGGGGCAGGGGATACAACGGGATCCTGGCGGCGAAGGGCGGCGGGATCAACGGTGATTTTACCGCTTTTCTTGCCAATGATCTGCTCAAATTTTATGGTCACAGGATCGGTGCCTGTCAGCACAAAGGCGGTGTGGATTTCGTGGGTGGCACCGGGGGACACCTCGACCATCTGACTGTCCATCAGAGAGGTAAAGGAGGCTGTATCGGTGATGATGTCTACAAAGTCCAGGGGATTTCCCTTTTGGGTGGCGGCTTCGGTGACGGTCCAGAGGTAGGTGGTGGATGTTTTGCTGTTGTTGGTGTAATCCAGGGTCAGCACCAGGGCATCCCGGCCTTCCGCATCCTCCATGATGCAGGCATCCTTATACAGCAGGGTGTATTCCTCCAGTTGTATGCGGTTGGGATCGCTTGTGCTGCTGTCTGCGCCGCAGGCGGCAAGGCCAAGAACCATGGCTGCGGCAAAAAGCAGACACAGAAGTCGTTTCCATTTCCTTTCCATAATCTTCCTTCCTATCAATCAATGCGGGCAGCACGGCATGGGCGGGGCGGCATTCGCTCCATGGATGGGGTGATGCCCTAAAAATGCGGATAATCATCAAATGTACTATTATAATATCATAAAATGGTGGATGTTTCTAGGCTTTTCCTCCTGAGCGTGAAGAAATATACGGCTGGATTTTGTGAAATATAACCAAAGGCGGCGTGCGCCTGGGGCGGGATGCAAAAAAACCGGATCCGGCCAAAGGGCATCGGATCCGACTTTTGGAAGATGGAGGGGAATTACTGCTGTGCCTTCATGGCATTGTAGCCAATCAGGACAGTCCAGACATAGGCGCAGGTCTTGGGGATCATCAGCATACCGATCATGGGGATGGTGTCAGCCCACAGAACCACAGGGATATAGAAGCCGAAGCTCAGAACGATGGTCAGCCACATCCAGCGGAAAGCCTTGTCCTCATGCTCCTTGGCACTCTGGTAGAACAGAATGATGACCAGCAGGCCCAGCAGGGCGAAGGGGATGTTGCGGTAGATACCCCAGGACAGGGGAGAGCTGGCGCTGAGCCACTGGTTCTGAGGCATCATGCACAGAACCACACGCAGACCGGCCAGGCCGTAGACAGCAGCGGTGACGCCCTTCTTTCCGGTGACCTGATAACGCTGCCGCCATACATAGTACAGCAGAACATAGAACACGGTCATGGTGACAGAAGTGATCCACTTGCCCATGCCCAGAGGAACGGTGAAGTTTTCAAGGCCCGTGGTACACAGAGCCAGAGCCCGGGGCACCAGATGGAAGGAATCGCCGGCACCCAGAACCACAGCCATCCAGCCAAACAGGCGGAACTGGTTGTTGCCCTTGCTGCCGCGGATCATCAGGATACCGATGGTGATAACAGATACCAGATAGACGGCATCAAAAACGGTTTCTACAATTGCTTGCATAAGTCATACTCCTTTTACATTTTTTCAAAAAATGAATGTATATCCTTGGAAGCGGAGAATGCCGTCTGACCAAAGCTATAGCCAAATCGCAGTCCTGCCAGCAGCAGGGAAGCGCCAAGACCGGTGTAGAACACGGCAATGAACCGCTCCGGGGCGATGCCGCTGGAGCGCAGAGCAATGCCGCCGGGCATCATCACAGCCATAATGGCGAAGGATTTTCCGTCAAAGAATTTCAGGAAGAAATACCGCTCCTCCTGGGCGTAGCTGCTGATTCTTGCCCGGTGCTTGATCACCAGCTTGCCAAAAATAAACAGATGGAAAATCATGAACACCAGCAGCGACAGCAGGTAGCTGCCGATACCCCGGTAGGGTGGATAGGCCATCAGGCCAATGCGCAGAATGTTGAAGCCCGCTGCGCCCCACACCAGGCAGGCAAGCAGCAGCAATGTGTTGCGTTTTACTTTCATGAAATACCTCTTTCTTTTTGCTGAACTGTGTTCAGTTTGCGGTAAAAAAAGATTTTTTCCCTCTGTGCGCTTTTCTGCGGCCGAACCCTAATAAAGGGTTCGGCGGATGATTTCCAGCACGGCGGTGGGATCGTAATCCTGCCGCAGCAGGGCAGAGAGCATCAGGGAAAAAAGAACATCGGCGAACGTTTCCGGGGTGAACTGCTGGGTAAAGGCATCGGGACGGATCCTGGCATCCTGCTTGAGCACAGTGCATAGTCCCTGCAAAATGTGCTGCCAGGTCTGCTGCATCAGCTTTTTTCCGTCAGAGCGATCCTCCCGCAGGAAGCCAATGGAATGCAGGGTGAAGAATCCGGGATACTGCTCACGTCCATAGGCCATCCGGTCATAGATCCAGGTCACACAGGCACAAACATCCTGGAAGATGGACACATCCTCCGGACGGTGGAAGATTTCACGCCACACGCTTTCCACAATGGCACCGGTCAGCTCGGCTTTGGAATCAAAATAGTTGTAAATGGAGCCAACGGACACCCCGCAGGCTACTGCCACAGAACGGATGCTGATGGCAGACCACCCCTCCCGCCGGATCAGCTCCCGGCTGGTTTTCAGGATATCTTCTTTGGATGTTATCACTGTGTTCACACCATCGCCTCCAATCTGAACAGTGTTCATTATATCGTGGCAGCAGAATTTGTCAACCCTTTTTTCCTGCATAAAATGCAAACAATTTGTGAATCACCCATTGGGCACTTCTGTTTGACATCCGAAAGAAGCGGGGGTATAATCCCAGTGATACATATATCGAAGCCCGGGGCAGGTATGGCATCCCGGGAATGTGTTGAGGAGGAACTATGAAGCAGGTAATGGTAGTGGCCGCAGTGATCCGCTCTCAGCGGGCCCCCGGCTGTGTTCTGGCGACGGCCCGGGGCTATGGCCCTTATCAGGGCCAGTGGGAATTTCCCGGAGGTAAGGTAGAGCAGGGGGAGACACCCCAGCAGGCGCTGAAGCGGGAGATCCGGGAAGAATTGGAAGCAGAAATCACAGTACAGAAGCGCATTGGGGTGATCGAATACGATTATCCGGATTTCCACCTGTGTATGGACTGCTACTGGTGCGATCTGACCGGGGAGCATCTGGTTCTCAAGGAAGCTCTGGACGCAAAATGGCTGAACCGGGAACACCTGCGGGACGTCCCCTGGCTTCCTGCTGACCGGCTGCTGATCCCCAAGATTGAAAAGGGGCTGGAAGAATAGCGCCCTGAAGAGAAAAAGCCCCAGGCAGGTGCAGACGGTGCACTTGCCTGGGGCTTTATGGAGAAACCTATACAGATTTCTTAATAAAATTCAATTTCATATTTCTCACTATCCAAAAATCCGTAGAGCATGGAGCGAATCATGGTTTGGGCGTTTTCGGATGCTTTTTCCAGAAGACCGCTGTCCAACGCTGCTTCGCAAGCTTGATTTTTGCAATTCTTCAATGCCTGATTCGCATCTGAGATGGTTACTTTATTGAAAGAACTGTATTTTTCGTCGTAAACTTTCAGAGAATCGTTGTTTAGCTCGTTGCTGAAAATTTCTGCTTCCGGAAGATGTACATAAACCTTTGCGGGGCTTTGCGTTGTGTTGATGTCAATTTGAATTTTACCAAATTTAATCCCCGCTTTAATGGTTCCTTCATAGCTGAAGATGACTTTGCTGGAGGTGATTTTAATGTTTCCGGGGAGGGTCAGACCCGCCTTATCCATTACCGATGAGATTTGATAGACATATTCTGCCGTGGACAGTTCGCCAATATCCTGAATTTTTCCTTCGATATCACTGACGGATGTTTGTGCTTCTGCCTTGTTTGCCGAGAAAATGCGGGTCGCCATAAATCCGCCTGCTACGACTATAACCACGCATAAGGCGATGGCTATCAATTTGCTGGTTAGCTTCATTTTTGTCTACCTCTATTCTGAAATTATCTGTAAAAGCTCTGAGATCATTTCTTCCTGCTGAGGATCTGCCGGATGCTCGGATTCGTATGGGCTTTCCTGATCCGTGTAAATGATCTTTACAACCGGAACGGCATACTCCCCGGTTTTCTTGCTCATAAAGTTTGAGCCGAACCAGCCGCTATTCTCTTCTGTGATGGAGACCTGCTCGACACCATCGGCGGCTCCATAAATTGTCAGAACATCACCGACCTTCAATGTCGGTTCCTTTACCTGGCGGTTATCCTCCAGGAAAACGGGCTTATCTGTATTTCCGTCTACATTGGCTTGGATGGAGCTTGAAAAGAATCCACTTTCTGTACGATCAATGGTAATTTTCAGCATGATCTGCTTTCCCTTTGAACTTTTCGGGTAATCAATCAGGGTTTTATAATCAACATTTTGACACTGGGAAATGTATTGCTGTTTTGCATAGCGTGTGTCTGTCTTGATTCGGCTGTCACTGAATTTTTTGAAGGCTTTTAGACTTTTTTCAAGTAAGGCGCTGTTTGTTACCTTTTCTTTTTGCTCCGGATCCAGATCCTCATAAGCCGTTACGGCGTTAATCATGGTGTGAAGTGCCTTCGTGGAGGGCATACCGCTTTTGTAATCGATTTCCGAAATCAGAGAAACTGTCAACGCTATGTATGCATTTTCGATGATTTGCGCAGGATCAGAAATGTCATTCTTTACTTCTCTCTTTTGTGCATCTGACAGGGAAGCAAATGCAGAAACGGCAGCTTCAATTGCTTCGGACGAGACTGCATTTTCGTTCAAGGAGTTTATCAATTCTTTGCAATACTTGACCATACAGGCATCGTATTCTTTTTCGGCAGAAATTAAACTATCGAAGTTTGTTACCAAATTCCGCTGGCTTTTGGTTAGCTGATCGTATGCATCTCTGGCTTGATGGATAGCCGCACCGCTGTTTTCATCAATTGTACCGATTTTAGCAATTAGGTCGGTGACGTTATCCGCAAAGGTTTTGTCGTAGGATTCCTCTGCATCTACAAGCTGATCATAATTTGCGACAGACTGCTGCTCTTTTGGGGAAAGTGCATCGTAGGCCGCTCTGGCAGCTGCAACGGATCCGTTATCTGTATTTGCTGCAATTTCGGATATCTGCTGCTCAACAGCCTTTACGGTATCGCTTTTGCAGCCGCACAGTCCGCATACAAGGCCCAAAAGCATTAGCCCCACAATCATATATCGCTTCATAAGATCGCTCCTTCTCTCTTTCTTTTTAAGGGGGTACTTAAATTATAGCACAAAATATCCTTTGGTCAACCGCTTTGAAAATGGCTTTTTGCACAATTTGACCCCTTCGGACAGGGTGTGTCCGGAAGGGGTCGAATTTTCTTAGAGCAGATCAATCATCTTCTTTTGAATCCTGGCGGTAACATCCAGATAGTATTTTAATTCCTCCGAACTTAGATCATTGGAGTCCCAGGCTTTGAAGGCACTGTCGATATCTTCCAGTTTGGACAGCATGTTCATATACTTGGTCAAAAGGGACAGGTCGGTGGGGTTGGCCTTGTATTGCTTCATGAGAGCGCAATACTCATCGTAGAAGGCTTCGTAGGTGTCCATAGCCTTCAAAAATTCCGGACGAAGCCCGCTGGCGGCGGTTTCGGCCTGGGTTTCCTCTGCGGGGAGTTCTTCTGTGCCGGGGAGAGTCTGGTCCTGGGATACCTTTTGCAGGGAAAAGATCATTCCGTCGGTGTTTAAGATGATCTTGTCATCGACAATGGGGGCAATCATATCGCCAAAGTCAATTCCTTCGTCTGTCAGCTTCCAGTAGGACGTATTGCCATCCGGCGTGTAGCACTTTCCGGTGTCCTGGAAGACAAAGGCATAGTCCAGAACCGAGGCATCTGTCCCCAACTTGACCCAATCTTCCAACGGGAGGGTCACATCGTGCATGGTCACCGTGTCAACCTTCCATGTGCCATAGAAGAATTCAGGAGTCTTGGGTTCCTCCTGGCGGGTTTCTTCCGGGGCGGTTTCCGGGATGACCTCCGGAGCGGTGCTTGCGGGGACGGTTACGGTTTCCTCCTGCTGCGCAGGCAGGGGAGCGGCTGCCGGTTCCTTCTGGCATCCGCACAGACTGACTGTGCAGAAAACGGCGATGATGGTAAGTACGATTTTTTTCATTTTTGGGATCCTCCATTTTGTTTTTATTTGAGAGAGCGGCAGCTTTGACGGGATCCGTTTATTTGGCCGCTGCTTTTTCGGTTTTCTCCTGAGATATGAATTGCCGGATCCTTCTGTCGGAGTAACCAAATAGGACAGATAACTCCCGCACGGAATATTTTTCACCATTGTTCCGTATAAACGAGCGTACATATTCCTGATTGTACAGCCTTTGCGGAAAAACGACCGTCTGCCCACGGAACATTTGAAAGATCATCATTGCGGTTTCGCTGTCAATTTGCGCGGCAATCTCACCGTAGATCCCGGCATAGGCTTCTGGCATCACAATACGCATCCCTCCTCATTGTTTTTTTGTTCTTTTCTGATTCCAGTATAATGGAATACCTGGTATTATTCTATTGAAATATTCCCCGGAAAATTGCCAGGGAAAATCTCTGCCGGGTTGGCTGGCTCTCTCACATAAGAAACTGTAATTTTTGCGAGAGGCTTGCCCGCTTGCGGCATAAAAAGCCCCAGCAAATAAGCCTGAGAAGGGCATTTGCTGGAGCTTTGCTGTAAAAGCATGGATTTGATTTTCCTGTATTTTATTATTCTAACAGAATATAAGGAATGCCAATCTGCTGGGCATATTTCATGGTTTTCCACGCACCGCCGTGATCATGCTGTATGCAGAACAGGCATAGATCAGACCTGTCAACCATTTCCTGGTTTCGGGCTTGGTATGCCCTTTTGAAATGTACCTGCTGAGCGGCGGAGGATACTTCGATTTCATTATAGTAGCTTTGATAGGCGGTTTCATTTGCCCGATAATCTGCGGTTACATAAGGCATGACCCAGACCAGTGCACTGTTGTCGGAACGGATCTGTCTTTGACAGCGGTGTATTACAGATGCGGCCAGAAGATCAAAATCCCCATCTCTGCCCACGAAAAATGTGACATAGCCTTGGCAGGTCAGAAGGTCACAGACAATGGCTTCCAGTTGTTTTTCAACAGCAGAGGCATTGTCAATTCTGCGATGCCCGAAAAAACTGACAGCATATTCCCTCATAACACACACCTCTCTGCGCACTGCCTATGTTGATTCCGATATAAATACCATTATATCAGCTACAATCCGACAACGCAATCATAATATCAGTTTCATTCTCCTATATTTGGTGCCTGCGTAGGATAGAATATGACAGAAAGGGGTGGTACTATGTATGAGGAAGAATTTGCAGCGAGACTGGCAAAGCTTCGTATGAAAAAAGGGGTATCCTCTCGGGATATGAGCCTGTCCATAGGGCAGAACCCTGGGTATATCAGCAACATTGAATGCGGCAAGGCCCTGCCTTCCATGGCTGTGTTCTTTTTCATTTGCGACTATCTGAATGTATCACCCAGCGCATTCTTTGATACAGATAATGAAAACCCGGAGAAGGTTGCAAAACTGCTTTCCGATTTGAAACGGTTGGACGATGAACAGCTGTCCGCCATCGCCGCCCTGGTGCGTGGACTGATCCGAAATAAATAAAGAAACCGCAATGCGACCCCTGCCAGATCGCATTGCGGTTTTTTGCGTAATGGGCCCCCCGCCTGCGCTCCTTAGAACGCAGGCGGGGTTGGAAATTGAAAAGGAAATTAATACATCTTTGCACCGGCGGGGATGTGGTCATCCAGCATCAGCAGGTGCAGGCGCTCTTCGCCTTCCTCGTGGTGGACGGCGGAGATCAGCATACCTTCGGAGTCGATGCCCATCATCTTTCTGGGGGGCAGGTTGGTGATGGCCACACAGGTCTTGCCCACCAGTTCTTCCGGCTCGTAATAGTCGTGAATACCAGAAAGGATCACCCGATCCTTGCCGGAACCGTCGTCCAGCAGGAATTTCAGCAGCTTCTTGGACTTCTTCACAGCTTCGCAGGCCTTGACCTTCACAGCCCGGTAGTCGGACTTGGCAAAGGTTTCAAAGTCCACAAAGTCAGCGAACAGAGGCTCGATTTCCACCTTGGAAAAGTCGATCTTCTCGTCACATGCGGCAGCGGCCACGGGAGCGGCGGCTTCCTTTTGTGCCTTCTTGTCGGTGTCGGTGGGCTTCATGGTCGGGAACAGGATGACTTCCCGGATGGTGTCGGTGCCGGTGAGCATCATAACACAGCGGTCGATGCCCATGCCCATGCCGCCCGTGGGGGGCATACCGTATTCCATGGCGTTCAGGAAGTCCTCGTCCAGCATTTCGGTCTCGTCGTCGCCGCGCTCCCGCTGCTCCACCTGCTTCATAAAGCGGGCCCGCTGGTCGATGGGATCGTTCAGCTCGGAGTAGGCGTTGGCCAGCTCGGAGTGGCAGATGAACAGCTCAAACCGCTCGGTCAGGCGGGGATCGGCGGGGCTGCGCTTGGTCAGGGGAGAGACTTCCACGGGGTACATGGTGATGAAGGTGGGCTGGATCAGATGCTCCTCCACCTTCTGGTCAAAGACGGCATACAGAGCGTTGCCCCAGGTCTTTTCTGCGGCATCGGACAGCTCCACGCCCACGGACTTGGCCAGAGCCACAGCCTCGGCGTTGTCGGTGACGGTGCCAAAGTCCACGCCCACATATTCCTTAACGGCATCCACCATGGTCAGGCGGCGCCAGCCGGGGGTCAGGTCGATCTCCTCGCCCATCCACTGCACCTGATAGGTGCCCAGAATTTCCTGAGCGGCACCGGAGAGGATGCCCTCGGCGATGTCCATCATGTCGTGGAAGTCGGCGTATGCCTGGTACAGCTCCACGGTGGTGAATTCCGGGTTGTGCTTGGGATCCATACCCTCGTTGCGGAAGATACGGCCGATCTCGTACACCCGATCCATGCCGCCGATGATCAGCCGCTTCAGAGGCAGTTCGGTGGCGATGCGCATGTACATATCAATGTCCAGGGTGTTGTGATGGGTGATGAAGGGCCGTGCGGCAGCACCGCCGGCGATGGTGTTCAGCACCGGGGTCTCCACCTCGATGTAGTTCCGGCTGTCCAGGTAGGAACGCATGAACTTGATGAACTTGGAGCGGATGACAAAGTTCCGCTTCACATCGGGGTTCACCATCAGATCCACATAGCGCTGACGGAAGCGGGCTTCCTTGTCGGTCAGGCCGTGGTACTTTTCAGGCAGGGGAAGCAGGGACTTGGACAGCAGGGTGACATGGTGGGCGCGCACGGAGATCTCACCGGTCTTGGTGGTGAAAACCTCGCCCTCGGCACCGACGATATCACCGATGTCATACTTCTTGAACCGGGCAAATTCCTCTTCGCCCATCTCGTCGATTTTGACAAACAGCTGGATCCGGCCGGTGCTGTCCTGCAGGTCGCAGAACATGACCTTGCCCTGACCGCGCTTGCTCATCAGACGGCCGGCGATCTTCACTTCCTTGCCCTCAAAGGCGGCATAATCGGCCTTGATGGCGGCGGAGTCAGCATTAAAATCAAACTTGGTGATCAGGAAGGGATCCCGGCCTTCGGCCTGCAGAGCCGCCAGCTTATCCCGGCGGATCTGTGCCTGCTCGGAAACAGGCAGCTCAGTCTGGGGTGCATTCTTAGCCATGATCAGCCCTCCCGGGAGACGCTGATGACCTTCATGGTGAAGGAACCGGCGGGGGCATTGACGATGAAGGTCTCACCGGCGGCCTTGCCTACCACGGAGCGGCCGAAGGGGGAGTCATCGGACAGCTTGCCCTGCATGGGGTTGGCTTCCTGAGAGCCGGTGATGCGATAGGTGGTCTGCTTGCCCTTCTCGTCCTCGACTACCACGGTGCAGCCCAGGCCAACACGGCCGCTGGCCTCGTTCTCATCCTCAATGATGATGGCGTGGGACAGAATATCCTCGATCTCGGCAATACGGCCATAGAGCTTTGCCTGCTCGTTCTTGGCGGCATCGTATTCGGAGTTTTCGGACAAGTCACCATAGGAGCGGGCTTCTGCGATCATAGCAGCGATTTCCCGCTCCCGGGTGGTCTTCAGATAGTTCAGTTCCTTTTCCAGGTCAGCCAGACGCAGACTTGTGATTTTATATTCCTTAGCCATACAAAAAATCCTTTCTCAGCTGTATTATTCCATAGTCCAAACTATTATAGTGTAATTATGCCCCTTAGTCAAGATTCTTTTCCGATTTTACGGACACAAAAAGCTCCCCAAATTCCTGGGGAGCCTTGGCGGTTTTGTTATGGAATCCGGGATTGGAGCGCCTGGTAAAGCTGCCGTGTCTGCTGGTCGGTTTTTCCGCTGAGCACAAGAGACTTTCCCCGGACGGTCAGCAGGATGCAGCTTTGGGCTTTGGTGTAGGTGTAGCGGGTATAGGTGCCCAGCTCCTCGTTCCGGAACCAGCCCATGAGCAGCCGGTAGGAGCCTACGCCGTTGATTCTGCTGCCGGGCATGGGGGTATCCCGGTATTCCAGGCTGTCCACCGCATCGTAGCGCACCGTCAGATCGGAGTAGTAGCTGGCTTTGACGGTGAAGGAATCCGCTCCCAGCTCCACATGAATATCACCGGTAAAGAGCAGCACAGCCACCAGAATCAGAATCAGCACCGAAACCACGGCGGTGAATTTCAGGATAGCCTTCTCCGCCGGGCTGGACTTGGGCAGGGAAAGGGTCTTCCCGGCCTGCTTTTCCTTTTGATAGAACCAAATGGAATAGCCCGTGGACAGACCCACCATGGCGCACAGGCTCAGAACCATCACAACTGCGCCCCAGGCCGTGGGCAGCAGCGCCCCCAGCATGATGCACAGACCCCCCAGCACCCACACCTTTCCGCTGAAACGGTGGGTGGCGGCCCAGTTTTCCGGGCTGGAAAAGGTCCAGGGAACCCGGATGCCAATGGTGCGGTTGGGCTTGGTCTTGGGCAGATAGTTGCCGATGCAGACGAACATCAGGCCCATGGCCAGATCCAAAATCCGGACAACATCCACCTGAATCCCCAGCATCAGGGCGTAGGTGAGGAAGCTCAGGAGAATGGACATGGCAGGGAAGATCCACAGAACCAGCTGCCGCAGTTTGGGGGACTGGGGGGCATTGCCGGGATCCTTGGCGGTGACATAGGCGCAGAACAAGTGCCCAGCCAGCATGGACAGGGCAGGGAACAGGACAAGCCAGACAGAGGGGATCCAGCTGTTGTCCGCCAGCGAAAGCTGCCGCCAGAGATAGAACCCGATGGGGGCAGGAAGCAGGGTGAGCAAAGAGGTGAAAAGCAGCATTTTCTTGTCATTTTGGAACATAAACATACCTCCTTATGGGGCGGGATTCCAGCGGCAGCGAAGCTCCCGGATCAGATACACGGCAGCGGCGGCTACGATGACGAGGATCAGATAGACGATGCAGTAAGCGGCCCTCTGGGACATTGCTGTGCCTGCCAGCATAGGAATACCGGCGGCCATATCCAGACAGGTGTGTATCTGTCTCTTATACACATCTCC
>ERZ1026772.1622-NODE-1622-length-11522-cov-8.321706_pt1 | contig 11522 bp, 8 predicted proteins | sample MGYA00380124_ERZ1026772 | MGnify/ENA primary metagenome ERZ1026772 (study PRJEB33269, sample SAMEA4719760) | human gut metagenome | biome: human-associated habitat; feature: organic feature; material: feces | place: Cameroon | collected 2013-10 ...
TAAGTTTGTTATTTGTCTGTTTATGAGATATAGAGTACCGAAGTAACCATTTACTATCAGAAAAAATCTGCGTGGAAAACAAAAAGCAGAAGACCATGGAATACAAACTACATAGCCTTCTGCTCTCTTATACTTTCAGAATAATCCTGCTGATTGATTATCTTTTCAAAGTGAACTTCTTTACAACCTTACCTTTTCTGTCAATAGCTCCATAAAGATTGATTTCTTCATCATCTGTCATACCGAATCCATCTTCATCACGATAGTACATACCATCAGGGTTAAGCTGCCATTCCACCTCTGCCACGCCATTTTTATATTGATATACATGACCAGGGAAATGAAATGAATGCGCTTTTGCTCTTTCAAAAGCATCTTGTGGAAGCCCTTTCAGACTATCCCAGTCAATATCTTCATCTGTCACGATTTGCAGCACCTCATCAATAGACATGAACTCGTATGCGCATCTTGCCTCTTTGTCCATCAAGTAACGTGGTTTCCAATACCGCCCAATCACCTGAGTCACTAATGCCATATCTTCCCCCAAATCATTTTGTACAAGTGGTAGACCTTGATATTGTGATAAACATAATTCCCTATATAGTTTTTCCTCTTCTGACATATCTATATTATTGGACTTTCCCTCTTCATACACCAAATCCCATGGATTATCATTACAGATTACTAGCCCCTCCATCTTACCTTGTACAAAATCATTTTCATCTGTATCATCTTTATTCTTAGCCTTAGCAAGATATCGGAGTTTTCTTATCAAATCACGTTCTTCTTCATTCGCAATATCATAAGCAATTTGAATGTAACTGTCAAAAGATTTTTGAATTGCTTCGGTTGCTTGCTCCAATATTTCATCATTACCTTTCTTGGCAATAATGTTCATCGCACAGGCCATAAGCCGTCCAGCAAATCGTGAGTTACTTAGGTTGGGGGCATCACCTAAAACTTCGTTATATCCATCTTTCAGTTTGATTGACACATTATTTCCACCTGTAGATTTTGCGTGCATATTCATCTTTGCTTCTTCGTATGACTCATATCCGAATATAGCGGCAGCCAACGATTCGAAGTTTTTGTCATCGAGAATATCGACCGAACGAATCATTAAGTTTCGAATCTCATCTGAAGTGTTGTCTGACAACTCTTCAAATTCTTTCACTGTGGCCACAATAATATTATAACCGTCTTCTTTTTCTGACAAATATACCTGTGCCTCAGGCAAAACACCAGCAGCTTCTTTACCAATTCTTTTAACCTCATAGTTAGCAGCAAATGCTACATTAGCATCTACAGGTATAGGGAAAGGAACATACACAAGTAGTCTATTCCCGCCCATATTGGTTAATGCAACATTGAACACACAATGTTTGCCTTCTACTACAGTAGCAAACTTATTTCCCTCTTGATTGGGTACTATACCTGGCGAAGAAAACATCTTTACGATACATTCTTCAAGAGTAAGTTTCTTTTGGGTTCCTTTACCTTTATTTTTGAAAAAATCGAATAATCCCATAATAATTACTTTTTTGTTTGTATCTGTTTATGGAAAATAGAGTCAAGAAGTAACCTTTTGTTGACTACAATTAGGCTTGCGGCATCCCCGATTCTTTATTGGAATCCAATTCTTCTTCTCTTTCCTTCTATTTGCTTTTGTTCAAATTTATCCTTTATACGCAAATGCTCTTCTATCACCGCCTTGCTAACGCTTGGTGGTGTTGTTCGGACTGCTTCTATAAGAAGTTGGGTAGAGATGTTACAATGGTTACGAAATGCTAGTCTCGCAGCAACATCCACTAGCAACTTGACATCTGCTGCCACTCTTCCTTGTAAGTGTTTGGCGACTTCTTTGATATTTATGCTGTCCGTTTTTCGCTTCCTCAATTGTATTTCCAATAACTTTTCTATGGTTTGCACATCTGGTACCCCAATATAGTATTTTCGTTCCAATCGTCCTGCTCTCAATGCAGCTTCATCGATTTCCTCTGGCATATTTGTGGCGGCAATTACAAACACGCCAGATTCTCCACAGTTGTTGATCTGGCATAAGAATTCGTTAATCTCTCCCGACTCACTTGCATTCTGCTGTTTGGTTCTCGTCCTCAGCAAAGCATCCACCTCGTCAAGAAAGAGTAGTGTCGGTGACTTTTCTCTTGCTTCTTCAAACAACCTTGCAATTTTCTCCTGTCCACCATGAATGTAAGGTGAAGCAACATCTGAGCATTTCACATACATGAAATGACACTGCATTTCTTCGGCGCATTTTTCGGCAAAGAAAGTCTTTCCGCATCCAGGAGGTCCATACAGCAATATGCCATTGGGAATGGTAATTCCAAGTTCCTTGGCTCGTTCGGAATCGTTCAACACGTCGATAATGTCATAACGAATTTCCTCCTTCAAATCATCCATTCCTGCGATATCAGCGAATCCATTGCCATTACGAATGTTCCGCTTGATTTTATTGCCATCTGCAGAAGAAGGCAATAGCTTTGACAAGGCGGTCCTTAATTCATCAAGTGACTGGTAGCGGCTTTCTGGTTTATATTCGACAGCTTTACCAATGACGGTAATCATTTCATTGGATGGATTGACTCCTGTCAAAGATGGAACCAACAATGGCTTACGCTTCATTTTCAACAACACTAATGTTTTCATCGTCTCATCAAGCATATCTACATTTATTGCCCAAGGTTCTATACCAAACAGCATTTCATACATCATTGCTCCGATGGCATACACCTCACTAGCCTCGGTAAACTTGCCATGAAAATATTCAGGAGCTTGGCAGACATTCTCATTGGTACATTGTGGAGGATCAGGTTCCGACAATTTCTCTCCAATAGAATTATCAATCATGACAATATTATTGGATTCTATTTTGGAAGTACACGCAAAATTGCTTGCCACTATGTTTATATACCCCAACTTTCCATTCTCCTTGTGAAGGCCATCAAGCAACGATATGATAGCCAAAGCAGACAATAAGGTCTCTTTTTCAGAAAAGAGCTTTCTTGCACGTATTCTGTCTTTTATGGTGCATAGACTCTCCTTGTTATCGTAGTTACTTATATTCATACATCTCTTTGTTTGTTAATGGTACAACAATTGACAGGAGTCTTCGTTCTCATTGGAAATACTTTCAGCTTTGTCTTCTTGCGACTTATACAACATCCACAGTATTTGTATCTCTTCCTCCTGCTCTTCTATTGGTGCTTTTTCTTTCAGCAATTTCCCAAGGATTTCTACATGACTGCGTGCGGCATCTTGATTATGCCACTTTTCCTTATCTTCTATTTCACGCATAAACTTGTAATAGCATGACCTCATATGGTCTGCCTTTGCCATTTTGTAATCTATGCTTGATATTTCATCGACAAGTTCTTGCATTTTGCTCAAATCACGATGGAAGACCGCTTTGTTGACAGCTCTCTCCAATTCCTTAATACGAGATTCTGTTTCCAAATTTCCATAATGTAGCTGATGGCGTTTCAATTGCTGTAGCCAAGTCTTCAGATTTTCTTCCTCATCATCCAGTTTTTGCTTTAACTGCATTTGTTCAATACGCCTATAAAGCTCTTTCAGATGCTGAAGTACCATTTTTTTCTCCTGTGAGCATTCGTCTTCCATTTTTACAGTGTTCAGCATTCTAATTTCATCACGAATGTCAACCCCCTTTGATTGCAAGTAACCCAACGATTTATCCGCTAAGCGCAAGTCACGTTGTACTCGTTCTGATGCTTCTGTAACAGACTGATGACGTAATGTGTCAAGATGCTTGTTGATAGTCAAATCCAAATCAGGGAAGTAGATCTCCATATCCATCATTTCAGACGTGTCAACACTGAGCTTCACTTCAACAGAAGAATTAGCTGGTATGTATCTGTCAATCTCCAAGCCAGACAGTTCCACATCTGCCACATATTCATACAAAGCAGAAGAATTTCCCTCAACCAACTCATCGGCTTGATAGACAGGGATTATAATTTTATCTTCTTCATTGCCTGGATGTATGTCATTCATTGTCTTCTCCGTCAGAAGATAACCTTCTGCTGGCAACAACTGATTCTTTTCGAGACCAGACAAAGGCATGAAAACGCTCTTCTCATAGCGTGAGTCCCATACAGAGATGCCTATAAAATAAGGTAATGGGGCACTTCCGACTTTAGCCCCCTGCATGATAGAGATTGAGTCTGGTTGTACGGAAAGCGGATTACCTTTCATGTCTGACGCTTTTACACGAAATACATTTGCTCCATTGTCCAGTTGAACCTCGACAACATTTCCGACAGAATCCACCTCTATGCATTCACTTTCCCAAGAGCCATCCTCTTTGATAAATTGTACTTTGATATTCCCTTCATTGACCGGTTGACCGCATTTAACGGCAATCCATTCAGAATTTTCTACAGATGTGCTTTCGTATTGCATGTCAAGACGTAACGCCTCTTCATTCTGTTTTTCAACATCTCCTGTTTCAGACTTTATCGTGGAAGCATACAAGGCCGCTCCGACAGACACAGCCGTCATCGGATTGATACTTGTATCAACCCTCGCCCCAAGCCGTTCTTTCAACATTTCTCTTATGAGAGGGCTGTATGTCGGTCCCCCAACCAACAATATGCTGTGGAGGTCTTTTCCGCTCAAATTGTTACGTTCCAGCAAAGCGAGGCATATGTCTATTGCCTTTTGTGCCAGCGGAGCCATACATGCAAATACCTCATTGCGGCTTAGAGTTAAATCGAGTTCCATCTCTTCACCGTCTTCATCGCTTCCCAGCTCTCCCAAATTGGAGAGTATATCAATCTTGTCATTAAACGACACGCTGTTTTTTATCTCTTCTGCAAAAGGTTTCATAGCCTCACGCAACACCTGATGCTTTCTTTCATCAGCTATTGTAGCATCCAAAGCATACTCTTTCTGTAAATAAGGAACCAATAACGTGTCAACGATAGCATAATCCATATTTTTTCCTCCAAGATAGTTATCTCCTTCTGTGTCAAACACTTGAATAACACCCTCGTCAGAGCGAATAAGGGCTGCATCGAAAGTTCCACCACCAAAGTCAAAGACCAACCAATAGCCATCCTTACTCTCTGCATTGAAGCCGTAGGCAATAGCTGCAGCTATGGGTTCCTGAATAAGTTCGCAATGAGTAATACCAGCTAACTCAGCCGCTTTCATGGTTGCAGTTTTCTGGTTAACAGTAAACTTGGCAGGAACTGTTACCACAGCCTCATTCACAGCCGTTCCGTCACCTACATAAGACTTCAAGCGTTTCAAGACCTCTGCTGACAATTCTTCAGACATATAGTCTGCATCCATATTTGAACTATGATATGTTGTGTCAGTACCCATTGTGCGCTTGAACTCAACGAAAGAATTCGAAGAAGCTGTATTCCACGTAAGTGTGGCTCTTTTCCGTTCACTTTGCATATTGCGATAGGCTGCTGCGCCAACCACAATGTTCTTCTTTTTGTTGAAGAACACACACGATGGCATGGTGTCGTCCGTTACCTCTATCTTTTGTATAACAGGCTTGCCGTTAACAATACGACATATACTCGAATTAGTTGTTCCGAGGTCAATGCCAAATTCCATTCTATTTTGTCCCATAATAATCCCTTTTTATAAGTTTTGGGCAACTATGATATTTGCTTTCTGTATCATAACACCCTTAAAATTAACTTGCGGACGATTTACTTTCTTTATGAATTGTTCTCCCTGTTTCAAACTATTATCAGTTATGAAATCCACGTCAGCTATTATTCCCATATTATATGGCTTTCCCGTCATTTCCACTATTTCAAACCCGCAACTTGTCATATACGCCCTCATACGCTTTAGGCTCCGTTGAAGTTGTGAAAAACCCTTGGTGGCAGAATCCATACAATACATGTTTGTTTCCATACGATTTATCTCTGTTGCCATCTGCAATATGAGATTGAGTATCTGTTTATCCATTTTTTCTATTTTTTCCATTACTTATATTATATATCACTGTCACATACACATATTACGAACCATACCAATACTATATATAGTGTTCCTGTAGGAAGAAGTCCTAACAACATTAATATTATAAACCAAAGAGGTAAGCTGACTACTATGAGCATTCCACAGTTTATAGCACATTTCATTAAGAACGTATCAATATCCCCAAGTATTTTTTTGATTCCAAATATTGAGAAAAATACCCATAAGATACATCTTATTGGAAGCCATACGCCAAAGCCCATTCCTATTATTCCACCTCCGAGTATTCCTCCAGGAGCTGCAATTATCATCGGTGGCTCAAATTCGGCTAAGGCTTTGCTCTTCTTTTCAAATTCCTTTTCCATCCTATCTGAACAGTTGAACAATTTCTTTATGTTTTCAAGTATAGTTGCTGCATACATAGCTTTACCTTTTATTTCGCCGGAAGTATTACACCAAAATAACTTGGCAAACATCTTTGTCCAAAAAGGAAAGTTCTCATTGATGATTCGCATCGCCTCTTTTGCCAATCTATCAGACCAACTCTCCAATTGCGCCTTTTCTGTATAAGTTTCTACATAAGAATAATATTTTTCCAGCAGAAGAACCTTCTCGCCCAATACATGTAATTCAAAACTATTACCTTTTAGTTCTTTCAGATAACGTTCTATTAAGGAAATATATAATTGACTTTTTTCAATCCTATGTCCTGTTTCCTCCAATAAGGCAGTAAATAGCGTATCTAATTCTTGCGAAGACATCCGCAATGTTTCACAGCCTATGCTATCCAACCATTCCTGTGTGCGAGGAAATATCTCGTATGCGAATGTTAATGCTTTTACACTATTTCCTGATAGTAGATTGATTGTCGTCAAGTCTTGCAATAACCACAAAGGCTTTGGAGTTTTATCATCAAGTCTATCGTAATAGTTTTCAAAACCGCAAGCAATCTCAGAAACAGTTCCACGTTCAAGCAATTCTCTAAGTTCAACTACCTCTGGTTTGAAAAACCAAAGAAGCGCATAACTTATCTTGTTGCTTGGCTGTTGCAATGTATTATATGCTGCCTGTATTTGTGCTGTGGTTATATGATGTTGTTGCTCTCTGCTTGCCGACACGACCAAATCTTTTACAACTTTCCCAACAGAGGTGAAAGCTGTAAGCCTTGCCTTACTTGCTGCCAATTCCTTGGCAGAACAATCGGCATAAACATTTAATATGTTAAAAGGATTTAGTTCCATCGTTTATATAACCCTTATCTGTGTCGGGAACAACTTCTAAATTTACATTTTGAGAGTTTATGAGATTATATGGTATAGAAGTAACCAAACACTATCAAAAAATAGAGCATCTTTAAACTATATTTCTGGAAGCTTATTTTAAGCACAGAACCAATAGGCGTAAAATAGCAAAGATTGCAAAAGGCCATTTTATCAAACCAAGAAACATGCACAAGATTTCTCTCCATGCCATTCTTTCCCCTCCCAAGATTCTATATCCTCCATTTTCTTTGATAACACGGCAACAACCTAAAGGTAATATAGGTATGAAGAATAAGCAAAACACATGATAAGTGACATAAGTTTTATAATCACCAACCAAAGCCTCTCGGTACTTACCATAGAAGGAAAAGCCTATTCCATTTATTCGCCATAAAGAAACTCCTTTCCCATCATTACCATCCATTGAGTATTGTAAATTTCTCTCCCATTTTTTATTCAGATGTTTGTGAAACTTGTTATAAACAACAAATAGCCCTAAGGTTGTAATCCACAAAAAAATGACTATGTAAGTTTCTGCCATATTATTTTCCCTATATTCGTGTCGGGCGCAACTTTTAGTTTTGTTATTGATTTGCCCTTACTGTTCTTTTCAAGAATCTAACCGCAAAGTCTAATGACTTGATGATGTGCGGGACGATGTCCCTGGCAGATTCCAAGTCTGTAATTTTGTGGTCGTAATCCAAAGACACCGTAGCATCATCTTTTTCAGACAAAAGAGCCTTGACGAACTTCACATTTCTATTCGTTTCATTCACGGCTTCCTTTAGCAACTCCTTGTCATTTGAGAGAAGTCCTGCTACAAAAGGAATACAGAAACGAATCATGGATTCATCTTTGCCAACCACATAGAAATACACTTGTCCGTTGTACTTGAAATGCCAACCTAAAGAAGGCATCCGTATCGTTTGACCGCACATTCGGCGAATCTCATTTACAATTTCTTCCTGCTTCATATTCACAATAGTTTTGTTCTACTATTTATGATAAGAGAGGGAGAAAAGTAACCATTTCCATCAGTCCAACATTCAGTCCAACATTACAAATGCAGCCCAATGGAATGGATCAGGATGCCTCTGTCTGATGATTTCCTTAGCTTCCTCAAATGCCTTGCGTTTGTTCCAAGCATTCTTCTTGTCGGCAAGGCGTTCATAGAAAGTAGTCATAAATTCAGAAGTTGTCTTGTCGCTCACATTCCATAGAGACATGATGATAGTTCCGACACCAGCCTTTTTGAAGGCTCGTTGCAAACCATATAATCCTTCAGATGTCGCCTTGCCCTGTCCTGTCTGACACGCTGACAATACCACCATATCCGTATTGCTCAAATCCAAACGTGCTATATCATTAGCTGAAAGTATTCCACCAAGTACACCTTTAGGTAAGGGTTTACCTAACCATGCAGCATTACCACCAGACAGAACAAGTCCTGAAAGAGACATAGCATCTGTATAGCCTTTGAGATAATCTATATTCTCCGCTCTATTTGGAGTGTAATAAAATCCATGAGTGGCAAGATGAAGCAATTTAGGCGATTTGCCGTGCATATTTAGGAATGACTCTTCTGTGCCGTTTTTGCCCATATACGAAGAGACTTGCCATTTATTTCTTTTCAACAAGTCTTCAATCTTCAAGATTTCTTCTTTTGTTCCTTGCAAATCATGGAATACGGAATCACCACGAGCAATTTCACCACGCAAAGCAAGCAAGTTCGACAAATCATATTTCTTGGCTTCTTCAACCATAGCAAAATCATCCAAGTCATATTGCAGACCGCCATACAGAATTGCTATATTATCCTTACTATCACTACTTTTTGATTTCATCTTCACCAATTCACGAGCAGAAGACAATCTCACAAAATGATAACGACTACCCAACAACGAACCATCTGCCAAAGGCAAGGACTCCAATGACATTTGGAATAGCAACTGCGATGGCACATAATATATGGTTGTGCCTGCTGGTATATTCGTTTTCAATGGTTCCCATAGCAGCTGCAATACATCTTGTGCGTAATCTTTGTCATAAAACATATCAGGTCGAACGATGCCAAGTGAATCTATCTGTCTTTCTGCAAACAGAGGTTTCAAAAGAGGATAGTCTTGTACCTTATTTATTATATAGGCAGCATACTTCCTTCCTTGTGATTGTGAAATATAGTCAGTGAAATCTATCAGCATCTCGTTTTGTTCCAAAGCCTGTTTTACTGCATTATAATCCACATCTATGAAGTCTGTGCCGTCACGATATCCTTTGCATTTATTCATCAACAGATTTTCCAAACGGCTTACCTTTCTTGCCACACTTAGGATGCTGTCTGCATTTGCCTTATAGTCTTTTTCCCAAGCCTTCACCTGATTCTTCATACTTGCCAATGTAGTATAGTCGTGCATGTCCTCAGACGTACCCATCCTCTTAATGACATCATACATGGAGCGTTCCGATTCCAGGAGAAAAGACTTCGACATAACAAGAGCGTCATAGCAATTCTTTGTGAAAGGCGTCTGTGTCTGCTTTGCCTCCAAAGCGTATGGTGTCATCATAGTAAACAATGAGGATAGAGGATTCCACAAACCTTCACGCTCTGTACTACTTATATATGGGATGCGTTGTTTCATCAAAGCCTTCAATTGCAGCACCGCTGCAGTATAATCATTGCAACCATACGTTACATTCCCTGCAAAACCTTCAGCATTGGCAAGATATATTTGCGCATTAATATGTTCCAGACTTTTCTCACCATATAGTGCCTTGGTATATTCGGCATACTTCCGATAATACTGTTCAGATTTTGCGTAGTTCCTCAACTGAAGCTCAACGCCTCCTATTAGAGCTAACAAGGATATTCTGTCGCCATCCGTTTGCGGATATTTTGTAGCAAGCAATTCGTCTGCTTTCTTATAGTCATTCAAGGCTGACTGGTAGTCTTTGAAAGCAAAATGGCATCTGCCTCTTGTTGTATATAAGTGATAGAGTTCTTTTGGTTCTGTTATTCGTGAAACCGTCTCAAAGAGTTTATTAAGACTTCTGTAGCAGTTTTCCTTGTCACCAATCTGTCGATATATATCCGCTAAAGCCATGTAAGGCATATTGTAAGTGGCATCACCCATAGGGGTATGTGACTGAAATTCTTCTATTGCTTTCCTGGCATATTGCAGAGCATCGTCATACTGTCCTATGGCTGCATACAGATTGCGTAAGTTGGAATAGCTCAGATGTTTGTTGACTGATATGTTTTTTGCATCAGTACGTTCCGCTATATTCTTTCCACGCAAATACCATAGTTCCGCTATACCGTATTGACCGTATCCTCTCGCTTCATTGCCTTTTTGGTTGTAATAGTTGTACTTAGTTTGCAAGTCAGACGTTGCATCTACTAACGAGTCAATGCTCGCTGCATAAGCCTGTGCCTGTTGCACATCACCTATTGTTTTCCCTATTTTCCAAAGCTCTTTCAGAATTTCCATCTGAACATCCGGCTTGCCAGTCTGCCTTGATAAGTATAAAGCCTGTTTGTAAGCATTCTCAGAACCTGTCACATCATAAAGTATTTCTTTTATTTCAGCGATATGCCGTAAGACAGAAATCTCATCATCTGTTTTCCCGAGTTCTATAAAACCTTTTAGAGCATTTTGGTAACATGCCAAAGCCTTGTCATACTGTTGGGACAGATGATATTCAGCCCCTTCAAAATACCATGACAAGGGAATCTTTGGCAAAGCATATTCTCTTACCTTGCCATCAGCGTATGGCATAATCTCCTCCAATATGCTACGAGCCTTTACCAGTTGCCTATTGTTTCCGTGCATAAAACTGGTGGCATACATATATCCGTTCATGGCATACAGATGAGCAACATCTTTCTTCTCTTTCTCTGTGAGACTGCCTGACATCAATTTCTTAGCTAATAGATACGCCTCTTTATAGCGTTTCAAGGTTTCATAACACATGCAAGCCATCGTCTGACTGCATACAAACACTTGATGCTCAACTTCATTTCGCTGCTGTTCCGAATTTCTTCCGACAAGGAGAAAGGCATCCAGTGCTTCAGCGGTCTTCTTGGCATTGTTCAATGCAAAGGCTTCATTCATTTTAGCCGTGACTTCCGCCTCGGTCAATGTCTGCGCTTGCATCTGCAAACCACAACAGAATAGAACTAACGATAATAGCAATACTTTATTCATGATGCAATGATATGGTATCTGTTGATATAGAGTCATTGCTAATACTGTCTGTTGGCGCCGTCATATCAAA
>ERZ1026772.1628-NODE-1628-length-11481-cov-10.234378_pt1 | contig 11481 bp, 10 predicted proteins | sample MGYA00380124_ERZ1026772 | MGnify/ENA primary metagenome ERZ1026772 (study PRJEB33269, sample SAMEA4719760) | human gut metagenome | biome: human-associated habitat; feature: organic feature; material: feces | place: Cameroon | collected 2013-10 ...
GTCATAACTCTTTTTTATATTATCATTTCTGCTGTATCTGCTCAATATCCTATCCTCTTGAGTTTCCATACTTTTATCCACACTCCCCTGCTTTCACAGGCTTTGCTATAAACAACTTCAAAAAATGCCAAAATATAAGGAATCCTATTCCTTTTTATCAAGATTAAATGTTCGGCTCACCGAAAAACCTCTAAATGAATCTACTTCCAAGACATTAAATTTCTTTATCTTCTTTGTATTTTTTTCCGAACCAAACGACAAAGTCTCAATAGATTTATCACATACACCTTGCTTCTCGCCAATATACTCCGCAATTTTATTAGCTCTTTTACCTCCCGCAGTCCCACCCGCTTCTATAAGATCTTCACAGTGTTTCAACAAAATATTGACCAATGTTATATCGCATTCATTCAGTTCTGCTAGCGTTTCCGACCAACGTTTTACCTCTCTACCGACAATTTCACTCATTTGTACCCTCTCCAATACCTTATATTAATTCACATTAATTTTCTTATACATCTTTCCCTTAGTACTGCCAGTACTTTCAATCAAGTCTTGCTCCAACATATCCTTAAGCAGCACTTTAATTCTTGATTCTTTGACACCAGCTACCGTTTCAAATTCAGAAGCTTTATACCAAATATCAGGTTGCATGGCATTCAAAATAGCATCGTATTTTTCTTGCGTTTTTTTCGTCACTTTTTTTTCGCCACTTTTTTTCGCCATTTTTTTTTCGCCACTTTTTTCCGACACCTTTTTCAAAAACGAAAGCGACAGTACCGTTCTGTCCGGATCAAATCTCTCCTCAATCACTGGTTCCTCCCAGCCTTCATCTTCCCAAACATTAAAGATGTTCGGCACACCGCTTCCGGCACGTTCACCGATATTGATAAGATTAAACATTTTCATAAGAGCCTTGTTTCGCGGATCGGATTCACCACCAAGACGCATCTGCTTTTTACCCGTTCTGATATAACCGGGATTTGCCAATACAAGCTTATCCGGCTCTTTTCTGATTACAACGCCACGCAAACCATGATAATCTGCATTAATCAAACAATTTGCCAATGCTTCACGAATTGCCTTGTGTACCGGCGTATCGTCAACACGCTCACCACCGGACATTTTGAATGGCACCTTAACGTCTTTAATAATTTTGTTATAAACCCTGAAATAAAAATCGCACACATTTCCAGACCATTCACCGGAACTGGACTGCAATCTGTCACTCCAGCGTGTGGTAGGGTCTAACTCTTCCCTGTAATCCAAGAAATACTCAGGGAAATGACGCACAATGTTATACTCATCCCCAAACATCAACATGCCTGCTGCCGTGGGATGTAGCTGTCCATCTTCCTCAGAAATTGCTGCAGCACCAATACTTCGCAAATATTCATGATCGCTCAGGCGTTCAAATGGATGTCCCTCTTTTAAAGAACGATGGCTGTTACGATATCCATGAATGGTATCATAATTCAAATCTTCCATCGGAACCTTATCAAGCACTTCCATATCCATAGTACGCTCAGTCTGATCACGAAGCATCGTCTTTACCTGCAACCGGGTACAATGATAATCGCCCTCATAATTTCTACGGAATGTACCATTAAAAATATCATTATTAATGTACACCGACTTCTGCTCACGCTTTGCCATCGGCACATAAATAACCATGATGACATCCTTGTTATCGCCAACCTCATAAGTCTGAACATCATCTTCTGACAGGAGATTGATACTTACCTTCTTTGGATTATTCATATTATCCCAAAATTCTTTACGAAGCTTAGATACATTCCGGAGGCCCGTAGTTCTCCAACTACCATCTTTATTTTCTTTAACACCAAGAATAATAACTCCACCATAACAGTTCGCAAAGGAAGAATAGGTGTCCCACAAAGAAACCGGCAAACCACCATCTGCTTTTTTCACTTCTCTTCTGTTGTCCTCTCTGTATTCTTCAAATTGTAAAAGGTCAAAAGTTTTTTCCAAAATGCTCATCTCTCTTTCTGCTTCATAATCTATCGCTCCTTATTGTTAGCTCCTAAATTCCAAGTTTTTCAAATAAAACCTTATTCCGTTTTTCAGCATCAATTATAAGCTTATCATAGGAAATAATTTCAATATATGCACGCTTCTTTTCATGATATTTATACATCTAACATTAAAATGTCAGTACGCTCTTCTTTGAAATCATTATCAAACGGAATATCAGAAGAAATATATTCACAATATGATTCTACACAAAATAGTGTCCAAAAATCCGGACTCAGTCCTTCACATATTCCATAATATCTCCATAATCCACATCAAGTGTCCTACAAATCTTTCCAAGCACCCCTAATGTAACCTCTTCATCTCTTCGAAGCTTTGTCATTGTATTTGGTGCAATTTCCGCTTGTTTTCTCAGATCAGCCTTGCTCATTTTTCTATCTACCAATAATTTCCACAATCTATTGTAAGATACAGCCATAATGTGTCCTCCATCATCCATCAAAAGTTTACAAAATTCCATAAATATTATATCACAATCATTCTATACCTTCAAGAAACTTTCGCACAACCTTGCGAGGTCTCTAATATGCATTTTCTGCCATATTTATGCTCCCCTATCATCCTTTCTTATAGCCGCATTTCCGATAACCTACACATTTTTCCAACATGTTTTCCATGCTCACCATCTAACCCTTTTCACTATGTTGGAAATTCCAACACACTGTCTCAATCTATGTTATAAAATCTAACAGAAAACCTATTTTCCGACTCACATTTCCAACATACTTTTTTACAAACGAAGAAGAGGTGCTTTCGCACCCCTTTCGCTTTTTTAATCTTCTACCTGTTCATCCCAGCTACCTTCTGCTGTACCCATTCACCGATACTCCTCAGGAAATGTTCCAGCATATTGATTCCGTTGATAGTAAGCTGCTTCATAAATTCATATGTTTTATTAAGTTTCTCCTTAAGCGTCCGGTTCTCTGCTTTCAGCTCCTGATTCTCTCGTTTTAGACACTCATTCTCGTATTTAAGATCCAGCAACTTATCAAAGTATGCCTACTCCCGCTCACCGGAATTAGTGTCCTCTCCGATTTCTGTATTCATGACAATATCCTTACTCTTTTTTATAAGTAAATAAGTATCCGGAGTTACTGTAAATACTCTTTCTGTTTCCGATACCAGTTCAATATCCAGCGCTGCAGAGGCCTTGATATGGGATTCAGTCCTCATCTCATAGCGGAGCGGATCGGTGACACTGTCCAGATGGTAAATAACACCTACGGACACCTTTACCCCACCAAGCACAGAGAGGTTGCTGACAAATTGAACCAATTTTATGCTATATTCTGATTACTCAATGATTGTAGCAACACGGCCTGATCCAACAGTACGTCCACCCTCACGTTATCTGAATAGCGTTTTTCAACATATTTTCTATGCTTTTTATGGCTGAAATCTGCATAGTTTCGTTGATTTTACATGGTCTATTTTTATTTGCATGGTTTCTTGGCACCGTTTTGGCACCGGAATACTTGCTCCTGACTAGTTAATATACATTTTGCACTTAATATCAGTTTACAGAATGCTTACCAAAAAGCCACCAGTTCATACAAAACAACTAATTATTTTTGTTAATTTCAAACTCTGCTGCCAGATAGTGTATATCCGTTCTATCAGCCGCCTCTACATATACTTTTTTTATAATACGGTACTTGCCGGGCGGCAATTCCCCAAACAACGTTTTCCAACTGGTCTGCAAAACTGCTGTTTCTCCAGCCGGAAGACGATAGGCAACCTCTTTCCATATTCCGTCTATCAGTTCATCTACCCGATGCCAAGATCCCTCCTCCCACTTCTGAATGCAAAACCATTCACCTGTTTGAAGTTCACCGTCACTTCCATTAATAATTTCAATATCTCCCTCATAATTTTTATATTTGATCATTATCATAGTCACATCCGGCAAAGTATTCACTGGAGCTTCGTTGAAAGACATTGCCATTGATGTTTTCTCCGGATAGAAAATGTGCTCCAAATACTCCATTAGTCTTAACGAAGCATCTGCCCCATTGTCTGCAAGACCGTACTGATAAAAAAAGCTGTCAACTGTCAAACCATCCTTATAGGGCGTTACCGACTGCAATTTATTTCCCTCTGCATCCTGCAGTTTCATGCTATATTGATAACCAACCCTTGCATTTTCTGCACATTCTGCTGTAAAATCCAACTGCGAGTATAGCTTTAGTAAATATTGATAATTATAATATTCCTGACTATTTGTATCTTCTCCCGTAATTGTTATCTTCTCTCCCGTATTGCCGTTTGTTACTACAATACTGGCGATTACTGAAGTATCTACCATAGCAGTTGGGGCTATAGGTTTTTCTTCTGGTTTATTACCATTTTCTCCTTGACTTTCAAAAGGTAATGCTGTCTGCTCTTCTTCCAACAACATGGCACGATATTCATTCTCGGGAATTAACTCCATATGCCCGGTATCATATCCACAATCCAAAACGCACTCATGCCACAATGGGACATCATCGTAATCATACACATATGCAAAAATGTATCTTCCCTTCCCATCTGATTCTAAAATGGGCTGTTCCGAAGGATTCCCTGAATAATACCAGGGAACAAGGGCAAAGTTCCAATTCTGCTCTCCACCTATCCAATCATTCAGCAAAAGCCCGTAGCTTCCATATTTTTCACTCAAAATACCATAAATCTCAAACCGACCCGACCCATCACTTGCCATTTTAATGAGAACATCCGCATTCGGTTTAAACTCTACTGTATTATTCCATGGATAAGCATTCTCCAAACCAATGGTACTAACCACCCGGTTCAATTCTTCATAGACCTCGTCCTCATTCGCATCCGGTTCTTGTGGTCTTTCCAAATTCTGAGGTGTTACTGAATTCTGCTCTTCAGCACTTTCTCCATTGGAATCATTCTCACCCTTTGTTTTAGATTCAATTCTCACCTCTACACCGCGAACCGTAACATAAACATCAATATCCTCTGCTGTGGGATTCTGCATATTTACACCGATTTTATACCATGCACCCTTCTCCACATCCAATTTAACAGGCATGCCGTGGGTAATATAGATCGGTTCATAGACATTCTCTTCCTTGACTTCTATCGGTTTTAATACCACTTCTGTATCTCCCATCCCCTCACTTAGAGAAATGGTAATCTTATTACTGGTTGGAGATATTTCTTCTCCTGAGTAGAAAAAATCTTCCTGATAAACAATTTCTCCTGTACTACTTGCCGGGATTGTAATTCTAACAGAGTATTCTTTTTGTGGATTCGTCAGAAAGCAAATCGCAACAATAATACATACTATAATAGCCAGTATGGTAATCCAAAATGCCGGTCTCTTATAATTCAATACGGTTTTCACTCTTTCCTTCACTCCCACTTCTCCAAAAGCCAAGGGACATACCGAAACCAAACGTCTCTGTGTAGCACAGGACAACAATACTCTCGAATACTCCTTCTTATCCCCAAAACTCATATCCTTAATTACTTTTTCATCACAAGCCAGTTCAATATCCTTGCACAACATAATATAGGCAATCCAGCACAAAGGATTGAACCAATAGATGCACAAAAGCAGGTATCCAAAAGGCTTCCACAAATGATCTTTTCTTCGTAAATGCGCCCCTTCATGTGCAAGAATGAAATCCATTTTCTCCTCATTTATAGCAGAAGAAAGATAAATCCTTGGCTTGATAATTCCCAAAATAAAGGGGGACTTTACTGTATCCCAAATATAGATGTTTTCTTTATAGCACACAGCTTCCCTTACACATAGAAGTAATTTTATCATACTCACCAGTGCAAAAATAAGAAGTACTACCATTCCGCACAGCCAGACACTTCCTGCGATTCCTGTCGCTATCTGTAATGGAGCCACACTTTCTGTTTCCTGATATGCAAAGGCTTCTGCCAATAAAGGATTTACAGTATTTTCTACAACACCTATGTTACTGTCTACGGACGGCACATAAGGTATCAGTTCTCCCTCTACCATGGTACTGGTTCTGATAGGCTCTGCACTTGGTTGCAGACTAAATCCACTTTCTATGGAAAACGGAAATATCAGTCTGATTGCTACCACACCCCATAATAAACAGGTAATCCACTTAGGTATTTTCCTGAATATAAGACGAATGCATAATACTGCTAAAATCAACCAACTGGCTGTGATGCTCAGATTCAGCAGTTTTAAAAAAATTTCTCCCATACTTACTTTTCCTCCGCCTGATTAATCATCTTACGGATTGCCTCAGCTTCTTCCGGTGTCAGTTTTGCATCCTGCGTAAATGCTGCAATAAATGCCGGAAGAGAACCCGCAAAGGTGTCTTCTACATACTGTCTGCTCTGTCTGGCATAAAAATTCTCTCTGGATATTACGGCTGTTACCAGTCCGTTTTCATTCTGAAACAATCCCTTATCAATCAATCTTCTCAAAACATTGTGTGCAGTTGTACGCTTCCAGTTAAACTCCACTGCCGTCATCTTTACCAGTTCCGATGAAGTAACTGGTTCATGCTCCCAAATCATATCTGCATATCTTGCCTCAATAACACCTAATTGAATATCCATATATGTATCCTCCTAAAGCCAGAAGACTACAAACAGTAGTCTTATTTAGAGACTATCACTTGTGGTCTTGTTTGTCAATATGATTATATATTTTCCTATCTGCCACCTCTATCGCTCCGGTAATGCTGGCTCTGTCTGTTGTTTTCTCGTTCCTTTACTTCTTGCGCCTTTCTTTGAAGCCTTGCCTTTAAGCTGTCCGACTCTGCCTTATTTCCGGCCTGCTGTTCCCACCTTGCAACTGCAGACTGATAATCGCAGTATTCAGCTTTACAGGTATGGTATTCAGCCAAGAACTCCTTTACATTGTTATAGCCATAACTCTGCACGATACTTGACAAATACTGTTTCATATTGGCTATCTGTATCATTAACTGTTCTGCCTGCTCCTGCAACTCCTTACGCTGTTTTCCCTTGAAAATCCCTTTTGTTCCGGCAATCTCCTTCTCAACACTTGCAAGCTGTTGCTCCCTTTGACAAATGGCTTTGTTCTGCTTCCCCAACTTGCTATAAATATCTGCAAGCCTTGGATAGTTGGAAGCAGGTTTGGACTTCTTCGGCATTTCCGGTATCGGTTCACTTTTCGCCATCACAAGCTCATTGACTGCCCGAACTTTCATCTGCTCAGGCTCTGACTTTACAACCCCTTCCGTCACCTTATCAGCCTTTTCCAAAAGCAAATCAGAATATGTACAGTTTTATATGAAAAATCATGAGCAGATTCCAACATGGATTATGATAAAGGTTGTGAATTTCTCTACTTTTATTGATGTTCTTCATAACAGTAAGACAAATGTAACCCACGCTATTTGCAAACTATATTCTATGTATGATGACAATAATTTACCAAATGTTAAACTATTGATTGGTAGTTTGCATTGGTTGCGAAGAGTACGGAATTCTTGTGCACATAATGAACGTGTTTATTGCATTCACCAAACGCAAGCACGTAACAATTCTGCAAGTGGTCGTATATTAGACCCTTATTATACACAGCTTCCCACATCATACAGTAGATGTACCGAAAAAAATATTTTCGATATTCTTGTATACTTTAAATATTTTCTTCCCACAGAAGAATTCACACCAATGATTATAGAATTAAAAAATATGTTAATCGAACTGCAAAACACTTTGCAGACAAATGCTTTTGACAATGTCAGAGGTCAGATGGGAATAAAAAATTTGAATGTTCTTGATGCATTAATTGCCTTACCAAAATCTAAAATTGAGTACCACAAATTCGATACTTTATAACTTATTTTCCAAGAAAATCATATAAACTCTTATCATAAATTTGTAAATGTGGTAATATATTAACACAGAGAGAGCCATATTGATTATGGCTGAAAAACACTCATGCACTTATGTGTATGGGTGTTTTTTACTTTACCACAATTTATTTATTTCAAAAATTTTCGGCACCGTTTTGGCACCATTCACACCTCTTTTCTTTATTTCCGTACGTAAAAAAGGCTCCCAAGGAAAACCTTGGAAGCCTTGATTTTATTGGATTTATCAATAATCAGTTATGATTACTCAATGATTGTAGCAACACGGCCTGAACCAACAGTACGTCCACCTTCACGGATAGCGAATGTAAGACCCTGCTCCATAGCGATAGGATGGATCAGCTCGATAGTCATTTCTACGTTATCACCAGGCATGCACATTTCTGTACCAGCAGGAAGGTTGCAGACACCTGTTACGTCAGTTGTTCTGAAGTAGAACTGAGGTCTGTAGTTGTTGAAGAAAGGTGTATGACGTCCACCTTCATCCTTGGTAAGAACGTAAACCTGAGCGGTAAATTTCTTGTGGCATGTTACTGTGCCGGGCTTTGCAAGAACCTGTCCTCTTTCGATATCTGTTCTCTGAACACCACGAAGCAGAGCACCGATGTTATCACCAGCCTGAGCCTCATCAAGGAGCTTACGGAACATTTCGATACCGGTTACAACAGTCTTACGTGTCTCTTCCTTAATACCAACGATTTCAACTTCCTCGTTAAGGTGAAGAGTACCACGCTCTACTCTACCAGTAGCAACGGTACCACGACCTGTGATTGTGAATACGTCCTCAACAGGCATAAGGAAAGGCTTGTCTGTTGCTCTTTCAGGATCAGGAATATAAGAATCAACTGTATCCATAAGTTCCATGATCTTATCGCCCCACTCGCCGTTGGGATCTTCAAGAGCCTTAAGAGCGGAACCCTTAATGATAGGGCATCCTTCGAATCCGTACTCTTCAAGCTGCTCTGTAACTTCCATCTCAACCAGCTCGATCAGCTCAGGATCGTCAACCATATCACACTTGTTAAGGAATACGATGATGTAAGGTACACCTACCTGACGGGACAGAAGGATGTGCTCCTTTGTCTGAGCCATAACACCATCAGTAGCAGCTACAACGAGGATAGCACCATCCATCTGAGCAGCACCTGTGATCATGTTCTTAACGTAGTCAGCATGGCCAGGGCAGTCAACGTGTGCATAGTGTCTCTTTGCTGTAGAATACTCAACGTGAGCAGTAGAAATGGTAATACCTCTTTCTCTCTCTTCGGGAGCCTTATCGATGTTCTCGAAATCTGTAGCTTCGTTACCAGGAACTCTTGCAGCAAGAACCTTTGTGATTGCTGCTGTCAGAGTTGTTTTACCATGGTCTACGTGACCGATGGTACCAATATTACAATGGGTTTTGGTTCTGTCAAAATGCGCTTTAGCCATTTCTAAAAATCCTCCTTAATAAAATTGAATTGTTCACTCGTTTTACTATAAATCAGCTATCTTTGATTATATTAAAGATGTCCGATATTTTCAAGTTTTTCTTTATTTAATTACTTTGTTTTTGCTGCCAGTACCTTTTCCTGAACATTCTTCGGAACAGGCTCGTACTTCTCGAAGAACATGGAGTAGTTACCACGACCCTGTGTCTTGGAACGAAGGTCTGTAGAATAACCGAACATTTCGGAAAGCGGAACGAATGCACGAACCAGCTTACCGCCACCGATATCATCCATACCTTCAACACGTCCACGACGTGAGTTAAGGTCACCGATTACATCTCCCATGTACTCTTCAGGCATTGTTACCTCTACCTTCATGATAGGCTCAAGAAGTACAGGTGATGCCTTTGCCATAGCGTCCTTAAATGCCATGGATCCGGCAATGTGGAATGCCATTTCTGAGGAGTCGACTTCATGGTAGGATCCGTCATATACAGTAGCGTGAACGCCAAGTACAGGGAATCCTCCAAGGATACCAGCCTGAGCTGCTTCCTGAATACCTTCACCAACTGCAGGGATGTATTCCTTCGGAATAGCACCACCGACTACAGTGGATTCGAATAACAGGGTAGGCGGATCGTTGATCAGGATATTGGCCTTAGGATCAAAGTCAAACTTCTCGCAGTTTGCTTCCAGGGGCTCAAACTTAACTTTACAGTGTCCGTACTGTCCACGACCACCGGACTGCTTAGCGTACTTGGAATCAACATCAACAGCCTTGGTAAAGGTTTCCTTGTATGCAACCTGAGGTGCACCAACGTTTGCTTCTACCTTGAACTCACGAAGGAGTCTGTCTACGATGATTTCCAGATGCAGCTCACCCATACCAGCGATAATGGTCTGACCGGTTTCCTGATCAGTATGAGCTCTGAAGGTAGGATCTTCTTCAGCAAGCTTTGCAAGAGCTTCACCCATCTTGCCCTGTCCTGCCTTTGTCTTGGGCTCGATAGCGAGCTCGATAACGGGTTCAGGGAATTCCATGGATTCCAGAATAACAGGATGCTGCTCATCACAGATGGTATCACCTGTTGTAGTGAACTTGAAGCCTACTGCAGCGGCGATATCACCGGAGTAAACCTTGTCCAGCTCTGCTCTCTTGTTTGCATGCATCTGAAGGATACGTCCTACACGCTCTTTCTTGTCTTTTGTAGCATTCAGTACATAGGAACCGGAGTTCATTGTACCGGAGTAAACTCTGAAGAATGCAAGCTTTCCAACGAAAGGATCGGCCATGATCTTGAACGCAAGCGCTGAGAAAGGCTCCTCGTCAGAAGAATGTCTTACAACTTCGTTGCCGTCCAGGTCAGTTCCCTTGATAGGAGGGATATCTGTAGGAGCAGGCATATACTCAAGAATCGCATCAAGGAGCTTCTGTACACCCTTGTTTCTGTATGCGGAACCGCAGCAGACGGGAACAGCTGTACACTCACAGGTTGCTTTTCTTAATACTTTCTTCATTTCCTCTACAGAAGGTTCTTCACCTTCCAGATACATCATCATCAGATCGTCATCTAATTCGCAGATCTTCTCGATGAGTTCGGAACGATATAATTCAGCGTCATCCTTCATGTCGTCCGGGATATCAGTAATGGTAATATCTTCACCCTTATCGTCATTGTAGATATATGCTTTCATTTCAAAAAGATCAATAATTCCCTTGAATTCGTCTTCCTTACCGATAGGTAACTGAAGAACGATCGCATTCTTGCCAAGTCTTGTCTTAATCTGTTCTACGGCTCCGTAGAAGTTGGCACCTAAAATGTCCATCTTGTTTATGAAAGCCATTCTCGGAACATTATAGGTATCAGCCTGACGCCATACGTTTTCTGACTGAGGCTCTACACCACCCTTTGCACAGAAGACACCAACAGCACCGTCCAGTACACGAAGTGAACGCTCTACTTCTACAGTAAAGTCTACGTGTCCAGGGGTATCAATGATATTGATACGATGCTCCAGTGCACCCGGCTTAGGCTTGCAGTTCTCTTCCAAAGTCCAGTGGCATGTTGTAGCGGCTGATGTGATGGTAATACCTCTTTCCTGCTCCTGTTCCATCCAGTCCATGGTAGCAGTACCTTCGTGAG
>ERZ1026772.1630-NODE-1630-length-11449-cov-5.091276_pt1 | contig 11449 bp, 9 predicted proteins | sample MGYA00380124_ERZ1026772 | MGnify/ENA primary metagenome ERZ1026772 (study PRJEB33269, sample SAMEA4719760) | human gut metagenome | biome: human-associated habitat; feature: organic feature; material: feces | place: Cameroon | collected 2013-10 ...
GAGAAATCAGAACCGGACAGGAACCTCCTGATGTGTTGCCCGCATCCGTACATAATTCCATATGCAGGTAATCCCCCTCCATGCACCACACCCCTCTGAAAAGCAGGGAATATTCCTCATTATCCTCAAAACGGTGATAAAGCCTTGCAAGGCCGGCAAAATCCGGGTCACAGTCTCCATAATGCAGCTCCAGCGTCCAGTCTTCACACACCCATGTCGTATCCGCCAGTCCCTCATTTGTGGGCGGAAGCCACCAGTCATCTCCCGGTGGATCCGCAGTGTCATTTCCGGCACTCATAAGCTCATCTAAGCGGTTCAGATCCATGAGCTGTACCTGCTCATCATAGCCGGCCGGCAGAATCATTGAGCCATAATCACTGACCTGCGGATACCAGTGTGTCTGTGCTCCGTTTCCTGCAATTATATTAATCTCAACATCCGGCTCCTCACGAAATTCCTCAAAAACAGCATACAAAAGTATCGGTTCTGCATTCTCACTTCGATAAAGCACTTCATCCGTCTGTGGCCGGCTGCCATCCGGTGTAGGAATCCAGATCACATGATTCACCGCCAATGAGGTTTTTTCATCCCGCGGCACAACACAAAACAGATTGCCGTAACCGGCTCCCAAAATACGATCTTCCGGGATTTCTTCCAGAAAGGGCAGCTCGGCAAGCAGATCAGGATTATTGTTCTGTATCCAATCCGAAATCGTGGACTTATCATTTTCTTCACGATATCCCAGATATGCGACAGCACCGGCCAGCTGCTCTTCCTCCTCCATCCGGTTTCGCAGCTCCCAGACCGTCCATCCGGTCTGATCTTCGCCTGTCAGTGTTTCGTCTGTCTCTATCTCCCCGGAAATTTCCTCTTCTGTCTCTGCGTTCTTTCCATCGTCCGTGTCCTCTTCTGTATCCGTTTCTTCCATCTGCTCTTCAGTGGACGCCGACGGCAGGACACCTGTCTCCTGTTTCCTTCCCTTTCCACAGGCAGTTATTCCGGTCAGCATGAGAAGAAGCAAAACCCACACCATTAAACGATGAAATCCAATTTTATGCATATTATATTTCTCTCCCTTCGTAATCATCCGGTACATGTTCTTCTTTTCGCGCACCGGATTGTCACTCTCCGTCTGCCTGCTCCAAAAGCCGACCGTTAAGCTCTTCAAAATATTCCCGGAGCCGATTCATCGTCCGTGCATCCGGCTGAACCGTCATCTGCTTACCATCCGAATAATACAGCGTTACATACCTTTTGGACTTGAAGGACGATCCTGCTGGAAATGTACTGAAATCCACCGACTGCAGCATCTCCCCGACCGGCTCCCAGTATTCCTTCGTAAGTGTTAATCCGACATGCTCTTCTCCGGTTTTCCCCATATAATATGCATGGTATATCCATCGGTTCTCTTCATGCACATCACGATTAAACTGATAGGAAAAGCGATTCCTCTTCGTTCCCCACAATCCCTGCTGTCCAAAGAAAATCCCGTCAATGACCGGTGCCTCATAATACACAATTTCCGCACCCGTGGGATGAACGATTTCCTCCATAATCTGCAGCACGGTCCCGAAACGACGGTCATTGGGAATCCTGTACTGTTTACGGTATTCCTCTCCGTCATCCCCAAGAAAGGTCAGATAAAAGATCTGGATATCCGGTCCGTCCGTCACCCCGATTTCAGGCATCCGGTCTGCCGGACTGTCCTGCCCCGGCTTTACCTCCACAAGCAGTGGTTCAATGGTTCTTACCGCATCCTCAAGCTGCTCCCATTGCTCCGGTGAAACCGGCTGATTTTCCACTGTCCGGTAATCCTCAAAATATTCCTCTTCCCGGTTTTCCGGATCATCCTCTCCGTTGGAAAAGTATCTGGCGCTCACAACCCTGTCCTTTCGGATATCCATGGAAAGATCCGCTCCGTACAGCATTCCGTTCACGTTATGATAGTCTACCCCTACCAGTCCGTCCTGTACGTGATCCTGCTCCGGATCATTCTCCTGCTGCAAATCCATTTCCTCTGTGCCCATCGTTTCCCTTTCTCCGTTTTCAGAAAGTCTGCTGATTTCTCCCCGGGCCGAACAGCCTCCTGTCAACACACACACAAGTCCCAAAACCCATAGCATGCTTCCATAACGCTTCATCCTCATGAGCTTCCTCCTTTTCCATTACGATGCTCCGGATTTTCTGGTCAGAATCAATAACTGATCCTGTTTTTCAGCGGAATCTTCCATTCCAGCTCCTCATAAGGAATTCGTATACTCGGCATTCCTGACGCATACGCAGCCACCTCATATTCGTAGAAATAATAGACCAGTCCGGTTTCATCCAGATAGCAGTCACCAAGGTAAAATCCATTCCCCTCATAGCATCCGGCATATTCTCTGATATAATCCAGATCCAGCTCACTATCCGGCTCCGGATATTCCCTTTCAAATCGTTCTGCCACCAGATTATGGAACTCCTCCTCGGATGTCGCAAGCAGATCGTGAACACTGATCTCCTCTCCGGTCTGTCTGTCAAACAGCAGAAAATCCTGATATTGTAATCCATGAGCCGCCCCACTCCAGTAATCATATCCGGTCTGTAAAAAACCGATATAATCATCGTCCAGATACGATACCCTCATATAACGGACTCTCGTATTCGGGCTGTTCACATAGGTATGGTAATCGCACTCTTCCCCCTGATAGGTATCCACAAATATCTCTTCTCCGCTCTCTCTCCACATGGTAAGCTGTTCTTCGATCCGTACCTCTCCCGGCATTGTACCATCCATCTTAAAGCCCTCTGAATAATACTCACCGATGATTCTTCCACATCTATCACATCTGACCAGACGGTCAAGCACGGTATATTCTCCGACATTCCTTAAACCGCTTTCCTTCAGCAGACCACAGATTTCAAAGGTTTCCGCTCCCTGCAGAAACGGATAGTGCACCAGATTCAGCTCATCTCCTTCGCAATCCGCAAAGTACAGCTCTCCCTGATCAAACACCGCAAAGCTGTTTACTGCTGTCTGGCAGCTTCCATGGAACTTTGAGCTTTTCTCCACAGTGAACAGGAGACGCCCGGCCGCTCCCTCTTCCATTTCATCAAAGGGAAGATAGCAGATATCCATCTGCTCCGGTGAAACCGTGTAATCCATGTCATATTCATAATAATAGACTCCGGTTGCATCCGCTCCTAACAGCTGATATACGTTTTCGCTTACCTCATACTGTTCCCCGGTCTGCATATTACGGTACAGCACCGTTGCAGTTCCGGTATAATCATCCGTTTCGACATTATAACCGTAGTCGTAGGAATGATACAGCATATGCTCTCCGTCATAATAATCCAGCGTATATCCCTTCTCCAGCAGCGGCTGTATTTCTCCCGTCTGCAAATTAAAGGTTACGATGGAATAATCATCACGGTTCATTAAAAGACAGGTTTCCGTCCACTGCTGCTGCCACGGGAGATAAATATTGCCTGATACACCTGCCATATACGGATCTCCGTATTCCTTTGGTATTCCCCTGTATGGATCCTTAGCATCTCCCGTTACCCTCTGCCCCGGATCTCCGTCCGGTGTAAGTTCAAAGATCTCGGTTCCGTCCCGGTAGCTTTCGTATGCTTCATCTCCATCCGAAGTATCCCAGTCTCCCCAGACCGGAATATAGATTCTGTCCTCCACAATATAAAGGTCCCTTACATGCATCACCTCGGTCAGCGGGATACGCAGCAGCTTCTTTTCCCCGGTTTTCTTATGAATCTTCCAAATCAGGCAAAACGGCTGTTCATCCCCTGTATCTGTCCTGTTTTCCGTGCCAAGACAATACAGGAAATCTCCGTACAGCGTCAGTGCATGATCCCATCCAAAGAAAGGAGGCTCCGTTTCATCTCCGGTTTTCTCTTCCAGACGGGTAAGCAGCTGCATAGCATTGGTCTTTCGGTCAATCGCATAGACATTTCCTCTCTCCGTCATATAGACGTGGCTGGAATCCGCCGTATAATAGCCGTTATAAAAAAGATACGGATTCGCTATCCCGTTCTCCTTTGTTTCCTGCGGCATTGGCACTGCTCCGGCTTCCACATCACCTCCGCCTGCATCATCTCCACCAGTATCATTCTGCTCAGGTTCCGTGAAAATACTGCCATTTCCTTCTGTTTCCCCACGGTCACCGCCCGGGATTTTCGCAATCTGAACCATCGCGGAACAACCGCACAGACTAAGTGCAAGCAGTCCGGCTATTCCTGTCCGGATAAGTTTCTTCATCCTCTTCCTCCCTTCATAACCATCCTGTTAAGCTGCCGCCTTCTTAACCGGCACTGATCTCCAACTCTCTCAGATCTCCTTCGGTGCCAAACAGATCATAACCGTTAAGTAACCTGTAATCTGCCCACTCTCTCCACTCCATGGTCTTCTCATTCCAGTCATTCCTACGGCGTTCAAGGAACGCTCCGCTGATCGCTTCCCCGGATCCCCCGTCCGTCTGCTCATATAACAGACAGGCAAAAATCATACCGCTTTCATTCATCCCAAGATAAGTGCATTTCCCCTCATACCCGAAATAAATCCCCACATCATCAACCGAAATCTGATACAAGAACCTGCCCTCACGCTCCGAATCAAAGCCCAGATAATAAGAATCCGTATACTGTGTTCCCCCATCCGTACGAAACGTTGTCTCGGTGCTAAAGCCCTCTCCCTCATAAAGTCCCATAGCCACTCTGGAAAAATCCGGACTCTGCTCAAAGATAAACTGCTCAAGTGCAGCTGATATCTCATTTGCACTGCTTTCTGTAACAGTCTCCACGTTCGTCAGTCCGCAGACCGGCTCCGTTATACAGAAATACCCGGCCTCCGCACAGGAATAAAGATCAAGATACGATACCATTCCATCCTCTGAGACAAAAACCGGTACCACATATTCTCCATTCATGATGGGCAGCATGGCGGCATCCGTATAATCCTTGTAAATTCCATGCACCTCATATTCCTTTCCAAATTCCAGATTTCCCAATCCAAAGGCTGCATTGGTCCAGTCGCTCTGGTCAATCCGTACCGTCATTCTTCCGTCCCTGTAGGTTACCGATACTGCCTGATCAAAGCTTAATTCCCGGTCTGCCCGGTCATGCTCCGTCATCGGGGAAAGAATATGATCATACAAGCCGCCGCCTGCCATCACATAAACCGGCACGGCAACCTGAAGAATTCCCTGTCCATCCAGATACATTGGCAGTCCCAGATGGATATTATCCTCCTGAAGAGTTTCCATTCTCATCAGCAGATACTGTGCATACATCTCCTGCTTATCCTGTGTCTCTGACTGATTAAAAAAAACAGATTCAAAGAAATATTTCATATCCAGATCCGACGCATACGCAGCCTCTCTCCGTATGTGCCGAAGCACCGCAGCCTCTACACTCTCTCCCTTCCGGGTTTCAAAATCAAGAGTTTCAATCAGCTCCTTCTGATCCATCCTCTTTCCGCTTTCCAGATTCAGGTTATATGTATAATGCAGGGTGTAATCATCCATAATGCTGTATTTTGTCACCAGCAGGCTCAAAATATCACCGTTGCGGTAAGCCTCATAGCTCACCTTATTCCAGGCAAGGCTCTCTTCATCCAACTGCTGCATGACATCCTGACAGACATTCAGGATATCCCTGTTAATCTCCTTTGCCCCCTCACTGTCTGAAAGAATTTCCGGCACATGGTAATCCACATCCACCGGATAGTCCATCAGCTCCACGGTCTCTGCCCTGGTAAATGCATCCTTTACCAGCTCCTGTGCAGAACGTCCTGCTGCATCACTGTCCTCAGCCTCGGGCTCTGTATTGCTGTCCGATCCGGTCTCTGTGCCCGGTTCAGTATCTTCTTCATCTGCTGTATCCTCCACATTCTCCGCTTCCGTCCGGTTCTGCCTGATATGGGCAATACTTCTTACCATTCCGCATCCGGTAAGCAGATACACTACACACAGCATACTCAATATCATTATCAGATTTCGTTTTTTATGCATCCTATCCCTCATTTCCGGCATGCTTTCCAATGAAACACGCCCCTGTTCCGGTCTGACGACCTGTTTTAATTGACCTCCAGACTGTCGGTATTCCGTCTGTAATCTTCACCGGTAGATACATCTTACGTGAAAATATAAAAAAACACAATCAAAATTTCGAAAATTGTTTTCAGCCAAAAAATAATTTTATTGAATTGCCTATATTATTATTATTTATATATATAATACATAATCTCAATAGTACTTTGTGATTAATTTTCTGTAAGTTTCGTTTTTTTTCGTAAATAGTATTTGCAATTATGCCTTTTGTATGATAAGGTCAAAAAAAAATACATAAGGAGGATCTGCTATGGAAAACAACCCAAACGTCACAGCAAAACCAAGTTTTAAGACAGACCGGAGTATGCCGATGTACTTTTTACTGTCCTTTATAACCTGTGGAATCTACGGTATTTATTTCATGACTAAATTCACCGATGATCTGAATACCATTGCTACGAAGCGGGATGGATTAAAAACGATGCATTATTGTCTGATGATTTTTATTCTGTCCGGATTGACGCTGGGGATCTACCCTCTTGTCTGGTACCACAAGATGTCCCAGAGAGTAGGTGACGAGGCCCGTGCAAGAGGTATCCAGACAGAGTTTGGAGCTTCCACCTTCTGGCTTTGGAATGTCTTAGGTGCATGCATCATTGTCGGACCGTTTATTTATGTCAATAAGCTTTGCCAGACAATGAATGAAATCTGTATCAACTACAACACTAACGGTTACTAAACAGCATGTCAAAAAGCCGCCCGGATCATAAGATCCGGGCGGCTTTTATTCTCCTGCCAGATCAGCAATAAGCTTCACATCACTGACAGCCAGTGCAAGCTGAAGCTTATTCTGCAGACCTGTTTTCTGCAGCATATTCGCCACATGAAATTTCACGGTTGACATTTCACATCCAAGCTCTGCTGCAATACGGGTATAGGACATACCACGCACAAGATACCTTAAAACCTTCAGCTCCGTTTTCGTAAACTCCGTACTGTCCGCAAGACCCACCCGGACGACCGGAGGTGCATCCGGAAACACATGTCCTCCCTCCATGGTCTGACGGATACATTCCATCAGCCGTTCCTTTGTGGAATCCTTATACCACAGACTGTCTGCACCGGCCGCCTTTGCTTCATCAAGAACTGCCCCGTCAACCAGGGAGGTCACAATAATAATCCGGATTTTGGGATACCTGGCTTTAATCTCACGCACAGCCGTCAGTCCGTTTTCCCTGTGCTGCGTCTGTACATCCATCAGTATCAGATCCACCTGTCCGGATCTGCAAAGCTCCACGGCCTGTCCTGCACCCGGAATCGATGCCACAATCTGATCTCCGTTCTCTTTTGTAAAATAAGTTTCCAATAATCCCCGGATCATTACCTGATCTTCAACAATCATCACCCTCATCTGTCATTTTCTCCTTCCCATAAGCTGAGCATCAGCCGGAAGCAAGGCCTGCTCTGTACCTGCATTTTTCCTCCTGTTTCCTCGACACAGTGACGCAGCATTGTAAGTCCTCCTCCCTCCAGGATCTCCTCCTTTGGGTGTTCACCATTATTGGTCACAAGCACCTGCGTGCATCCTTCCCCTGCTGAAAGCTGTACCTGCAATTTCGTGGCACCTGCATGTCTTATTCCGTTTGCCGCACATTCATAAACTGCCAGTGCGATGATCTCCCGGCTTCTTTCCTCCTTCGGCAATACTCCCCGGAGTAATACGTCAATCCCCATCTCCTCCGCTCTCCTGACAGCCTCTTCCAATGCATCCTGCTTTTCGTCTGTCTTAAAGGTCCGGTATAAAACCTCAATGGATTGCTCCCACACTGCGGCACCGGCCCGGATCTGATCAAGTCCCGCCTGCTGCCTCAAAAGACGTCTGGCAGAAAGAATACTGTAACCGATATCGTCATGTACACGAAGCTTCATTGCCAGGGTTTCTTCCTCCCTGATCAGATCCGGCATCTGCTCAAAAAGCTTCCGCAGCCGGTCATTTGCATCCTTAAGTCTTTCGTTTTCCTTCTGAAGCCGGTTCTGACTCTGCAAAAGCTCCGTAACATCACAGGCTGTAACCTGCGTATAGGGTATCCCCAGCTTTGTCCGGATTTCCTTTTCCGTAAATTGAAAGACACTTTGATCAAAAAAACGGTAAAGCTGCAGCTCTTTATTCAGACAGCACACGGTTTCCGGAGGCTGCTCCAGTGCAGCCTCCAGCTCGTCAAACGTCTGAATCCCGTTTTTTCTCAGCCGGTCCGTGAGCATCAGCATTCTGTGATTGATCAGACGAACCACCCCGTTTTTATCAAAAAAACAGATTGCAACAGGCAGACTGTCAAAGCTTTCCCTGATTCTATCCATCGGTCACCATTCACCTCCTGTCTTTTTCATGTTCCAGGTCAGATAACTAAGACCTTCCTCCTCTTCAAGCATAAGCCCCGGAAAACGTTCCTTCAGGTGACAAAGGACTTCATCACATTGCACACTGAGATGTATTTCTTTTTCCGATTTTTCTGCATCAACAAAAAATAAAATGCATTGCAGGGTTGGCAGGCTCTCTTCCACAACTGCCTCAAATAAATCATAAATCTGCGCAGCCTGTTCTACGGACAGCCTTCCTTCTCCTTTCACACTGATCCGGCAATTGACGCCATGCAGCGTAAGGTTCTCCATGGATTCATTCAGACACAGACGCAATTCTCGGATCGATATCTCTCCCTGCTGCACACCAATGAAAATGAGATTGTTTCTGCGTTTGATATAAGTGCCGATGATAATCACCTGTCCAAGAAGGCATCGAGCCCTCCCTGGATCATCCGTTTTCTTCAGCTCGTCCAGCCACCGCTTCAGCATTCCGATCTGACAGGCCGTCTGCTTTTCCATCATGTCATACAATCTGTTTTCTTCTGTCAGCTTCAGCCATTTTGCCTGCTGTTCGTTTTCTGCTGCCAGGACATCCCCCATATCCCGGAGCTCTTCCCTGGTCTGTTCGAGCCTCTGCTGAAGCTTATTAAGCTCTGTAATATCCTCCTTCCAGAAAACATAGCCCCACCGCAGCCGGTGCCGCTTTAAAAGTGTGTTTTCATCAAGCAAAAGACTATCGGAGGTCATCTGCTGCAGCCTTCTGTTTTCCAACGGTTCCTTCATGGTGGCTGATGCATGCTGCACCCTGTAATCCCTGTCCGTAATCTGAATGGGCAGATCCGTCACCTCAAGGAGCTCATCGTAACCCAGATTGGAGGGGATCAAACCGCACCAGATACAGCTCTCAAAAATTCCGACAATCATCAGACACTGTGCAACCGTCATATCACCGGCCAGCACCCAGACCCAGTGAATTCTGGTCACATAAGCATAACAATATGCCAAAGAAAGGGCAAACGGAATCAGCGGCAGACAAAGAAACGTTTTGCTGTGCGGCAGGCGGCACTTAAACAGAACCATACCCATAGCGGCAGCCGCACACAGAATTTCCCATGCAGCCACCACATAATATCCGGGACCGTAACTGTATGCATCATCACTTAATCCTGCGTCCGGGAAGGTAAATACCCATTGATGCAGGTCATTGGTGAGAACAAGCAAAAGAAGGAGACCCGCTGTCAGATAAAACAGCCATTTACTGAAAGGAATGCGATAATCCTGCGGTTTTCCCAAAGACCGGGCAACCCACATGGACAATAACGGAATAAACAGCAGGGGAATATAATACCCGTACCACAGATAACGGCGCACATCCGTCATGCTCACTGAATATTTGACCGTGCGGAGCACCAGCCAGAAAATCATCAGTCCGGATATAGCAAGCAGATAACGGCGTACCTGCACCTGAATAATACGGTTTCGAACAGATAACCCCCAAGCACTCAGCAGAATAATATAAATTCCGCTTCGTATCTGGGTTATGCCGTAGGTTCCGTCTATGCTCCTGCTGATATAGCGCAGCCACATGGCAATCCCGATAAGCAGCAAGGCGATTGCTGTGATCCATATACTCTTTTTTGTGGCTTTACTCATGGATATCCTCCGTCCGTGTGCACATTTAGGCGTAAGAATATCGTATCATGGGCTTTTTAGCAAAGTCAATGAGTACTCTGTCTGATATACTAGCCAATTGGCGGGGGAAATTTCCGGTTCTATTGAGTAAAATAAAAGAAATACATCAGGGGAAAGGGGTTATCATCATGAAAATTACGATAGAACAGATTCCGGACACTTTTGAAAAATTTGAAGAAATGGCAGATTCACAGCGTACACCGGAGCTTGTATGTGTACTGTTTTTGTGTGCACTGGCTTTGTTTATCCGGAACAGGGAGGACGGCATTGCCGCCATGAATCTTCTACGCGGTCCCCGCCCCATGCAGCCCATGGACAGTCAGTTTCTGCAGGATCGTCTGCGGGGAAAGGATTATCTTCCCTTTGCTTATTACGAAGGGGCTTCGCCCCGGAATAACTATCAGCCCGGCATACCCTATGTGTTATCCATTCAGGAGGATCCACGGCCACAGGATATTGAACCGGGTTATCTGCGCCTGTTTCTGAAGACTGCCGGTGCAGACTCTCCGCGTCCCATAAAGCTCAGGAAAAAGGAGTCCACCGGTGAATGGTTTCTCTGGGAATACTCCAGCATCCTAAGCGGTATACGGATGCCCGCCAGTGAAGATCCGTGGGCATAGCCTGTCCGGCTGCCATGCCGGAACATCAATACCAGTATCTCGTGTGTTCCGGCTGTCATCAGCTATTTATCTTCGTCAACAATCACGGCATCTGTGTCAATAATCTTCTCCCGGTTCTTTTTGGTTTTGAAAACCCGGGACAGGATCCACATATCGGATAAGCCATCATAAACAAGAAAAGCTCCGATAATCCGAACCACAGTATCCACAATAGTAAACGGGTTGCAGATCAGTACAACTCCCAACGCTACCGTCAAAAGAGACAGAAGAAGCGCTACCCACCAGTTATCATACTGCATTTTCTTAAGGTCAATTGCCTGTACCGCATTGTGAAATCCGTGAATCACAATGAGAATTCCCACGATCATTGGAACCGCCTTAATAATCGTTTCGGGCTTTAATACAATCCAGCTGCCAATTACGGCAAGCACTACCCCAAGCATCATCATGCTGTGGGAAATCATCGTTTTTTCCTTTGTTGCCAGATACAGAATAATCTGGATGAGACCAAAGCCTCCCAGAACGATTCCCAAAACCATACATACCACCTGGGTACTCTGTCCCGGCCATACCAGCAGAACAATTCCCAGTATGACGCAGATCACTGCAGACAGGGAATAATTCACCTTCAGACTCTTAATGTAATTCATTGCAATTACCTCCTTATAAAATTCGGTAGTGTCAAAAACTACCTCTTTTTTCTTGTTCTAAACCCTTTAAAACCTTGAT
>ERZ1026772.1631-NODE-1631-length-11449-cov-4.316131_pt1 | contig 11449 bp, 10 predicted proteins | sample MGYA00380124_ERZ1026772 | MGnify/ENA primary metagenome ERZ1026772 (study PRJEB33269, sample SAMEA4719760) | human gut metagenome | biome: human-associated habitat; feature: organic feature; material: feces | place: Cameroon | collected 2013-10 ...
CCCGCCGATATCCAGGCGCTGGCCGACGCGCGCGTGCAGGCCCGCAAGGATCGCGACTGGAAAAAGAGCGACGAGCTGCGCGATCAGCTCAAGGCCCTGGGCTATATTGTAGAGGATACGAAGGAGGGGCAGAAGGTACGAAAGGCCGTGTAACGCCTCGCCGCCTGTCCCCCCGCGCCCGCGCAGCGTTGCCATACGCCGTGTGCGCCGTGCTGGCGGGCGCTGTTTTGTGCGTGCTGATTTGCTATGCATGCACCTTCCGCCGCACCGAGCCGGATGCTTATCCCCTGCGCGGAGCCTATGCCACCACAGCTCCCCTGACCGATGCGGAAAAGGCGCAGCGCATCAACCTGAACGCCGCCACGCTGGAAGACCTGACGACGCTGCCCGGCATTGGCCCCAAAACCGCGCAGGCTATATTGGATATGCGCGCGCAGCTGGGGTCCTTCCGATACATCGAGGAACTGCTGCATGTTCGCGGCATCGGCCAAAAGACGCTTTTGGCCATTTACGATTTGATTTATGTTGACTAAGGAGGAAATCATCCCATGGAACTGACCGCCGCCCTGCAAAAGCTGGATCAGCTGCAGCGCAAGCAGCTGGCTTATTCCCACGCGATGGGGCTGATTGACTACGACGGCATGACCGCCGCGCCCTCGGGCACGGCCGCCAACCGCGCCGAAACGCTGGGCATCCTGGCTGAGGAGGTATACAAGCTGTCCACAGGCGAGGCAACTGTCGCCCTGCTGGATGGGCTGCACGCCCATCTGGACGAGCTGGACGAAGTTCATCAGCGCATCGTCAAGGTGATGTACAAGAACATCGACGAAACACGCCGCATCCCCATGGAAGAATATGTGGCCTATCAAAAGCTGACCACCGAATCGGACGCGATCTGGCATACCGCCAAGGAAAACAACGATTATGCGCTGTTCATGCCCTATCTGGAACGCCTGATTGCCCAGACGCAGCGCATTATGCGCTATATCAAGCCCGATCAGCCCATATACGATACGCTGCTGGATCGTTTTGAAACGGGGCTGACCCGCGCCAAGTGCGATGCTTTCTTCGATGTTGTGCGCCGGGAACTGGTGCCCTTCATCCATCGCGTCACCGCCGCCAAGCAGGTGGATGACAGCCCGCTGCACGGCCATTTTCCGCTGGATAAACAGCGCCAGCTCAGCGATTATCTGATGCAGGTAATCGGCCTGGACCGCGCGCACTGCACTATCGCCGAAACCGAGCATCCCTTCACCACCGGCTTTACCAAGTACGATGTGCGCATCACCACCCATTATCTGGAGGATAACTTCGCTTCCTCCATGTACAGCGTCATCCACGAGGGCGGCCACGCGCTCTATGATACCCACCCGATGGACAGGCTGGCCTACACCGTGCTGGGCGGCGGCGTATCCATGGGCATTCACGAAAGCCAGTCCCGCTTCTTTGAAAACATCATTGGCCGCAGCCGCAGCTTTATCCGCCTGATCGCGCCCAAGCTGCACGAGCTCTTCCCGGAGACGGCCGCCTACGACGACGAGGCGCTCTACCGCGCGTTCAACCGCGCCGAGCCTTCGCTGATCCGTACCGAGGCGGACGAGCTGACCTACTGCCTGCACATCCTGATCCGCTATGAGCTGGAGCAGCAGCTCTTTGACGGCAAGCTGACCGTGCAGGAGCTGCCCGCCGCCTGGAACCGGCTGTACAAGGAATGCCTGGGCGTGGATGTGCCCAGCGACCGCGAAGGCGTATTGCAGGATACCCACTGGGCGGACGCGCTGTTTGGCTATTTCCCCTCCTACGCGCTGGGCTCCGCCTATGGCGCGCACATGCTGCATGTGATGCGGCAGACCGTGGATGTGGACGCTGCGCTGGCCAGCGGCGATCTGTCGCCCATCAACGGCTGGCTGTGCGAGCACATTTGGCAGTACGGCGGGCTGTACGAGCCTGAGACCCTGCTAAGCAGGGCGCTGGGCGAGCCTTTCGACCCGATGTATTATGTAAACTATCTGAAAAACAAGTACAGCGAAATCTACGGTCTGGCATGAGCCTTTGGGCAAAAGCCCCGCCGCAGCCGCAAAAGCAGGCTGCCCTCACATGGAGGGCAGCCCTTTTTGATGCGAAAACCGATATTGGAGGATGAACCTTGCGTGTGCTTCCGAGCCTTCCTGCCCGTGCCTGAACCCCGGTGGAATTGCAGCGGAGCGGAGTCTGCGCAATTGCCGCCAATTAAACCTGCCGTGAAGCGTTGGGTGCGAAATCCGGATGGGGCAGGCTCCCGCAGAGCTTTATCCTTGATCTGGATTGGGGACTCGAACGAATACGCAAGCTTTTGTCTGATCCGCGCGATCAATTTCTGCTGAGAGGAAACTGGGGGCGCTTGTTTCAGGCGTGCAGGAGGCTTGGAAAATGAATGCGATCCAGGAAATGAATTACGGATCCGGTCGTGCGGCATGCCCGCCGCGAATGCTTGGTTTTCACAGGACAGATGCTGCGCGGTGTACGTATCAGAGGGAGGCGTTATTGCCCGGAAGCGGGCGGCATTACGAATCGTGCGTACTATCAGATGCGCTCAGCCCTCTGCGTGATGACAGGAGATTGTCGCGTTGCGATGGTGTGAGACACCCGTCCTTGCCCCGGCCGACGCACAGCGCATACATGCCGGCCGGGCAGCTGAAAACCCGTTTCAAGAAGCTCCTTCACCGTCTGTACATCAGCTCCTTTCACGGCCGTTTACTACGGCAGGTCGGTCGCAGGGGATGCACGTCTTTACCTTGCCAAAGCGTTCCGTTCGCTTGTATCTCGGCCGGCAGCCTTCTGAGGGAGGGTTCAATGCGCATTGGGCTTTTTGCTGCCGGTTATACTTGGGAAGCTCTTTTGAATAATCCTTCCGAATAACCCTTCCCGCTCTGGCATCTTCATTTTAGCATAGTCCGCAGCGTGTGTCAATATATTTGGTAAAATTTTCGCCTAAAAATACATCCAAATACACTTGCCGATGAAAAAAGCCCTGATGGCGGATTTTCTCCATCAGGGGCTTTGGTTTTGGCTGCATACAGTCTTAATAGGTAATCGCCACAATCAGGCCGTCCATATTATCAGTGGAGGCGCTGTAGGAAGCGGCGCCGTAGGGCACAGTTACAGCCGTATCGGAATAGCCGCCCTCCATGCGGTAGATCTCATACTTGAGCGTACCGTCGCTGTACACGGCGATGTGCGGATGTGCCATCAAATACTCAATGTACTCTTCCAAGCACATGCCCAGGGTGTTCATGGCCGCAGCGTTGGCAACGCCCACATAGCGGTACACCTTCATCTGGTCGGTATAGCCGGTCTTGAAGCTCTTATCCACGGTATCGGCATACGGGAAGCCCTGGATGGGATAGCGGAAGATATAGCCGTATTTCCAGCAATTCTGGTACAGCCACTTGCCCTGTTCAGTTTCGTGCAGCAGGGTACTGGTGAACTCGTTGTCGCCCTTCTTGTAGTTATACACAAACACGGACAAGCCGGTCTGATAATCGCTGGTGCCGGGATAGGCCGTGGAACGCATGGCCATTTCGTTCAGCCGCTCACCGCTGTAGGAGCCGCTCAGGCTCTCCACCTTTTTATTCCACAGGCTGGTCTGCTGCTCCATGGTGCGATAGCCCTCGCTGACGATGATGCCGTCCATATCCAGACCCGCCGCGCGCGCATCGCCATACAGCTTCATCAGCGCGTTGACGGCCACAGGCTGCAGCATCAGGGAGGAATTGGTGGTGGGGATGTTATTGTTCTTGTCTTCATCCGCGCGGCTGGTGCGGCTGATGCTGACCATCATATCGTCGGTCAGATCGGCGGGCATCATGTGCCAGCGGTTGATCAGCAGCAATCCACCCTCCAGCATTTCCTTGCGGGTCACGGTGGTCAGGGAGCCCTCGCTGACAGGATAGGCGGTCAAATCCACCACATCCCAGCCGCTCGCAGCAGCCGCTGGCCACTGCATATCCTTATCCGCGGCGCTCTGCTGCTGATGCTCGGCCATGGCGGCGTTATATTCCTGGGTGCGCCCGGCGTTGATCTTGAGCACATCCTCCTCATTCTGCTTGGCACGGGCCGAAAGATAATTGCGGGTATATAGGTAGCCTGCAAAGCACAGCGCGCACAGCGCCAGCAGCACCAGCATCCAGGCAATCAGTCCGCGATAGGCATTGCGTTTTTTTGTAGCAGCCATGAAAAACACCTTTCTGTCCGCGCAGGCGCGGGCAAACCGTTCATATAAATGAATCCATCTTTTTTATATCAAATTTATTACGAATTGTCAACAGTTTTGTGTAGCTATCCCCCACAAAACGGCAAAACTGGCGGATAATTTACATTTTATTTTCCACCCGAGCCCGGAAAGCACATTGCTCAGATATCCAGCACCAGCTCCACCGGGCAATGATCGGAGCCGAAAATCTCCGGATGGATGGCCGCCTCGCGCACATGCTCGCGCAGCGACTCGGACACAATAAAGTAATCGATGCGCCACCCTGCGTTGTTTTCGCGCGCATGGAAGCGATAGGACCACCAGCTGTATGCCCCCGTTTCATCTGGATGCAGCGCGCGGAAGGTATCCACAAAGCCCGCATTTAGCAGGCGCGTCATCTTTTCGCGCTCCTGATCAGTAAAGCCCGCGTTCATGCGGTTGGACTTGGGGTTTTTGATATCAATCTCCTGATGCGCCACGTTCAAATCACCGCAGAGCACGACCGGCTTTTCTCTTTCCAGCGATTTGAGATAGGAAAGGAATGCATCCTCCCAGCGCATGCGGTATTCCAGCCGCTTGAGCCCATCCTGGGAATTGGGCGTATAGCAGGATACCAAATAGAACTGCGGCATTTCCAGCGTCAGCACACGGCCCTCGTGATCAAACTCATCCACGCCAATGCCATAGCGCACGCTCAGCGGCTCCTGCCGGGTAAAGACGGCCACACCGGAATAGCCCTTTTTCTCCGCGCTGTTCCAATACTGATGATAGCCCGGCAAGTCCAGCTCAATCTGCCCCGGCTGCAGCTTGGTCTCGTTCAGGCAGAAAGCATCCGCGTCCAGCTGTGCGAAGGTGTCCATAAAGCCCTTGCCCATTGCCGCGCGCAGGCCGTTTACATTCCAGCTGATCAGTTTCATTGCCGCACCGTCCTTTGTTCTGCTTGGTAGGCATATCATAGCACATTCGTCCCGCAATTACAATCAAAAAGCGGGGACAGCGCACATCTTGCACCGTCCCCCACAATCTGTGTTTTTTGTTAATCCATATCCGGGCGAATCAGCTCATACGCCCCGCTGCGCAGCACGCGCAGCAGCGTTTCGTTATCCTCGATGGGCTCCTCCGTCATGATGCCCGCCGCCGTGTGATCATGCGGATCATGGAAATCAGAGCCGGTAGTGCGGATCAGATGCTTTTTCTCAGCCCACAGCTCGGCCAGATAATCGTGCGAATCATGGTTCTTATTGGCGTTATAAACCTCCACGCCGTCCAGCAGCCTGTCGTCCATGATAACGCTGTCATATCGGAAGGGGTGCGCCTCCACAATCAGGAAGCCCGCCTTGCGCGCGCTTTCGGAGAGCTGCTCCAGCGACATACGCCGCACGTCGCCCGCCTCCAGCAGCCACTGGGGCGTAGCGCCGTAAATCAGATAATCATTGGGAATATACTTGGGCGCTCCCAGGGGCGTCAGGTTGATTTCGCAGCCAAAGAGCACCGTCAGCCTGCCCGCCGCAGCGCGCTGCATATCCTCATACCCGCGCACAAAATGCGCCACCTTTTCGTTCCAGGGCATATCCTCCATATAGCGATAGGTGCTGTTGTTGATATGGTTGGTCAGCACCAGGCCATGATAGCCTGCCTGGGTATACTGAGCCACGGCGTCCTCGGCCTTGGCGCTGGCGCAGCGGCTGGTGGGCGAGGTATGCACGTGCATTTCAAGCTTGTACATTGCGGCTTCCTCCGTAAAAACTTACTGCACGGATTATAGCACAATCCTGGCAAAATAAAAAGGCCGGACGGCCGCAAAAACGACCGCCCGGCAAAAATCTATGGCGATATATGAAAATCAATATTCCGGCTCCAGCAGACCCAGGTTGCCGTCCTTGCGCAGATAGAGCACGTTGGTCTGCTCGGTTTCGATGTTGATGAACACGAAGAAGCTGTGCCCCAGCAGTTCCATCTGCAGGATCGCGTCCTCCACATGCATGGGACGGGTGGTATAGGTCTTGGTGCGCACGATCTTGCGCTCGCCCTGCTCGGGGGCTTCCTCGATAAACTCGGGGATCTCGGCCGGGATATCCTCGCGCAGGCGCTTTTCCAGCTTGGTGCGGTGGCGCAGGATCTGGCGCTCCAGCTTGGCCAGCGCCTTGTCGATGCTCATAAACAGGTTGTCCTCGCTGCTGGCCTCGGCACGCAGGGTAACGCCGTCGATGGGAACGGTAATTTCAACGATGCGCAGGTTGCGCTCCTTGCGCATGCGCACAAACATCTGCGTATCAGGCTTGAGATAGCGCTCCATCGTGGCGGTCTTTTTCATGATGCGCGCGGTGATAGCGGGGCTTACGGTCATGTTTTTCGCGGTGATGGTCGTCTTCATAGGGGTGCTCCTTTCGTTGCAAAATAGGGCCGGGGCGGAATGCGCCCTGCCTGTTTTTTCCGGCTGCCCCTGCAGCCGTTCTCACGTCTCTCTTGCCTCTCTGGTGTATTATTTTCGACATGCGCGCAAGAATTCCTGCCAATACCTGCTAAATTTTTTTGAAAATTTTTGTGCGTTCGTTTTCTTTTCGCGCGCGCTGTGGTATACTGAGCCCATCACCCGAAAGGAATGGACAATCGCCATGCAAAAGCGACTTGTGCTACTGGCCACCGGCGGCACCATTGCCAGCGCGCAGAGCGACCGGGGTCTGGCCCCCGCGCTGACGGCGGCGGATATACTGCGCCGCTGCCCCATCGACAACTGCGTTGGTCAGGATATTTTTCATCTGGATTCCAGCAACATCCAGCCCGAGGAATGGCGCGTGCTGGCTGCCGCCGTGCGCCGCGCGCTGCGGGACGCGGACGGCTGCATCATCACCCACGGCACGGACACCATGGCCTATACCGCCGCGGCGCTGTCCTTTATGCTGCTGGATATTGATAAGCCCGTCATTCTCACCGGCTCACAGCTGCCGCTGGATCACGCCATCACCGACGCGCGGGTCAACCTGCTGGAGGCCGCCGAGGCCGCCCGTTCTGTATCGCGTGGTGTATACGTTTGCTTCCATCATAAGCTGATTGCCGGCACGCGCGCGGTCAAGATGCGCACCACCTCCTTTGATGCCTTTGACAGCGTTAACGCCCCGCTGTGCGGCGAAAGCGACGCAGTTGGGCTGCACGTTTACCATCCCATCGAGCACGCGGCGCTGGCTCCCGCAGCCTTCGGCGATGAGATCAACCCCGGCGTTTTCCTGCTTAAGCTGTTTCCCGGCACGTCGCCCGAGGCCTTCCGCCACATCGCAGCCATGGGCTGCAAGGGGCTTGTGCTGGAGGCCTTCGGCCTGGGCGGACTGCACTATATCCGCCGCAATTTAGTGGGCGCGCTGCACGAGCTGTCCGAGCAGGGCGTCGTCACCCTGGTGGCCACGCAGTGCATGTATGAAAAGGCGGATTTTTCCATTTATGAGGTTGGCCGCGATATCACCGGCAGCAATATTTACAGCGCCCGCGACATGACCACCGAGGCCGCCGTGGCCAAGCTGATGTGGGTGCTGGGCAAGCCCGATGTGCGCAAGGAGCTGCTGCGCCAGAGCCTGTGCCTGGAGATGTCCTGAAGGCGATCAAAAAGCCGCCATGTTAATATGCGTTGCTTGAGGCAACGGGCATATTCATGTAGACTAAGCTCATCAAAGCATAAGGAGGACATGCATATGTTCGGCGAAAACCTGAAAGCAATGAGAAAAGCCAAAGGGTATACGCAGGAAGAATTGGCCATCAAAATCAATGTTGTAAGACAAACTGTAAGCAAATGGGAAAAGGGGCTATCGGTTCCAGACGCTGATGTGCTGTCTCAAATTGCAGAAGTATTGGATACAAAGGTCAGCGTTTTGCTTGGAGGAACGATAACGGAAGAAACTGACAAGGATGCTGTAGCTGAGCAGCTTGCCAAGATTAGCGAACAATTAGCAATAAAGAACAGACGAAGCAAAGCAATATGGAAAACCATCGGCATGATCGTGCTGGCAATCATGCTCTTAAATATCTTAGCAGTTACCTTGTTTCGGGCAAATACATCAAATGAATTTGACGTGAATAACAGTCATTCCATGATTGAAATAGAAGGATCGGCACAGAATAAATGACAAATACAATTTCCAGCCTGTCGAACGAATGCCCCCTTTCTGCGGCCATTCCGTGCGGGCTTGCCCTCCGCAAACGGTCTTGAGAGCCGTTCCCACGCCAGCAGGCTGCCATGCGAACATGAAAAACCGGCCGAGCATAACCATCGGTCGGTTTTATTTTTTTGGAGCTTGTATTATGGGCGTTCGTCCTTGACCCCGCATTGCGTTTTTTTCAGCATCCAAAGGCGCAGTCGCTCAGGCCGCTGACGATCAGCACGCCCAGGATCAGCGGCAGGATGATCGTCCAGGCGGTGATGTCCGCCTGCAGCAGCATCAGCAGCGCCACAATCAGCGCAAACAGAAAGGTGCGTACCAGCGTGCCGATCAGCGGCAGCACCACCTTGCCCAGCACCACCTTGGCCGCCACGACGGCCAGGGCGATTTTAATCGTCACCGCACCGATGGCGGCAGCGGATAAAAACTGCGTCAGAAAGCTGACGACGCCCTGCATGGTCTGGTCGGTGATGTTCTGCTCGATCAGCCCCTGCACGACCACGGGAAAATAGATCTGCCGGTAGAGCACCCAGGCCAGCATCACCGATACCAGATTGAGCGAGCAGTACAGCGCGCCGCGCACAAGCGGCCCGGAATAAAGCGGCTTATACAGCAAAAATCCCAGAATCAGCGACACCGGAATGGTCAACACTGATACCATCAGGAGCGATAGCAGGCCCTGCAAAAAATCCGCCTCCAGCGATTCCGTCACCATCGCCAGCCCCGGCGCAACCTGGCCGCGCACAGCGCCGATCAGCTGCCCGGCCAGCGCCGTGCAGCTTTTCAGCAGCGGAAAATCCTTCAGGCTGGCCGCATCCAGCCATGCCTGGGGCAAAACGCCCACCAGCAGCGACGGGGACATCACCATCACCACCGCCGCGGCGGTAAGCAGCAAAACCAGGATCCATCGTACAAGCTTCAAAGCGGATAATTCTCCCTTCTTTAGTAGCTTCAATTATAGACGGCGCGCCCAGCTTTGTCAATGAAGGGGCGCAATTGTAACATCTGCGCCCAGCGCGCGCAGCTTTTCATCCAGCCCCTCATAGCCTCGGCAGATGTGCCCCGGCTCGTCCAGCAGCGTCGTTTCCCCCTGGGCAATCAGTCCCGCCAGCATCAGCGCCGCCCCGGCGCGCAGATCGGTTGCCTCCACCACCGCGCCGCTGAGCAGCCTGCCGCCCTCCACCACAGCCATGCGGCCCTCGGTGCGGATATCCGCGCCCATGCGGCACAGCGAAATGGCGTGCATGTAGCGATTTTCAAAAATCGTTTCCAGAAACACGCTGCGCCCGCGCGCCGCGCAGGCAACCGTCATCATCGGAGCCTGCAAATCAGTGGGAAACCCCGGATAGGACAGCGTGCGGATATCCGCCCCATGGCGCACCTGACCGCGCAGGCACAGACCGCGCGCATCCTCCTGCACCAGCAGGCCCATCTCGCGCAGCTTAAACAGCAGCGCCCGCAGATGCTCGCCATGCACGCCGCACAGCAGCATGCTGCCCTTGGTAATGGCCGCCGCGCAGGCCAGCGTGCCCGCCTCGATGCGGTCGGCAATAGGCGTATACTCCACGCCGCTCAGGCGCGATACGCCCTCGATCACCAGCGTGCCCGTGCCTGCTCCCACGATGTGCGCGCCGGCAAGGTTCAGGAAATCCGCCAGATCTACGATCTCCGGCTCCTTGGCCGCGTTTTCAATGCGCGTCACCCCATCGGCCAGAGCGGCGGCCATCAGCAGGTTTTCCGTTGCGCCGACGCTGGGAAAGTCCAGATAGATGTTGGCCCCACGCAGGCGGCCCCTGGCCACGGCGCAGTTATCCGCCTGTTCGGTTTCCGCGCCCATCGCGCGCAGGCCGTTCAGGTGGATATCCACCGGACGCTGGCCAATGGCGCAGCCGCCCGGCAGCGGCACAATCGCCTCGCCCAGCCGCACGCACAGCGGCCCCAGCACCAGGATGGACGCGCGCAGGCTGTGCAGATTCTGCGGCTCCCGCGGCTGGCGCAGCGCGGCGGGATAGATGGTGATATCCCGATCCTGCCGCTCGATGCGCGCGCCGCAGTCCGTGAGCACGCGCAGCATGTGATCCACATCGGTAAGCCTTGGCGCGCGATGGATGGTCACCGGCGAGGAGCACAGCAGCGCCGCGGCCAGGATGGGCAGCACCGCGTTTTTCGACGTATTGATCTGCGCTTCGCCATGCAGCGCAGGAGAATGTCTGATGGTATACACCGGCATGATTGCGCACCTCCAATTGCATTGCCGGCTTGATCCCGGCACGCATCATTGTGCGCCGCAATTTCTTTGGCATGCCTCGGCAAAAAGCCTGAAAGCACCGTTTCCAAGCCGATTTTAGGCAGGCAAACGCGCGAATAGCCGCGATTTGCCCCGCGCAGCCATGGCAAATCTTTTTGCTTGGCAAATGCTGCAAACAGTGGTACAATAAATGCGAATATACATTCTGTTTTGAAGGAGCCTTCATGGGAAAGTTTGTTTTAAAAGCGCCCTACGTCGCACGGGGTGATCAGCCGCAGGCCATCGCCGCCCTGGCGGAGGGCTTTGAAAAGGGACTCAAGGCGCAGACGCTGCTGGGCGTAACAGGCTCAGGCAAGACGTTTACCATGGCCTCGGTCATCGAGCGCGTGCAGCGCCCAACACTGGTAATCGCCCACAATAAAACGTTGGCCGCCCAGCTGTGCTCTGAATTCAAAGCGTTTTTCCCCGACAGCGCGGTGGAATACTTTGTATCCTACTACGATTATTACCAGCCGGAAGCTTACATCGCCTCCACCGATACCTACATTGAAAAGGATTCGTCGGTCAACGATGAAATTGACCGCCTGCGCCACAGCGCCACCGCCGCCCTGCAGGAGCGCCGGGATGTGATTATTGTGGCGTCGGTCAGCTGCATCTATTCCATGGGCGACCCCAGCGAATACGCCGGGCAGATGATTTCGCTGCGCCCTGGCATGACGCTGCCGCTGGACGAGCTGCTGCGCAGGCTGGTGGAAATCCAGTTTGCGCGCAACGATATCTCCTTTGGCCGCTCCACCTTCCGCGTGCGCGGCGATATTGTGG
>ERZ1026772.1633-NODE-1633-length-11432-cov-5.772611_pt1 | contig 11432 bp, 11 predicted proteins | sample MGYA00380124_ERZ1026772 | MGnify/ENA primary metagenome ERZ1026772 (study PRJEB33269, sample SAMEA4719760) | human gut metagenome | biome: human-associated habitat; feature: organic feature; material: feces | place: Cameroon | collected 2013-10 ...
GCTGGTGACGGCCCGGGAGAGTAGATCGCTGCCGCATTCCCTTTCTCCGCTGGATGATTCCAGCGGAGTTTTTTTGTGTTTGCTTGAGGGAAACTGGACTTATGGAATCAAAATAGGAACTAATAGTAATATCAAGTGATTAAACTCCAATAAGACACAATGTAGCCTGAGATCATGCTCTTTTTTGCAAATGTGATATGAGCAAGAGTATAACACAAGACATGGCTTTGCCGCGCCGGGGGAAGGTTGCTGTTGGCCCTGCACGTGATGCCGGTGGAAGAGGGTGTGCCGGTAGAAATCACCTCATCGTCGACTACTATGATGATGGATGTAGAAACCGGCACAGTGATTTTGAGAAAAACGCGGATGAGCAACGGGCCATAGTCAACGCGACCAAGTTGATGACACCGTTACTGACCTCTGAGACGCTGAAGGACAGGACGCTTTCCCATGAGGATCAAGCGACGGTCAGCAAGGCTGCGACTAGGCGAATTGGAAGCCGGACGCTGTCGGACACGGGAGCAGTTTATGCCTTGGAGAAATTACTGAAATCAACGGTCATCGCCAACGATTCCGACTCCGCCTATGCTTAGTCGAGCAACTCGGGAAATGCTTTTGTGGCCCGGCTGAACGAGTGGGCACAGGAACTGGGTATGTTTTTTCAAATTAGTCGTACCTTTTTATATAAGAACTCTACGCAAGGAAATTTTTCGCTTTCACAATACGTAACCTTAGGTGCTGATGATTTGCCAAAAGCCAAAAATCTCTGGTTAGATTCAAACGAATTGCTACCTTCTTTTCAAAAAATGCGACACGAAGAAATAATGAAAAAAGCAAATTTCTTTATACTGCCGTTCGTCTTAGCATAAAGATTCCGGCGTACTCTTACGACGGTGCACCTGAACACTTTAGCACATAGGACGTGGAATTGTAAATACCATATGCCCTGGAACCATACAATGGCAAGCCATATGCAGCGCTGCATAGGAGCAAATTATTGACAGAGGTGGAGCGTCTGCGCCTTCTGTTGGCAAAGCAAGAAGTAGAAATTACGAGGCTAAAAAAGGATACTGGGTAGAAGGAACTGGTGCAAACAGGGAATACGTTACTGGCAGCGGAAAGAATACGAAGTTCTCGAAGAACTCAAAGTAAAATATCCAGTAGATTTTCTGCGCAGAGTCATGGGAATCAACCGTTCCGGCTATTAAAAATGGAAGGCGCGTCAAGGCCAGCTTAACCGGTATGAGCGGGATAGGGTCGTACTTACAGAATTGCTCCATGAAGAACACAAGCGCCATCCTTCCCTGGGCTATCACCGCCTGGCATTGAACCTTTTAGCGGGCAAAAAGGAGGAGCAGAGGCCCCGGATAGTCTTCCACATCGACCAGGGTCAAGGGCATTCCAACACGCCCATAAAGCTTATAACATACTTCGCTCCATGTCGCGAAGGGGGACCCCAACAAATAATCCAATTATTGAAGCATTGAACGGCTGGATGAAGGAAGAACTCTATCTAGACTTTGGGCAGAATGAGGCAGAAAATCTTCCTGATCTACTGAACAAGTATGTCTGTTTCATTAACAACCAGCGTTCAGCCGCTGCTTTGGGCTACAAAAGCCCAGTTCAGTACAAGACCAAACTGGACTTCCTGTAGATATTCTCTTTTTAGTGTCTACTTTTACTTGACAAGTACAATGAAATCAGGTTTCGGCGCTTTTTTATCGTTTTTTAGTCAAAGGGGCATTTGTTGATTACGGGGCTGCATTGGAAATCGCCCCGTACGTTTGTCCTGGTTTCGCCCTCCTCGGGGAAGCCGAAGTCGTAGCCCTTATGGAAGGCTAGGCCCATTTCCTCCAGAGTGTTGTTGAAACCGTTATACCAGGCCATATAGCCGTCCCCGGTGTCGATGACGGTGGCCTTGCAGTTGCCGGCGCAGTCCCAATCGCCTTCTACCGCGCCGAACGTCGGATTATCCGGATGCCGTTGCCAGTTTGTGATGCCGTCCCGGGAACGGGCCATGCCGTTGGCCGCGCGCATATCGGAATCGCTGCCGAGATAGGTCATATAATACCAGCCGTCGTGTTTCCAAACGTAATTGGCGGATACCTTATACATTTCCCAGTGAATGGTTGGGTCGGGTGTGAAAATGGGATTCCGGGCATCCTTTTCCCAGTGAATGGCGTCCTTGCTGGTGGCGTAACCGATGGCGTTCGCCTCGGCCAGATGGGTGGCGCCGCCGGAATACCACATTTTATAGCACTGCTCGTCCTCTTCCCAGAGAACGTGAGAGCACCAGAGCGATTTTCTTTCCCAGGGCTGATCGGCCACCAGAACGGGATGCTTCCGTTTTTTCCAATGGATACCGTCCTGACTGGTGGCGTAGCCGATGCTGCTGATGCAGTCGCTGTCCCGCCAGACATGGCCGGTGTACCACATATGGTAGAGACCGTCCTTTTTAATCAGAGAAGGACGGCTTACGTCGTTCATTTCCCAGTCGGAATCGGGGTCCCAGGAAAGCACCACGCGGGGGAGCGTCCAGTGAATACCGTCGGTGCTGGTGGCGTACACGATGGTATTGGTGGGTCGCCAGGAATACCACATTTTGTAAAGGCTGTCCTCCACGATGACGTAGCAGTCGAAAACAGTGCCCATCGCACCGCCGAAGAGGGGCTTTTCCCCGTCGTGTTTTTTCCAACCGCCCGCGAAGCCGCAGGGGATCGGCTTATAATAACCTAGCTGCTCCATTTTTTCTGCCTCCTGTCTTAAAAACGCGCAATGCAGGTGTTTACCCGGTAGTTCGGCTCGCCGTGACACTCGCCGAAGCCGCGTTCGTCCTTCCCCGAGGGATCGAAATCCAGTTCGGTTCCAGGATGCTCGATTAGGCCCAAGGTGCGCGTGGTGCGGTCTATACCGGTGTACCACATTTTCAGCATGCCCTCATCCTCCAGAATGCTGACACCGCGGATGCCAATCCAGTCCCAGCGCCCGTCCGTTCCGGCGTAAATGGGGTTGGAGGGATGACGCTCCCAGTTGGTGACGCCGTCCCGGGAACGGGCCAGACCCACGCCGGTGATGCTGTCGCCGTCTACGCCCATATAGAAGAGATAGTACCAGCCGTTCTGACGCACGACGAAAGCACCTTCCACCTTGGAAACCTCAAAATATCGGCCGTCGCGGTGGGTTAAAATGGGATTCTGACCAAAGCGCTTCCAATGCACGCCGTCCTTGCTGGTGGCATAGCCGATAGCGTCCGCTTCGCGGATTTCTCCTGCGGAATACCACATCTTGAAAATCTGTTCTTCTTCATCCCACTGAACGTGAGAATAGGTAACGCCCCGGCCTTCCCAGGCCTCTTCGGGACGCAGAACCGGTTCGGGGCGGCGTTCCCAGTTCAATCCATCTTCGCTGACGGCATAGCCGATGCAGGAGGACGCCGCTGAAAATTCCGTGGGATACATTTTTCCGGTATACCACATGTGGTATTTTCCACCCTTAACGACAACGCAGGGGCGGCTGACCTCGTGCCCCTCCCAGCGGGAACCGGTAAGAGCGGGCAGAACCACTGTGGGATACTCCCAGTCCAAGCCGTTTTTGCTCTCGGAATAGGCGATGAGACGGGCGTCCGTCCAGGAAAACCACATCTGGTAAACGCCGTCCTGTTTGCGGACGAAGCAATCCTGACAGATTCGCATGCCCTTCGGCAGAATGGGATCATGGGGTGTTCCCCAACCGGCAGTTGCTCCGCGGGGCTTGAATTTGTAACATAGGCTCATTTGGAAAATCCCCTTTCGACGATGGTATTCATATTATAGAAATCTGCGCTTTTCATCGTCAACCTCCAAAAAATGGATGTATTCCACAAAACTTAGCAGTTTGCGGGGCGAATGGTTTACTCCAGATTGATGTATTTGCGGAAATATACATTGCGGAACATGGCGGGCGTCATATCGGTCATCTGCCGGAAAATGCGAATAAAGTATTTGCTGTCACTGTAACCTACCCGGGAGGAAATAGTGGTAATGGAATCCTTGGTATCCAGAAGCAGCGTTTTGGCCGCTGCGATCCGCGTCTGATTGATGTAATGAATCAGAGATTCGCCGGTAGCACGTTTGTAAACGGTGGACAGGTAGTTGGAATTGTAGCCGAACTGTTCGGCCAGCCGGGGAACGGAAAGCGCCTCCCGGTAATGCAGACGGATGTACTCCTGCAGATCGATCATGCTGCAGAAGGAGCGCGTCATAACGGTATGCTTTTCATTTTGCTGGAGATATTCCTGGGTCAGATCCATCGCGAGCAGACTGGCCGCATAGTCCAGCATGGCGTTGGAATAGGGCTTTTGCATGGAAAAGTCGATGAGCTGGCGGAATTCGAGGGAAATCCGGTTGGTGTTGGCAAACACGCCGTGTTCCGGCAGCAGATAAATGTCCTTGGGAAGACCGCTTCGCTCCAGACTTTCCAAATATTGCTTTACACCGGATTCGTCCACCAGCTGATAAGTGTCTCCAGCCCGGAAATGGCACCAGAAGTAAGAAAGCCTTCCTTCGGAGGAGCGGTAACCTTCGTGTGCATGTCCGGGCATCAGAATCATGAATTCGCCCGGTCCCAGCGTATAGCGTTCATCATCCTGAGAGATATAAAGGGTTCCCTCGATGCCTGCCAGCAGCACGAAAAAGTCCAGGTTGCGCCGGGAATGCTTGAAGCTGTCGCCATTGACCAGGTTACCTGCCTGAATAAAGGAAAGAGGTTTGCAATTCGGTGATTTGAAACACAACATATGAGAATAATCCGCCTTTCCTTAGTTCTATGCGTTGCTAACTAAAATTATATGTGCTAAAATCGCCTTGTCAACTAGGAAAAAACTTCACGTATTTGATTGATTATTTGTATTAAATAACCAATTGTTAGCTGCTTTTTCCAAATTGACCACAAAAACTGCCGAAAGGTGGAGAAAGCTTACATTTTGAGAAAGAACTATGTTCGCCAAGAAAAATCCACCTTTTTGATAAAATGTGGGTGGACCCGAAAAAGTGCTCCAGCGGCTTCGACCGCAGAAGATAAAGAAAGGGGTATCTATTATGAAAAAGAAACTGGTTGCTTTCCTGACGGTCATACTGTGCGTGGCCATGATTCTCCCGGCCGGATTGGCGGAAGAATACGGCTACAAAACCAACCTGATCGGCGACGGCTCTCAGGAGCTTTCCCTGATGACGTATCAGAACTGGGATTCTGCTGCGTACTACGACAGCGCTGACGGCCTGCTGATCGAGAACGTGCTGGAGGAAATCACCGGCGTGAAGATCAACTGGGAATGCATCTCTTCCGACGATTATGACACCGTCGCTCAGACCCGTCTGGCGGCCGGCATGAACCTGGCGGACATTATGCGCGTGCCCACCAACAGCGGCGCGCTGACCAAGTACGCGGAGGAAGGCCTGTTCATCGACCTGACCCCCTACATCAATGAAGAAAATACGCCCAACATCATGAAGCGGTTTGAAAACCCCTACCTCAAGGCGATTTCCACCGCTCCCGACGGAAAAATTTACGGCCTGCCCTACGCGGAAATCGGTACCAACGATATTATGATCAACTGGGTCGACATCCGTACCGACTGGCTGGAAAATCTGGGCCTGAAGATGCCCACCACCCTGCAGGAATATCACGACGTGCTGGTTGCTTTCAAGGAGCAGGATGCAAACGGCAACGGCGACCCCAACGATGAAATTCCGCTGGCTTACCAGAACAACCAGATGTTCGGCCTGTTCTGCTTCAAGGGCGCTTTCGGCCTGAGCTACGGCACTGATATGTGGACCGTGGACGAAAACGGCAAGGTGCAGTTGGCTCTGGTGGACGAACGCATGAAGGACCTGTACACTATGCTGCACAACTGGTACGAGGAAGGCCTGCTCTACACCGAAGCCGACAACAGCGGCATTCAGGATATGCTGGCTCAGAACCGCATCGGTGGCCAGACCCTGCTGGCGTTGGACAACGTAATGACCAATCAGGGCATTGCTTACGACGTGTGCCCCGAAGCGAAGTACGAGTACATTCCGCTGCTGGACAACGACGGCTACTACAACGGCAAGTCTGTGGCGCAGGCGGACAAGAAGCTGGACAAGCGTTCCAATGGCTATTGGGGTTACTTCGCTGTGACCGCCGACTGCAAGAATCCCGAGTTGGCCGTGCGTTGGTTGGATTACGTCTGGGGCTCTCAGGAGAGCCAGGACCTTCGTTACTGGGGCATCGAGGGCGTTACCTATGATACCGTGGACGGAGAAAAGATCTTTAAGGACAACATCATCAACAGCCCCAAGGGCGCTATCAGCGAAATGCGCGCGCTGGGCGGCTGGCCGAATTTCGTAGGCTTTGAGAGCGGCGAGGCTTTCCTGGGCATGTTCCGCGGCGCCTATCCCCAGACTGCTTACGAGGAATTCTCTCCTTATCTGCACGATCAGATCCCCGCGCTGCTGGGCACCGAGGAAGAGAATGAGATTTACTCCCAGTATTACGCCGACCTGGAAACCTATGTGAAGGAAAGCACGATCGGCTTCATTACCGGCACCAAATCCCTGGATGATTGGGACAGCTATGTTGAGACCTGCAACAGCATGGGTCTGGAGCAGGTGCTGACCGTCCGCCAGGCATGGTGGGATCGCTACGTATCCTTCACGAAGTAAACGCTGATTTTATTACCACGCGGGCAACAGAGCTGCGGCTTCGCTGGGAGCGAAGCCGCAGCTCTTGTGGCTACGATCCGCAAAAAGGAGTGACGTTTGGCCATGACGCAGCGCACAAGCAAGGCACGTGAACTGCCCGGGAAAAAAGGCTTCCTGTCCGCCATGAAACGGGATAAGCTATTGATTTTGATGGTGCTTCCCGTGATTCTGATCTTTCTTGTGTATAACTATTTGCCCATGATCTGGAACCTGATCGCCTTTGAGAAGTTCAGCATTCGCAAGGGCATTTTTGGCAGCCCATGGGTGGGACTGAAAAATTTTGAAAAGTTTTTCTCCAGCCCTTATTGCGGCCGGATTATCCGCAACACGTTTGTGCTCAGCTTTACGGATCTGATTCTGGGATGGCCGGTGCCTATCCTGTTTGCCCTGTTTCTGAACGAAGTACGGAATCTGCGCGTCAAGCGCGTCATTCAGACCTGCACGTATCTTCCTCATTTTATTTCCATCGTGGTCGTTGTGGGCATGATGAAAATTTTCTTTTCCTCCTCCAACGGCGTGGTGAACAAACTGATTGAGCATATGGGCGGTACTGCGATACCGTTCTTTTCTAAATCGGAATGCTTTGTGTGGCTGTACGTTTTTTCGGGCGTATGGCAGAATTTCGGTTGGGATTCCATTATCTATTTTTCTGCTATTTCTTCGATTGATCCGCAAATCTATGAGGCGGCTGTGGTGGATGGCGCCGGCCGCTGGCGGAAAATGTTCAATGTGACGCTTCCTTCGATCGCTCCTACCGTTATTACGCTGCTGATCCTGCGTATTGGCTGGCTGATGAGCGTCGGGTTTGAAAAGATTATTTTGATGTATAACGAGGCCACCTACGAAACTGCCGACGTTATTTCCACTTATGTTTACCGGGTGGGCCTGCTCAATGCAGATTTCAGTTACGGCACAGCCATCGGCCTGTTCAACAGCCTGATCAGCGTGGTGCTGCTGCTGAGCGCGAACTTCATTTCCAAAAAATTGACGGACACCTCAATTTTCTAAAGAGGAGGAGGACGAAATGATGCGTGAGGCTCCTGTTTCCATGCGTCACGGACGATTGAAAAGCAACAACAGCCTTTTCAGTGACGTGCTGATTTATTTCATGGTGGTTTTGGCAGCGCTGATTACTGTCTATCCTTTTTATTACGTAGTCATCAATTCCTTCAGCGATCCCGGCGAGGTGCTGCGGCGAAACGTATGGATCGTGCCTGTAAAGCCGACGATAGAGGGGTATCACGAGCTGCTGCAGGAAACGGAAGCCTTTGTCGCCTATGGAAATACGCTGTGGTACACGCTGGTAGGCACGGTGTTCAACGTAATTTTTACCGTGATGGCGGCATATGCTCTTTCCATAAAAACCTTTTGCCTGCGCAAGCAGGTATCCCTGTTTATCGTCATTACCATGTTTGTTTCTGGCGGCATCATCCCGACGTACATCATCGTGTGCAAAACCGGTTTGTACAACACCCGCTGGTCGCTGATTATTCCTACTTTGGTCAGCGCGTATAATCTGATTATTGCCAGAGCCTATATGGAATCCATTCCGTATGAGCTGACGGAATCCGCCAAGCTGGATGGAGCCAATGACTTTACCATCTTGGCGCGAATTATTGCGCCTGTGGCGAAGCCCATCATCTCACTGCTGGTAATTTATTATGCGGTGCAGCATTGGAACGAGTATTTTAATCCCATGATCTATCTGAAAGACAGAGAATTGAAACCCATTCAGCTGTATCTGCGTGACATTCTGGTCGCCAATACCTCGGCAGCTACGCAGCAGGCAGCCACCGGAAACGCGAAAACCATTTTGTATGAGCAGCTGAAATTTACAAACATTGTGATTACCGTATTGCCGATTACCATTATTTATCCGTTTTTCCAAAAATACTTTGTGCAGGGTGTTATGATCGGTTCCGTAAAGGGCTGAGAAGCGTACAAAACGGTAAAGGGGGAAACAAAATGGGATACTATAAACTGGTTCCAAGGGGCACAACGGGAGGCTGGATCAAAGACAGCCGTGTCCCTCAAATCGGCGGAGCAATCGGAACGGTGTTTGATAACAGCGTACTGAAGGAAGGAGATACGTATTATCAGTGGTTTTCATGGCGGCCGGCTAACGGAATCGCCCTGACGACCAGCACCGACGGCGTTCATTGGGAACTGCCTCAGATGGTTATGACCAAGCAGAAAGCGCTTTGGTGGGCCAGAGACGAGGTGAACCGCCCCTGCGTTCTTTTTCGGGACGGAAAGTATCATATGTGGTTTATCGGAATGGTGCGCCCCAATGATTTTACCTATGGATTCACGGCGATGGGCTATGCGGTCAGCGAGGATAAAATCCATTGGAAAATTCATCCCGACCCGGTGATGACGGCAGAGCTGCCATGGGAAAAAACCTCCCTGTACTGTCCACATGTGCTTTGGGACGAGGAACAGGAAATGTACCGGATGTGGTATTCCGGCGGCGAACAGTACGAATGCGATGCCATTGGTTATGCTACCAGCAAGGATGGAATCCATTGGAAAAAATATCCCGGCAATCCCGTGTTTACCCGGGATCGGAATCAATTCTGGGATAACCTGAAGGTAGAAGCCTGCTATGTGATTCCCCATGACGGGTGGTACTACATGTTTTACTTGGGCATGAGTGCGGACCGCTGGCCTTCCATTGGGTTGGCCCGCTCCCAGGACGGCGTTACCGGCTGGGAGCGCCATCCGGACAATCCAATTATTGCCGGGTCTGAGGGCTATTGGGATTGGCTGTGCATCTGCAAGCCGACTGTGCTTAAAAGTGACGATGGTTTCCTGATGTGGTACAATGGCGTGAACACTTCTTACAACGACGGCGAGGGAGCGGAAGAACTGGGCCTGGCGCGCCACCCCGGCTTTGACCTGTGGCCGCAAAAGGATCAGCCTCGGGAACGGAAAATGGGTGAGCAGGTTATCATTCCGTGCGATCTCTTTTTAGGACAGTGAGGAGGGCTCAGCAATGGAACACAGCAGTGTGAAATATATTCCTATGGGCCCCAGCGGCGGATGGGAAAAACCGCTTTCCGAGCCCGTGATCGGAACCGAATACGGCACGACCTTCGATATCGCCATGATGCAGGAGGACGGCAAATATAAAATGTGGTTCTCCTGGAGAAACGTGCGTTTGATTGCGTACACCGAAAGTGAAGACGGCTTTCATTGGGAACTGCCTCGGGCTGTATTGACAGCGGTTCAGGGATCTGACTGGGAGGGCATGGAAGTAAACCGCCCGACGGTGGTGAAGCGCGGCGGTCTGTATCATATGTGGTATACGGGCCAGATGTTCGCAATGGAAAACCAGACGGCACGAAGTTGCATTGGCTATGCCGTTTCCACCGACGGACTGCATTGGGAGCGCCGGGAACGGCCGGTGCTTGTGCCGGAAGCGCCTTGGGAAAAGTACTGCGTCATGTGTCCCCACGTTCTCTGGAACGAAGAGGAGCAACTCTACCAGATGTGGTATTCCGCCGGACGGATGCATGAAGCGGATGAAATTGGCTACGCTACCAGCAGAGACGGCGTTCATTGGGAAAAATACTCGCGTAATCCTGTTTTTTCTCCGGACCGGAACGCGTATTGGGAAATGACGAAAACCGAGGCCTGCTTTGTGATGAGGGAGCAGGACTGGTATTATATGTTTTACATGGGAATGAACGGCGATGGAAATTCCAGCATCGGCCTAGCCCGTTCTCGGGACGGCGTAACCGGCTGGGAGCGACACCCAGATAATCCGGTCATCGCCGGCACGGACGGCCTGTGGGACCACCGGGGAACCTGCAAGGCTGCGGTTCTTCAGGGACAAGACGGATACCAGATGTGGTATAATGGCGCCAATAACTACGGAGAGCAGATTGGCTACGCGTTTCATCCCGGCTTCCGGCTGTTCCCGGAAACCGAGGAAGGCTATATGCCGGAACGGGGTACGGCCCCCGCGTTTGAAAAGGCGTGGAACTATTATTACCATCGCTACAACCTTTGTCCTCAAAAATAAACATCCGGGGAAAACCGGTGAACCGTTCCCCGGTGGACGGACAGAAAAATAAGCGACCTATCGTAGAAAAGCTCTGACTTATGCGGCTTTACTCCTGATTTCGTTGGGAGTAAGGCCGTTTTTCAAGTTTATACGTTCGAAGTTGTAGAAATAGACATACTCTGAAACGAACCGCTCAAGTCCTATACCGAAGCTACATTATTATCGGCCATGGAAAATGCCGGTGCGGGAGAAACGCCAGACGACGCGGAACGCAAGGGATTGGGCACGTCTGCCACCCGTTCCGGGATCATTGAAAAGCTGGTCAAAACCGGCCAGATCGAACGCAAAAAGGGGAAAAAGGGCTGCGTTTTGCTGCCCACGCAGAAGGGCGTTTCCCTGATTACGGTTCTGCCGGAAGAATTGCAGTCGCCCCTTTTGACAGCGGAATGGGAACAAAAGCTGAAACAGATCGAAAGGGGCGAGATAGAGCCTGGCGCATTTATGGAAGAAATCACAGATATGGTGCGCAATCTGGTACAGCATACTGGATATATAAAAGCCAATAAACTGTAGGTTTGTCAAACATATTGGACAATGAACTCAATGGGGGAAAGCCAATGGAGGGGTCTCATAGGAAAGTTGTTGGAACGGGAAAGATGAACGGCGAGCTGCTTTGCAAAGTCATCCAGAGAGTAGAAGTCGTG
>ERZ1026772.1636-NODE-1636-length-11416-cov-11.597835_pt1 | contig 11416 bp, 15 predicted proteins | sample MGYA00380124_ERZ1026772 | MGnify/ENA primary metagenome ERZ1026772 (study PRJEB33269, sample SAMEA4719760) | human gut metagenome | biome: human-associated habitat; feature: organic feature; material: feces | place: Cameroon | collected 2013-10 ...
AATGAACCATATTAGTACTGATATATATAAATAATTTAGATCACTTACTTATATAAATGCAATTACATCATATAAATTGACACTGTGTTTTCCCAAGAATTTTTCATGTACATAATCAATCCACATCTTAGAAAATTTTACATACATTTCTGAACTTCCATAGTTGCCAGTGTATTCATCCATATAGAAGACATTGTCAAGAAAACGAGATAACTCGCCATCTACAATCTTGTAAGTTCTGTTAGTATCAACAACAAGCGTGTCAATACATTTAAGGATTCCAAGCAATCCGAAGAATTTATTCTCCAGATTGCCTCGAATTGCTTGAAACGCCTCAATAGCTCTATTTTCTGCTATATAAAACATAATATTATTTCTTATTATATGCTTCTATCATGTTCTTTGCAATAGCTTGAATTACAGGAACACTTACCGAATTACCCAGTTGTTTATAAGCCTGGTTATCGGAAACTGTAAATTTATAATCGTCTGGGAAACCTTGAAGGCGTTTTGCTTCGAGAACGGACAATTTACGTCCAAGATCCCACATCTTAGGCGTTCTGCCTGCGATAATGGTAGGAGCGTAGGTGTCTAAACAAGCATAGAACGCCTCCTGAATTTGCGTCTTAGCAACATCTCCAACATGAAAGCGAATAGAACCATCCGCTTTCTGATAAGAGAATATGCCATATTTTCCCTTTTTAGTATTTGGGGCGTACTTAGAGTTGTCGTGCTGTACTCTTTCTTGCTCTTTGCAGTGAGCAAAATGATACTTGATACGATCCATCTCAAATTTGGTGAGTTTAAGTGATGGTGTATTGTCATTGATATCTACGATGTCTCTAAGTAAAGGATTTGTTCCCAATGGTTTTGGAAATTCAAAATCTACCTTTTTATCGAATCCCACGCAATACCATCTTTCTCTTTTTTGGGGAACACCAAAATCCAAAGAACTTAAAACCTTCCAGTGTACATCGTAACCAAGATTTTTCAAGTTTTCTAATATTACTTTTAATGTATTTCCCTTATTGTGAGAAACCAATCCTTTAACGTTCTCTAAAAAAAACATTTTAGGCTTATGGTAAGCCAGTATTCGACATACATCAAAGAAAAGGGTACCTCTTGTTTGATCCTCAAAACCTTTTCCTAAACCAGCATAGCTGAAAGGCTGACAAGGGAAACCTGCAGCAAGGATATCAAAAGAAGGTATGTCTTTAGCTTCAACTTTTGTGATATCTCCTATTGGTGTTTCTCCAAAGTTGTCACGATATGTCTGTTGTGCAAACATATCTATGTCGGAAGAAAACACGCATTTCCCTCCATTACGTTCAAGTCCGATACGGAAACCTCCGATACCGCAAAATAAATCTATAAACTTATATATCTTTTTGGCCATAAAAATTTAATTTCTACATTAACTCTTTCAGTCCTTCCAATCCTCCAAGGACTTCTCCATACTCTTCTGGCAGCTCATTTGCTGCCCGATATGTTGCAACGCCCATTGGCTTTCTTGTGTCTCGCAGAGCATACTCCACCGTCCGTTGCTTTTGTCCTCGACAAAGAATGATTCCGATGGACGGATTTTCATTTGGCAAGCGCACAAGGTCATCAAGGGCAGAGAGGTAGAAGTTCATCTTGCCGACATATTCCGGCAGAAACTCCGTCCACTTCAACTCTATCGCCACCAAACATCTTAATCTACGGTTGAAGAAAAGGAGATCTATAAAATATTCCTTGTCGTCAACAATTAATCTGTATTGGTTACCCATGTAAGAAAAGTCGGCACCAAGAGCCATGATGAACTGCTTTATATTTTCAACGATCTTGGCTTCCACTTTGTGCTCATCCCATTCATCTACATCATCAATCTCTATGAAATCAAGTTTGTAGTTCTTGCGAAACGCCCTCATTGCCTTTTGTTGCTGTTCATCATCTGATAATGTTACAGCAAAATTGTTCGGCATTGTGCCTTCCTTCAGATAGAGTTGCTCACGTATATTATATTTAAGTTTATCAACGCTCCAGAATTCACTTGCAACCTTGTAGATATAAAACAATCTTTCATTGAGTGTGTCTGTATGTTGCAATATTTCATAATGATGTGTAAACTGTACTGTAAGAAATGCATCCAGTGTTGCCTTGTCAAATTGGTCCGTTGTCAATGGACCAATTACAACATCTTCACAATCAGTGATATTGGTAAAATCTGCGATAGAACTATTGTTGGGGAAATCCGAGGGTGTACGAAAGTAATTTTGCCATGCGAGATAGAATGATTTCATTCTTTTCAACTGCGTTTTAGAAAAACCTTTTAAACCAGGCATCTCTTGTTGCAGTAGCGAAGAAATAGTTTCGAGAACTTTATCACCCCAACTGGATCTTTTCTGACTTTGGCAGATGTACCGTCCTATGCCGTAATACAAAGCTAATGCATTTTTGTTTGCACTAAGCATCATTGTCTTGCGCGTTAGCTGAATGGCTGATTTGATAGCAGCTACAGCTTTCACGACATCTGTTTGAATTATATTTTGTTCCATTATATTTCTTCATTATCAACTATTAATATATCCGAAAGTTCGACATTGAGCAACTTCGATATTTTTATCAAACACTCAACGTCTGGCTGGCTTGAATTAGTGCACCATTTTGAGATGGTTGTTTTATCTTTTCCAAGTTGCTCAGCCAGCCATAAGCCTGTTTTCTTTTTCTCAACAAGCAATAGTTTTAGGCGATTCAACTCTTTATGTGTCATAATATTTAATTTATACCGCAAAATTACTAATTATTATCAACAAACTTGCAAAAACAGCCTTATTTTTATGCTGTGTTCTCAACAAGTTGAAAACTATTCAATAGTTTAATGTCTTTTCCGAGGATTGAACTATAATATATCTTTGCCTCAAAAACAGCATATTATGCCCGATACACTAACATTTACATCCGTCCATAACATCCCCGGCACTCATGCCTCCGCAGCCTTCACCTCCAAGACATCCGAAGTCTTCAAGGAGGAGCACAACATCGCACCAATCATCATCAACGACAAGATGAAGTACATCCCGTGGGGAGGCGACAACCAGATGCCGTACAACATCATTGACCTCATCGAGTCTGACGAGACGATGAGCACTTGCCAGATGTTCAATGCCGAAGTCTGCTATGGCAGCGGACTTGTCTATGACACAGGGCTTGCCACCGCACAAGTAAAGTCACAAGTTGATGACTTTATGCTGGACAACGACCTCGCAAGTTACTTCCTCGGTGTGTGCCAGGACTTCAAGCACTTCGGCTTCTGCGTCAGCGTGATCATCCTCAATGAGGATGCCAGTCGCATCGTCCGCATCGTGCGCAAACAGGCGTGCTACGTCCGCTTTGCTCCTGCCGACAAGTCGGGCGTGATACCTTACATCCTCTATGCCAACTGGCGTAATACGGTCAGTCCGGAGGACATCGAGCGCATCGAACTTCTTAATCCACAGTCGCCATTCACCGACCTTCAGAACAGAGGGAAGAAAATCAAGAAGTTCGCTGTCGTCAGCCGTATTCCTACACCCGACAATACGTATTATCCAATACCGTACTACGCAGCTCTTTTCAAAGGCAAATGGTTCAACATCAAGCAACTCATCGGCATCGCTAAAGAAGCGAAGCTCCGAAACTCGGCGCCCATAAAGTACCACATTGAGATTGCCAACTCCTTTTGGAACAACATCTTCAAGGTCGAGGGCATTACTGACCGTGTCAAGCAGCAGGAGCGTGTCAACCAAGAGAAGGACAACATCATCAACTTCCTTACTGGCATGGAGAATAGCGGAAAGGTGCTTTTCTCTACGTTCTACGTTTCACCGAACGGTGAGGAGCAACATGACGTTGTCATCAACAAGATCGAGACGGACAAGGAGGGTGGCGACTGGGCGACGGACATTGTCGAAGCCATCAACATGATGTGCTTTACCATGCGCGTACACTCCAACCTCGTCGGCTCGGTGCCAGGCAAGTCGCAGACCAATAACTCTGGCAGCGACAAGCGAGAGCTTTACACCATCGCACAGGCTCTGCAGAAGCCTTACCACGACCTTCTCTTTGCCGTTCACCGACTGATCATCCGTTTCAACAAATGGACAGCGGTCAAGCCGGACTGCCCATTCATCCAGCTCACCACGCTTGATGAGAATAAGGACGCAAAGCAAGTTTCACTCAACAAACCCAAAGACAATGAGCAATCTGATAAATGACAATGAAACCCTAAGAAAGTACGTTCCCAACACGCTCAAAGCGGTAGCTGGTGAGCTTTCTCTTTTTGACAAGATACAGTATCACCTCTTACAGGCGGAGCAATGGCTTACCGCCACTTTCGTTTCGTCCGACACAATGAGTCGCATCCGCACATACTCTGACAGCACACCGCTCCTGCATTACTGCCGTATCATCACTGCTGCAGAGGCGATGCTGCACGCAGTGCCACAGCTCGACCTTATCCTTACGCCTAATGGCTTTGGCATCGTCAGCAATCAAAATGTGATACCGGCATCTAAGGAGCGCATCGAGAGGCTTCTTCTGTCTCTCGAAAAACAGCGCGACGATGCGCTTGCTGTTATCCTCACCTTGCTTCCGGATGCTCACCATTGGACTGCATCGGAGCAGTTCAATTACTTCGCTGCCACGATGTTCCCTACACTTGACATCGTTCACCAACTGGGCTTTGCTGACCATATCTGGCTGCGATACCAGGACACTCGTGCCAAGTTGCTCGCCATTGAGCACCGCCTCGAAACGGAGTTCTTCAGTCCGGAACTCATGGACATGCTTCGCACGGCCAACGCTCTCAACAAGTGGGATATGACTCTCGACACCGCTCGATACAAGCGGATGTATCAGCGCATCTCTGCCATTGAGTTCTCCATCCTCCGCATCGGAGAATACCCGATACCAAGCATCATCGACATCGTGAACAGCATACGTTTAGCCAAAGGCAACGTATTCGCTGAATGGAAAAACTCAGACACTGCCAAACTCTTTGAAGACCATGGATATAAAAATAAAAAGGAGTGTGGAGGGTATTTCTTCTAAAAATTATGTTATTAACCATATTTAACTATCGGGGGGGTAGTGCGAAGATATTATTATATCTTTGCAAAAAACTAAAGAACAAAAGTATGAAAAAACTATTTTTGACATTAATTGTGGCATTCTTTACTATTACAGGAGTCATTGCGCAGAATGTAACAGTAGAAGAACCGGAGTTCGCAGAAGAGACTTTACTCTTGACCTCTGACAATCAAGGTGTAAAGTTGTCACGTGAGAATGGAACCGTGAAAACAAAGGCTGGAGCAAGTCTTTATTTGACAGGTATCGGCAAGGTGAAATCGAGACTGACTCTTAAAGGGGTTAAGTCTACGAGTAAAGCAGTCGGCGGCTCAACAACACGTCTTATCGTTAAGGCTGCCGACAATAAGACTGATCCAAACTCTTTTATCTCAATTTTTAAATTTGAGGTTAAAGGAAAAGAGCGTAGATACCAACTCGCTGAAGCTGGTACACTTTCTAAATCAGAGAGTAATAACCTTTCAAGTGTGGACTACAAGGCTAAGAAATATGGCGAAAGTTCATATTACATTGTATTGGAAGATCTTACCCCAGGTGAATATGGCATTGTTATTGGCGACCCTAATCACGAAAACACAAAAAACGGCATGAAAGTTACTACTTTCACTGTTGAGTAAAACTTCAAAAATTTGAAAGACTATTTTTGTCTTTTCCCCCATACATATGCTTCCGTACTTTCGCAGTATGGAAGCATTTTTCAATTTATCCCTACCCACAGATTGGCAGTCATTATCAGACAGCCAACTTCAATATTTCTTCATGCAGCTCTCACACGATCTGCCAATGGAAGAAATACTCACTCTCTGTCTGTTCAAATGGGCAGACCTAAGGGTTTTGTGCAAGACACATGACGGCAGCTATCTCGTGAAGCTGCGCCATGCGCCCAAGCATGAAGCTACACTCACCATCAGACAAGTGCAAGCAGCCACGGCTTCATTGGACTTCTTACGACAATTTGCTCCGTTGCCGGTTCGCATCTCCACAATCGGAAGAGCCACTGCCATCGAAGCCGACTTCCAGGGCGTGCCGTTCTCGACGTTCATTTCTGCCGACAACTACTATCAGGGCTTTCTCCACACCAAGAACGAGGCTTTGCTTAACCACCTCGCCACGCTTCTGTACCCGAAGGTCAAGTCGCGTCACCTCACAACACCACTTTTGCTCAACGCCTTCTATTGGTTCTCGTCTCTGAAGCATTACTTCGCCCGACTATTCCCACACTTCTTGCAGCCGATGCCAGCCGACGAGCAGAACCTACTGGGCTACGCACCGCCCATTGGCGAGGTGCTACGGACTGCCATGAATGCACAGATTCGTGCGCTTACCGGAGGCGACATCACCAAAGAGGAAGCGGTGCTCTCGATGGACACATGGCGAGCACTCACAGAACTCGACGCTAAGGCTAAAGAAGTTGAAGACATTAAACGACAAACGAAATGACAGACAAGAACATCAATTGGGATGCCACCGCCTTCTTCGCATCCCTAACAGAAACAAACAAGTTCGCTCAATCCCATGACTTTGTCTTTGCGAAGGTCAGCGGACTCGACGGCTTCGAGGAAGCCTTGCAGCAGCTCCAGTCCGCCACGGCTCTCATCGCTGTCAGCGACATCAGCCAGGGCTATATCGAGGTGAACAACAGTCCGCACACTCGAAGAGTGAAGACGGTCTTCCTCGCCATGCGCCATGCCATCGATGACATGGCTGCACGCCAGCAGTGCATGGACACCATGCGCGAGCTGTTCCGACAGTTTATGAGCAAGCTCATCCTTGAAAAGACGAAGCAGGAGCAGCATAATATCTATCTTGACTCTCGTATCTCCTTTCAGGAAATCGACCAGTACTTCTTCTCTGGCTGCGCCTGTGCTTTCTTCCAAATAGCTGTTGACACTTATACCGATTTACGTTATGACCCCACTGAATGGCAATGACACACAACTGCAAGAACGGGAGAAGTTCGTTCTTGCCTTCAACGATACGATGCTCAAAATATGGCGTGAGCAAATGACACTCCTCGGTGTAATCGACACCAGACGTTTGCTTCACAGCCCCAAGTCGCTCCCCGTAAGAGCGGACGGACGATTTATCGAACTCGGACTGTCACAGTCTTTCCTCGAATATGGCCTTTGGCAGAACTTCGGTACTGGCAAGGAGATTCCAAGAGGTAATCATGGCGACATCTGGCGTGAACGCAAGCGCAAAAAGAAACCCTGGTTCTCCCGTAAGTACTACGCTTCCGTCATGAACCTCCGTGACTTTCTTTCCTACAACATCGCTCACGAGTTCGTCGGTGTCGTCGCTCAGGCACTCGACGACAAGTATGTGCGCTATAATCACTAACAATGTCTTTTCTCCATCTAAAAGTCAGCCATACCTTTGCTAAAAACAAGCAAAAGTATGGCTGACATTTCATCTATCACATCTCTCATCACCTCATTTCGCAGCGAGACGCGCGAAGAGGCTATAACGCCCGAAGTTCTGGGCGCACTGTTGCAGAAAATTGCTGATCTCTTGGGCAAAGCTGCTCTGCAGACGGATATGGGTCGCCTTGATAATTGGCGCTCGGATCTTGCACGCATCGGCTATGTGCTGACATCGCTCACCGTCGGCTCGGACGACCGCAACAACGTGTATTTCACGTTGGGAAAGGCAAACCTCTCTACTGGCATCAATCAAATTGCAAACAATTCCATTCTCATACGCCAAGCCACTACCGAGCGTGCCGGAGTCATGCGTGCGCAGCAGGTGCAGGACTTGAACAAATGCAAGTCCGAGCTATCTTCGTGCATCGCTTCTATAAATAAGGTGCAGGAGGCTCTTGTGAATTTTCAAAAGGCTACTCAGAGTCTGAGCCTGCGCATTTCAAAGAACAACAATGAAATCGGAAACAACGCTGAAAGCATACAAGTTCTTCAATCTGACCTCAAATCGCTTGCGTCGCAGATAAAATCGTTACAAGCTGACATTCTGAAGTTTGCCACGATGAAGCAGGCTACGCAGATGCACATTGAATGTATCATCACTGACAGACACCTCGTAATACAGGATGCCCACCGTTATATCCGGCAAGGGCTTACCCCAGTCATTTTCCGACACTCGGTGCGCACAAGTCGCAAGCAGAAGAATGAAAATGGTGTACGTGAGTATCTTCCACAGCGACGTGGCTGGAACCGCTTTTATGACGACCGAAAGATTAGTGTGAATAATGGCGACGAGATTTCTTTCCGTTTGGATAAGGAGGGCGACCCGAACAGAGGCAAGTATTTTACGAAACCTGATGTGTTGTTCAGTGACTGCCGTGCCATCATCGACCCCGAAACGCAACAGCTTTCGGAAGTGCGCATTGACTTTGGCAAACGCTCCTATAACATTCTCGGCATCGACCGCTTTTTCCGCTTTGCCATCGGATTTTACAAGAAGTCTAAAGATTATGGTCCGTTCCAGTTCGGCGAACTCCGAACTAACCTTGCTGAGTTCAGGGTTATAGTAAGGGCAGAAAAGTTTAATAATAGCAACGATTATATAGTCACTTTCATTTTTAGTATGTAAACGAAAAAAAGCCATGGTTTCTCTCCGCAAGGAGGCCACCACAGCTCGGATACAAAATGGTGCTCAAGACACCACAAAGCCTAAGAGTAATGGTCCAATCGAACCACAACTCAATCGCAAAGATAATCACATCATATTAACTCTCAAAAGACAATTCATTATGACAAAAGAAACTAAGGAAAACGTGCAGATTGTATCTGCCATAGCTATGCTCATCGGAGGATTTCTCCTCGCTGTCGCAGGATTCATCGTACCGCCCACCGGACAAATCCACGAGTCTGTCCTGGGTGTATTCGCAGAGTGTCTAATCTACGCCGGATCCATCTTCGGTGTCACTATCTACATACAGACTAAGTATGCAGAACTACGCTCGTACCTTGACGACAAACTGAAACGGAAGGAGGAGAAGGATGCGCAAGATTGATCTCATCATCGTCCATTGCTCTGCCACGCCTGAAGGCAAGGATTTCACCACGGCAGACATCGACCGCTGGCACCGGCAGCGAGGCTTTGCCTCCATCGGATATCACTTCGTCATCTACCGCGACGGCTCTGTGCATCATGGCAGACCGCTCGCACAAGTGGGAGCGCACTGCCAAGGGCACAACGCCCATTCCATAGGCATCTGCTATATCGGTGGTTTGACCGCCGACGGCAAACACCCTAAGGACTCTCGCACGGAAGAGCAGAAATCCGCATTGGTGGCACTTCTTCGTAAACTCAGAGTGCAGTTCCCCAATGCCAAAATCCGAGGACATCGAGATTATGCAGCTAAGGCGTGCCCATCATTCGATGCCACGACAGAGTATGCAAACATCTAAACCCAACGATATGAAACATATCCTTATCGTAATTCTTTGTGCATTTGTATTGTCATGCAAGAGCACAAAGACAGCATCATCCTCCAATGAAAGTGAGCGAAACGCCGTTTCGCAAGCTCAATGGCGATCCGCTCAGAATCTTTCATTCAGTTCTCTACAGAGGCTTACCGCCCTTTCATTCGATAGCTGCGTCTTCACATTCGGGGGTGTCGACACGTCGGCAACCCCTCAATGTTCCGACATCAGCTATCCATCGGGCAAGCCCCTGTCCTATGACAAGGCAAAGCCTACATCTTACCACGGCAAGCCTTCAGCAATAAGTCACGGCAAGCCGTCTTCTCTCAGGCTCTACGGACTTCACCTTTCCCAAGAGGAAAAGGAGGAGTCCACAGCTGCACAGCAGGTGGAAGACAGCATCGCAATAGCGAAGCAGTCTTCATCCGACAAGTCGCAGGACATCATCAAGTCAAGGTCTTCAGCTCCCTTTACGGCAAAGCTCGCTATTGCCGTCCTGATGATGATAACGGCAGCAGCCGTCATTTTCTTTATCCGTCGCTATCTCGCCGGCAGACGACGACACTTCGGTCACAGGCTCCCGAATTCATTACCTGGCAGCTCCGGCGGTGCATTGTTCGGTGGCGAGGACAAGCCATTGCATGGCTAAGTGAAATTGTGGGGTGCTCCATTGCGTTCCGTCGCTTTGGGCTTCTGTTGCAAAATAAGTATGCCACTTCCCTGATCCGCACCATGTCTCTTTTTCTCGGATGTGAGGAGGACAAATCGCCTGAAGTCGAATAGTCCTCCATACATTCGAGAAAAGTGCAAGCACACGAGTCACGGTACGGGGTAAGCAACATACACATTTCTCCACGGCAGCCCAAAGCCCCTCCACTTCATTACACGCCCCACAATTTCACGGCTACGCCAGTCCTCGCCACCGAACAATGCACCACCTACGCACATGATTGACGCATCACCCAGACAAGCAACGCTTGCAGCGAGCTTGTCTGACCTCCTCGTCAATCATCAACACGCAAGCGCCATCCGTTTTTTCACATCGAAGATGTCTATCTATCATCATCAAAGGTGAAAAGTGTTGCACACCCTTCACCTTTCTTAATAGGTACGGACACACGCTCCATTGCATTGCGCATAAGTCCGTGCAGCTTCACTCTATTGTCTATCATCTCGCTGCGCTCAATCTTCTCATCTTCAGCCGAAAGGCAGTGGCTCGCCACTCCCGTAGCCGTCCGTTATGCGCCACCTCCTCTCGTCCACTGTTGCGAAAGGATATTGCGCTACATTCCATTACGTTATCATTCCGGAGTTTCTCTATGACTCTGTGAGCCATTGAGAAGTCCTACATTACCACTTCATTACATTCCACTTCATACCCATTCGCTTCGGGTAAGGCAGAGCCTTCTGTTTCCTATAAGGCGATGCCTTCTTTGTTTGGTAAAGCTGCGCTTTCTATTGTCTGTCAATGCGAGAAAGCCGTCTGACTAATGGCAATCAAGATTGCTATAAGTCTGACAGCATTCTCGCTTATTCAAATAGGTATGGCAGAGGTATGGGATAGAAAAGGTAGTGCGCCTAATGTAGGGCAAGACCGACAGGCGCATTACCTTTTTATCCCTCACCACTGCCGCATTACCGCCCGATGGGTCGGGCGTGGCGTGGTCGCTCGCCTATATCGCCACATCCGCAAGCCATTGATGCCCATCCGATACCCATTAGCCTTTCGTGGTACGGCAAGACCCTCGGTTTGCTCGGCTTGGAGGCTTAAAGTGCCGAAAATAGAGCATTTGACGCATCCGAAACCCTATATCGTGTCGAAACTCGGTATGCTTTTCCGAAACCTTTTGCTTGTTTCTGCCTTATTTGTTCAAGCCGAAACCCTATGTCGTGCCTAAACTCGGTGCTTTTGCGAAACCTTTTGC
>ERZ1026772.1638-NODE-1638-length-11409-cov-6.295843_pt1 | contig 11409 bp, 11 predicted proteins | sample MGYA00380124_ERZ1026772 | MGnify/ENA primary metagenome ERZ1026772 (study PRJEB33269, sample SAMEA4719760) | human gut metagenome | biome: human-associated habitat; feature: organic feature; material: feces | place: Cameroon | collected 2013-10 ...
TGTAGGCTCCGAAAAGCCTTGTATTTACAGTGTTCCTAATAGGAAGTAATCATATAACTTTTCCCGCAAGAAAGAGACGTCTTGATTCGTATGATATATTGAAGAATCTTCAAAATTAAATTTCTTAAAACCCACATCAGTAGGAGGTGCGTTTGCTATGAAACGACTGTCCTGGCTCATTTCTTTTTTTCTGCTATTTTTCTTATTGCCATTGATCGCAAATGCTGCTGAATCCTCATCGCGGCTTTTACCGCTTAAAAGCCAGGCTCTCGTTACTGTGCTGCAGCACAGTAATTATAAAGATTGGAATTTCTATCAGCCTTCTACAAGAGAAACGAGCGACAATACATCGTCAGAACAAACCCTTGAACGAATGACTGCTTATCCCATTGTCGCCTGCCGCGATGATCGCATATGCCTGATCATTATGAGAAAAGTAAATTCCAATGGGTAGTTTCCGCTGCAAATGAGCAGGCGCTTGTTCGGGATGGGCTCGTACTGAAGGCGTTTTCAGTTGATGAGCACCATTCAGAGCTTGAACATGCGCTATTTGTCTATTTCGATTTCGAAGACGAAAACGGAAATGCAGTCACCCTAAGCCTTCATTTATCCGATATCTACCCGTCTTATTTTTCATTGATACATCACTTCCATGTATCCATGGTCTTGAATTATGACCGAGGGATCACCGTACAATTTGATTTTCCGTTTTTATTTAGTGTCGCTTACGAAATCTCTCCCGAACAATACATTCCTTTCGATGTCGATGCATTTTCTTTTTCAGATTGTCCGCTTACCATTGAGGAACTCTTCGCACCGTCCCTGATCTCTCCGCAAGAAGAAACCGCCGGCTTATATGTCTTCCCGATGATTCCATGGAACCGGTTTTTCGTTTACAGCAAGGGGAATCAATCACGGTCATCCGGCAGCAGCTTCAGACAGATTGGGCCTTGACAAGCTACATCGGCATTTTGTTTTTTATCCACGCACAAGACGTATCCATGTACAAAGAGTCTTATGAAAAAATGCAATCAAAACCACCGGCTAAGCCGGTGGTATGCACCATGCCTTCAAGGCAATGATACCTGCCGCGCCTAAAGGCGCATTGAACAGTCCAGCAACCGCCGTACTTTCTCGGGCCGCCGCTAAAGCGGCCTTTTCTTATGCCTTGGGGTTCCTGCTACCCGTAAACGGGTCTATGTACTCCTTGAATGACAGCTGGTCCGCCATGATATCCTCGTCCAGCTGATGCCGGATGTATTCTGCAATTCTCTCTTTGTTCCGTCCCACCGTGTCCACATAGTATCCCCGGCACCAGAAATGTCGATTCCCATACTTGTACTTCAAGTTCGCATGTCTGTCGAATATCATCAATGAACTTTTTCCCTTTAGATATCCCACAAACTGCGATACGCTGATATTTGGCGGTATGCTCACTAACATATGGATATGATCCGGGCATGCTTCTGCCTCGATGATTTCCACTTTCTTCATCTCGCATAGCTGCCTGATTATCCTTCCTATATCTGCCTTGATTTGCCGATATACCACCTGCCGCCGATACTTTGGCGCAAATACGATATGGTATTTGCAATTCCATTTCGTATGTGATAGACTATTCATGTCATTCATTCCCATTATGAATGCCTCCTGTTAGTTTATTGGCGCAGTTGGCAGACCGCGTCTTTATCCTATCAGGATTTTTTATTCACCGCCATAGGCTTCTCTGAACCACTCGCTTAGCGAGTGGTTTTCGTTATACAACAAATCCGAACCTTTTCTAAAGAAGAGGTTCGGATCAAAAATTTCTGGTGGAGCATAGGAGATTCGAATTCCTGACCTCGGCAATGCGAATGTCGCGCGCTACCAACTGTGCTAATGTCCCAAATTTTCTTGTCAAATTTTGTATAGATCTGACAGAAACTGCTTTTCTTCGGGAACCACCGGCAGGGCCAAACAACTGAAGGCTTGTTCTACCAACTGTGCTAATGCCCCACATCGCTAGTACCTGATCATTATAGCAAAAGCGAAGAAAAAAAGCAATAGGCAAATGCAAATATTTTTGATTTTTCGCTTTGCGTTGCATTTGACATTTTCATTTAGTTGTACTATCATCTTGTTGGATGTATATGCATCTAATTTGCAGGTAGTCCAAAGGAGTTACCGATATGGACAGAAGCGAACGCAAGATCACCAAGATTGCGCGCGAGGTGAGCGCCTTCACCGTACAAACAATGAAAGCCGAAGGGATCGGTACAGCGGAGTTCGACTTTATCCATCTGGTTCGCCACAATCCCGGCATCACACAGGCCGAGGTACGTGAGCGGCTCAAGATTGATAAAGGCGCAGCTGCGCGGCGCGCATCCAGTCTGGAGGCCAAGGGTTATCTGGTGCGTCAGGCCAATCCCAACGATGGGCGCAGCCAGCTGCTTTACGCCACCGAACAGGCTGAAGGATTAAAAAACTCCAAAGCGCACTTGGAGGCCGTGTTTTACGAATGGCTTCTGTCCACATTGTCGGAGGAAGAGCGCGAAGCCTTCCTGGCCACGCTGGATACCCTGTATCTGCGCGCCAAGCAGGAAAGCCGCGCGGGCTTCCCCACCGTGCGCACGCTGATTGCGGGCGAGGAGGAACAAACGCATGAATAAGAAAAAGGGCTTTCAGGCCAACCGCGTTCTTTCCTATTTCAAGGCCGAATGGGTCACACTGGCCGCCGTCACGGTATCCGGGCTGATTTATAATATCGGCCTGCTGGCTGCTCCGTGGTTTGAGGGCCGCATGGCCGGACGGCTGGTGGATATTCTGGGCGGCAGCGGCACGTTTACCTCCATGCTGCTCCTGGTTATCTGCTATGCAGCCGTCACTGCGCTGGTGCAGGGCGCACGTTATATTAAGCGCTTTTATGTGCGCCGCTTTGCCAATGATGTAAACCGCCGCATGAAGCGCATTCTGTACGGCAGCCTGATCCGCAAAAGCCGCGCCGAGCTGGAGGGCGAAGGCGTAGGCAGTGCGATGACCAAAGCCATTCAAGATGTGGACGACTGCGTGGAGGGCATGCGCAAGTTTACCACCGAGGTCTTTGATACCGGCGTGGCCCTGTGCGCATACGCCGTCATGCTGCTTAGCTACGATTGGCGGCTGGCGCTGCTGAGCATGCTTTTCCCGCCGCTTTCCTTCCTGATTGCCGAAAAGATGAAGACCGTTGTGCAGCGCACGGGCGCGGCTTTTAAAGAAGCCTCGGCGCATCTGAGCGCCGCCACGCTGGATCGCGCCGAAAACGCCGTTACCTATCGCGTGTTCGGCTGTGAGAGTGAGCGACAGTCCGCCTATGAAAAGGAGCTGTCCGGCTATGAATCCGCCGCCGTCAAGGCCAATATCTGGAGCGCCGTGCTGCCTCCCCTGTACCGCATCATCTCCATGGCCGGCACGCTGCTGATCATCTTCTTCGGCGCGCGCAATATCCGCGGCACAGGCTGGACCAGTTGGGATATCGCCGTATTCACCACCTTCCTGGCCTGCTTTACGCGGCTGGCAGCCAAATCTTCCAGCGCGGCCAAGCTGTTCAACGCCGTGCACAAGGCGCAGGTATCCTGGCGGCGCATCCAGCCCCTGATGCATCAGGCCGAAGCCGATGAGCCTGTGCCTGCGCCGTCCGCGGCCGCGCTTACGGCCACGCATGCCGGGTTTGCCTATCCCGGCGGAAGCAATATCTTTGCGGATCTGAGCCTTAGCGCCCAGCCCGGCCAAATCATCGGCGTCACCGGCCCGGTTGCCTGCGGCAAATCAACGCTGGGCAGGATGTTCCTGTGCGAGTATCCCTATCAGGGCAGCCTGAAGTTCGGAGATCGCGAGCTATCTTCCCTGCGCCCCGCTGAGCTGGTCGGCATGGTGGGCTATTTAGGACACGATCCCGAGTTGTTCAACGATTCGATTGAAAACAATATCCTGCTGGGCGACGATCAGGACGCCAACGCCTATTTGCGGGCGGTATGTCTGGATCAGGAGGTCGCCGCCATGGAGGATGGCCTGCAAACCCGCGTGGGCAGCGGCGGCGTGCGGCTATCGGGCGGTCAGGCGCAGCGCTTGGCGCTGGCGCGCACGCTGTGCCACAAAAAGCCTGTGATGATCCTGGACGATCCCTTCTCCGCCCTGGATAAGCAGACCGAGGCGCAGGTATTCGCCCATTTGAAGGAGCTGGCCAGGGACATCATCGTGCTGCTGATCTCGCACCGGCTGTACCTGTTCCCGCAGACGGATCAGGTGATTTTCCTGGATCACGGCCAGGCGCTGGTGAGCACGCATGTGCAAATGCTGCAAAGCAACGCCGAATACGCGCGGCTGTTCCATGAGCAGGAGGGAGGCGCTTCCAATGAAAAATAAGGATCGCGTTAGCAGCGTTATCTGGCAAACCGTGCGGCATAAAAAGGCGCTGTCGCTGGGGATTGTATGCGCCGTGGCCGGAGCCATTGCATTTTCGCTGTTCCCGCCGCTGATTTTGGGCAAAATCATCGATTCCCTCACGGCCGGGCAAAGCGTTTCCATCGGCATGGCGGGTCTGTACTTTGCGCTGCTGGCGCTGGCTGGATTGCTGGAATCGCTGCGCGAGGGCGGGCTGACGCTGTTTGGGCAAAAGATCACCCACGCGCTGCGCAGCCGCCTGATGGGCAAGATGGTGCGTCTAAGCGCTGATACGCTGAGCCACATTGAGCCGGGCGCGCTGGTATCGCGCTTCGTTGGCGATGTAGACGCCGTTGAAAACCTGTTCACCAGCGGCATCATCAGCATGTTTGCCGATGCATGCAGGATCATCAGCATTCTGGCTGTGGTATGGTTTCAAAACCGCGGACTTGCGCTGATTCTGGTGCTGTTGCTGCCATTCCTTTTCTGGTTTACGCGGCATGTGCAAAAGAACATGCTTGCAGCCCAGCTGGACAATCGCCGCGCCGTCAGCCGCGCCGCGGGTCATGTGCCCGAATCGCTGCATAACATCCGCACCATCCACACCCTGGGCAAGGAAGCTTACATGGAGCAGCGCTATGACGATTACATTGAGGATAGCTATCGCGCCATGGAAAAGACCAATTTTTACGACGCGATTTACTCTCCGGTAATTCTGATTCTAAACGCCGTGGTTGTGGCCGCGGTCATGCTGCTATCCGCCTCCGGCAACGCCAGGGTGCTGACGCTGTTTGGCATGTCGGCTGGCACGGCGGTGGCGGTAATCAACTATATCTCCCAGATTTTCACCCCCGTGGAAAGCCTGGGCATGGAAATTCAGACCATCCAGTCCGCCGTCGCGGGCGTACGCCGCATCAATGAATTCCTGTCGCAAAGCGAGCCTGCCCCCCGCAAGCCCGTCTCTCTGCCTGCCAATCTGCCCGCTGGACAGCCGCAGGTGGAACTGCGCAACGTCGCCTTTGGCTATGACGACCATACGGTGTTTCAAAGCATCTGCCTGCAGGTACAGGCGGGTGAGCAGGTAACGCTTGCCGGGCGTACAGGCTCAGGCAAAAGCACGGTGTTTAAGCTGCTGCTGGGGCTTTACGCGCCGCAGTCTGGCAGCGTGCTGATCGAAGGCGTGCCGGCGGCGGATATCGCAGATCAGGATCGCCGCGCGCTGTTCGGCTATGTGGAGCAGCGCTTCCATCAGGTGCCCGGCACTGTGCGCGATCAGATCACGCTGTATGATCCCGCCATTTCGGATCAGGCCGTGCGCACGGCGGCCAAGCTGGCCGGGCTTTCGGATACCATCGAAAGCCTGCCGCAGGGCTACGATACCCCCTGCACACCCGAGCTGTTTTCGCAGGGACAATGGCAGCTGCTATCCATCGCCCGCGCCGCAGCCGCCAATCCGCGCATGCTGCTGCTGGATGAGATCACGGCCAACCTGGATGCGGAAACCGAAAATACCGTGCTGCAGGCGCTCCGGCGCGTGTCCGCCGACCGCACGGTCATCTCCATTTCCCACAGAACCGGCGCGCAGACCGGGCGCGTCATCCCCATCGAACCGGCGCATTAAAAGCAAAAATGCCGCCAGGCTGATCTTTTGATCAATCTGGCGGCGTTCTTTCGTTTTTTATTCTCCCATTTGAGCAACGATATAATCCATATACAGGCGCACGATATCCAGCTTGGTATATTGATACAGCATGCGCGTGCCCACCGCGTCCTCGGCCTCATTGAAGAGCAGCCGGCCATGATCGTAAATGAAATCCACCCCGATCAGCGCCGAACGCAGCTCCTCCGCCACAGCGCAGGCCACGCGGCGCGCCTCAGGGGGAATCTCCACCGGCTGCGCGCAGTGATGCAGCCCGAAATTGCTGCGAAAATCCGCGCTGTCCGACTGCCGCAGCATGGCCTGCACGCAGGCGGTGCCCAGCATGTACACGCGCAGATCGCGCCCCGGCGTATCGCACAGCGGCTGCGCGACAGCCTGGAAGGAAAACTCCCGGATCGCCGCGCGGTAAGCGGCCTCATCGCCGCACAACCGTACCTGCCGCCCGCCGCAGCCCCCCGCCGCCTTGACCACCACAGGATAATCAAAGGGACAAGGCGCATCGCCGGTGATATAGGCGGTATCCATCATGGGCGACAGATGGCTGAACAGCGCATGCGTGCGGCGCTTATCATTGAGGATTTCGCTGGTATAGGCATTGTTGAACACGCGCACTCCCATCCGCTCCAGGTGGCGGGATAAAAGCGGCTGCTTCATGCGCATGACCGCAAAGTCAGGGTGCGCATCCTGCCCGCCGATGCGCAGATAGGGCGCGTTATCGCGCAGGCCAAAGCTCGTTTCCTCCAGCCGTGCCAGGGTAAGCGCAATGCCGCGCCGCGCGCTTTCGCGCAGCCACAGGTCAATAAAGCCCTGATTGCGGGCGATTTCATGGCTTTCGTAGCAGATTATTCCTCGCATACGGTTCTCCGAATATACTGCATGATATGGTCGGCGGGGTTTACGCCCGTGGCGGATAACAGCCCTGCAAAGTGCGCGTTGCTGTTCACCTCGCACACCACAGGCCCGTCCTCGGCCTCCAACAGATCCACCCCGCCAAAGTCCAGCCCCAGGGCGCGGCAGGCGGCCAGTGCCAGCGCGCTTTCCTGCGCCGTGGGGAAATATGCGCTCGCCACGCCGCCATGCTCGATATTGGCGCGGAAATCCCCATGCTCGTTGCGGCGCTCGATGGCAGCGATCACCTGATCGCCCACCACGAACAGCCGCCGGTCGCGCCCGGCGCTATAGGCGATAAAGCGCTGAAAGAGCGCTGGCTTTGCGCCGATGCGATGCAGGATATCGCGCGCCTGCGCCTCATCCTGCGCCAGGTAGACCTGCTCGCCAAAGGAGCCGCAGCCCTCCTTGATCACCATCGGCCAGCCCAGCGCTGCGCCCACGCCCTGCAAAAAATCCATATCGCCGTAGCCCAGCCCAGGAAAGGTCTGCGGGCACAGCACGGTATCGGGCTGGCGCACGCCCGCGCGTTGCAAGGCCAGATAGGTCAGCGTTTTGTCATCGCACAGCGCGATGGCCTTTGCGCCGTTGAACACCGGCAGTCCCATCGCTTCCAGGCGCGCGGCCAGGCGAATGTCCTTATCATAGAACAGCACAAAGTCCACCTTCAGGTGGGCACTTGGAGGCATGAGCATAAAATCCGTGTTCACGCGCGGAATCAGGCTGACGCCCGCCCGGTTGGCCGCCTGCTCAAACAGCTCACGCATACGTGCAAAGCTGCCCTGCCGCATAAATGCGTTGGTAATCAATATGCCTTTCATGGTTGTATCACCCCGCGTCATTTTTCATGCTTATGGATCTTGGCCTCGTGGCCCTGATCGGAAGGGTGATAGTATTCATGATCCTTGATTTCATCGGGCATATATTGCTGCTTAACCCAGTGGCCGGGGTAGTCGTGGGGATACAGATAGCCCCCGCCCGCGCCCAGCCTGTCCGCGCCCTTATAATGCGTATCGCGCAGTGGCGGCGGCACCTGACCGCGCGCCGATTCGGCGTCGGCCATGGCTGCGTCAATGGCGCAGACCACACTGTTGCTCTTGGGACTTTCGCAGATGGCGATGATGGCCTGCGACAGGGGCAGCCTGGCCTCGGGCATGCCGATCAATTCCAGCGCCTGCCCGGCTGCCACAGCCTGCAGCATGGCGATGGGATTGGCCAGGCCCACATCCTCGCTGGCATGGGCAATGATACGCCGCGCCAGCATGCGCGGATCGGCTCCAGCGTACAGCAGCCGGCTGAACCAGAAAAGCGCCGCATCGCTGTCCGAGCCGCGCAGGCTTTTGCAAAAGGCGGACAGCATATCGTAAAACAGCGTATCGTCGCAACGTACCACAGGTTTTTGAATGCTTTCCTCCGCCACGCTCAGGGTGATATGGATGCCGTCGCGCCCGGTGGGCGTGGTCAGCGCGGCCAGCTCCAGGGCGTTGAGCGCCGAGCGCACATCGCCATTGGCCACGCGCACAATGTGCGACAGCGCATCCACGTCGATATGCACGTTCATATCGCCCAGCCCGCGTTCGCGATCGGCAATGGCCGACAGCAGGATGGCGCGCACATTCTGATCCGTCAGCGGCCGGAAGGCAAACACGCGGCAGCGGCTGACGATGGCGGGCGTCATGGAGATCATGGGGTTTTCGGTGGTGGAGCCGATAAAGCGGATCAGCCCCTCCTCGATGGCAGGCAGAATGCTGTCCGACTGCGCCTTGTTCCAGCGGTGGCATTCATCCAGCAAAAGGTAGGTGCTTTGCCCATACATGGCGCGGCGCTGGGCTGCCTGCTCCAGCACCTCGCGCACATCGCCCACGCCCGAGGTAACGGCGTTCATGCGCGCAAAGGCGGATTTGGTATGCGCGGCAATCACATGCGCCAGCGTGGTTTTGCCGCAGCCAGGCGGGCCGTAAAAAATGCTGGACGTCAGCCTGTCCGCCTCCACGGCGCGGCGCAGCAGCCGTCCCGGCCCCAGCAGATGTTCCTGCCCATAAAACTCATCCAGCGTGCGCGCGCGCATGCGCTCGGCCAGCGGCGCGTTTTTTTTGATGTTTTCCTGATTCAACTGATCCAGCAGCGTCATGATTTTTCCTCGATCGTCAAGTGAGCGACGCATCCGCCGCTTCCCCACTCCCAATATCGTTTATATTCGCCCGATGCCGCTTCGATATGCATCAGCGCGATGCCCAGATCCACATGGTCGGGGTTTTTGCCCATCAGGCGCAGCGAGCGCTGCGCGTAGGCCAGGCGCCAGGGCTGACGGTTGACCGCCGAGGGCGCGATACGCACAGCCTCTGCCGCGCGATACGCCCACAACGGCCACTGATCGGGCGCGTCCAGGCAGATCTGCGACAGGCTCTTGCGATGGCGCACAATCTGCTGCGGCGTTTCCTTGGCATGTCCCAGGGCAATCACGGCGATCAGCCGCTCGCCGTCGCTTAGTATCTCCTGCGGCACCTCACCGCGGCGATACGTGCCCGTCACCCAGCAAGTATCCAGCCCCATCGCTGCGGCCTCCAGCACAAAGGCCTCGCCGCTAACGCCGGCAAGCAGTTTGGGCTTTTCCATGCCATCCTGTGCAATCACATAGGCGCACTTGCGCGCACCGCGGATGCGCTCCACCAGCGGCACGCCGAAGAACAGCTGATCCGTGCAGTCGGCAAGCACGATGCGCGTGCCCGGCAGGCACACGCGCGCAGCGGTATAATTAAGCGCGGCAAGCTCACCCGCGTCGGGCGCGGCGGCATACGCGCGGCAGCTGTATCGACGGGAAATCACCCCATAATAGCGCGCGCACTGCGCAGGCGAAAAAAAGCGGTTCAGCGGACAGGACGGCATACGTTTTCACCCCTTTGGATTTAAGGATACCACGCCCCATGCGAAAAAACAAGGCACGAAGCCATTACTTTCCTTTTAAAAAGTGATGACAAAAGGCGCGAAAGTGTGGTTATTAACAATCGTTGATCTTCAGTTGAACATCCTGCGCCATAATAATACACGTCGCATATTGCCCGCCATGGAAACGCGCGGAAGCCCGCGTACTTTGAAAGGATTTTTCTCTTATGAAGATCAAGATCACCTCGGACAGCACCTGCGACCTGACGCAGGAGCTGCTGGATCGCTTTCACATCGACACCGTGCCGCTCTATGTCATCATGGACGGCGTATCCTACAGGGACAGCATGGATATCACCACCGAGCAGATTTTCGCCCACGTGGCGGCCGGCGGCGCGCTGTGCTCCACCTCCGCCGTAAGTGAAAACGACTACATCGAGTTTTTCACCCGCGAATTGCAGGATTGCGACGGCCTTGTGCATGTGACGCTTAGCAGCAAGATGTCCGTCTGCTATCAGAATGCCTGTAACGCCGCCCGCCGCTTTGAGCATGTGCAGGTGGTGGATTCCCTCAACCTCAGCTCCGCCCAGGGACTGATTGTGATGGAGGGCGCGGAGCTAGCGCAGGATCAGACGCTGGACGAGGTGCAGATTGCCCAGCGCCTGCGCGAAATCGTGCCCAAGGTGGACGGCAGCTTTGTGCTGGAAGACCTGGAATATCTGCGCAAGGGCGGCCGCTGCTCCACCGTGGCGGCGCTGGGCGCCAACCTGCTGGGTATCAAGCCCTGCATCGAGGTGCACAACGGCCAGATGGGCGTGGCCAAGAAGTATCGCGGCGCATATGAAAAAGCGCTGCGCAATTATGTGCGCGAGCGCCTGGAGGGCAACGATACCCTGCGCACGCACCGCATCATGATTACCCACACGCCGGTGGACGACGGCATTGTGGACATGGTGCGCGACGAAATTTTGCAGTATCAGCCCTTTGCCGAGGTTTTGCCCACCGATGCGCGCGGCACCATCAGCTGTCACTGCGGCCCCAATACCCTGGGTATTCTGTATATTCACAAATAAAAATTTTCAGGCTGCGCATAAAACGCCGCCGCGCGGGATACATTAGCATTGACAGCTGAAAGAAACAGGCTGTCAGGCGGTTAAGGAGAGCGGCAAGCGATTGATCCCTTGCCCCTCTCCCCCGCGCCAAGCGGCCGGAATGCTCCGCGCAGCCATCGGCTTTCGCATGCGTTCCGACCCGCCCGTTAAGGAAAGAGCATTTCCTTAACGGGCTTTTTATTTTATAAGATCGAAAACACATGACCCATCAAGGGCGATAGAATCAGCATGACCAGCGAAAAGCACAGGGAGGAAACCGATATCAGCGTAGCGCGCTGAGCGGAAGGCACCAACGCGTTAAGCGCCGCGTCCGTGCGCACTTCCAGCCAATCGTCCATCACCGCCGCTGCAAAGCCGCACAGGCACATCAGCCACAGCGCATGGCGCAGCGACAGCAGCAGACAAACAAGCGTTATCAGCGCCGTCAGCCGCCATACGCGGCGATAAGGCCAACCTGTCTCTTATACA
>ERZ1026772.1640-NODE-1640-length-11403-cov-3.651040_pt1 | contig 11403 bp, 9 predicted proteins | sample MGYA00380124_ERZ1026772 | MGnify/ENA primary metagenome ERZ1026772 (study PRJEB33269, sample SAMEA4719760) | human gut metagenome | biome: human-associated habitat; feature: organic feature; material: feces | place: Cameroon | collected 2013-10 ...
ACGTGAAAGACACCCCTCCTGGGTTTCTTTCACCGTATCTTCCTTCCCGTAACTTTATGTGCCTACGTGTTCTCTGACACGCTCGCTATATCTGATGAGACCTTACAGTATTTTTTTGACGAGCCTGCAGTAGGCGTTTCCGTACAGCTCCACCAAGCGAAGAAGCTCGGCACTTTCCTTTTCGCCCATCTCATGCATTGCGGCCTCCTCCTGATGCAGCAGGGGGACGATAACATCACCGCAGAGCTGTCGGCCTTTTTCGGTCAGGGTGATGCCCTTATTCTTGCGGTTTTCGGGCAGCTCGCGGAGCTCGTCATAATTCGCAGCGCCGTAATGGTAGCTGATGACGGAGGAGATACCATAGATATAACCGCCGTAGCTTGCGGAAAGAATGGTCTGCGCGGAGAGAATGACGGCCGTGCCCGCGATGCCGAGGGGGATGACGGCGATGAGCACATAGTCAAGTACCATGTTTGTAACGCTGCCCGCGATGGACAGCCAGAAGCCGAGCCCGGGCTTGCCTGCCGCCACAAAGAACATTTGCAGCACCATGCGGAAATTTGCTTCTGTTAATTCGGGGCGCGCTATGATAAAATAGAAGCCGCCGATAAAATATGGCTCAGAATGAAATGAACTTCCGGAGTATAACTGATGATAGATAAAATGCTGATCCGTGGAGCAAAGGTCCACAATCTGAAAAATATTGACGTAGACATTCCGCTCGGCAAGATCGTCGGAATCGCGGGCGTGTCGGGCTCGGGCAAATCCTCGCTCGCGCTGGGCGTGCTGTACGCCGAGGGCTCGCGCCGGTACCTTGAGGCGCTCTCAACTTATACACGCCGCCGCATGACACAGGCGTCGAAAGCGAGCGTGGACGAGGTCTTGTATGTCCCTGCCGCGCTGGCGCTGCATCAGCGACCCGGTGTGCCGGGTATACGCAGCACCTTCGGCACGGGAACGGAGCTGCTGAACAGTCTGCGGCTCATGTACTCCCGCCTTGCGCGCCACCGCTGCCCGAATGGGCACTATCTTGAGCCGAGCTTGGCTGTCGCCGCGGGGAAAGAACTTGTGTGCCCCGAGTGCGGCGCACGGTTTTATGCTCCGTCAGCCGAGGAGCTGGCGTTCAACTCCCAAGGCGCATGTGAAAAATGCGGCGGCACGGGCAGCGTCCGTACGGTGGATATGGATTCGCTAGTGCCCGATGAGTCTATCAGCATCGATGAGGGCGCGGTCGCGCCGTGGAACAGCCTGATGTGGTCGCTGATGACCGACGTGTGCCGGGAGATGGGCGTGCGCACCGATGTGCCTTTCCGCGAGCTGACAGCGCAGGAGCGGGAGATAGTCTTTCACGGTCCGGCGGAGAAGAAGCACATCTTCTATCATGCGAAGAATTCCAATCAGGCGGGGGAGCTGGACTTCACCTACTTCAACGCTGTCTACACCGTGGAGAACGCGCTTGCCAAGGTCAAGGATGAAAAGGGCATGAAGCGCGTGGAGAAGTTTCTGAAAGAGGATATCTGCCCGGAGTGCCGCGGCACGCGGCTGTCCGCTGCTGCACGTGCTCCGAAGCTGCGCGGGATATCGTTAGATGAGGCCTGCACCATGACGCTCTCGGAACTCGTAGAGTGGGTGCGGAGCGTGCCGGGCAGTCTCCCGGAGGAGATGCGCCCGATGGCCGAAAGCATCTGCGAAGCCTTCCTCAGCGCGGCAAAGCGGCTTATTGACTTAGGGCTGGGCTACCTGACGCTTGACCGTTCGTCGGCTACGCTCTCTACCGGCGAGCGCCAGCGGATGCAGCTTGCACGCGCCGTGCGCAACCGTACGACGGGCGTGCTCTACGTGCTGGACGAACCGTCAATCGGCCTGCATCCGTCCAACATCGTGGGGCTTACCGGCGTGATGCACGACCTTGCTGCTGACGGCAACTCGGTCATTTTAGTAGATCACGACACGCAGATATTAAAGGAAGCGGACTGGATAGTTGAGATGGGACCCGAGGCGGGCGCAAAGGGCGGGCATGTCATTGCGCAGGGAACGATACCGGAAATTGAAAATAATCCCGCGTCTCAGATAGGTGCGTTCCTCGCCGGGAGAGCCGAGACGAAGCTGAGAAGCTGCGCTGAAAAAGAAAAGCTGTTCACGAACGGCACTATCCACCTTTCGACTTCACAGATACACACGGTGAAGCCCTTGGAGGTCGATATTCTGAAAGGACGGCTCACCGTCGTCACCGGCGTGTCCGGCTCCGGGAAAACGACAATGGTGCTGGAAAGCCTTGTCCCGGCTCTGGCCGCGATGATCGAGGGGCGGGCGCTGCCGCAGCATATCCGTGCGGTCAACGCCGAGGGGATACAGCACGTAAAGCTCATCGATGCAACGCCGATAGGCATCAACGTCCGCTCGACAGTTGCCACCTACGCCGGTGTGCATGACGAGCTGCGCAAGCTCTACGCAAAATCGCCCGATGCGAAAAAGCACGGATATAAGGCCAGTGACTTTTCCTACAATACCGGCTCTCTGCGCTGTCCCGGCTGCGACGGGACGGGTGCAGTAAGTCTCGACGTTCAGTTCCTGCCGGATGTGGATATACCATGCCAGGACTGCCGCGGCTCACGTTACGCGAGGGCGGCCTACGGCGTGAAGCTCACGAATAAAGCGGGCGCAGGTGCTTCGCTTCCGGAGCTTATGGACATGGACGTTAACTCCGCTATCGAGTTCTGCAAAGATATGAATACAGTCGTCCAGAAGCTGAACGTTCTGAAGCAGCTTGGCCTCGGCTATCTTACGCTTGGCGAGGAAACGCCGAGTCTGTCCGGCGGCGAGGCGCAGCGCCTGAAGCTTGCAAGCGAAATAGGCAGGACGCAGACGGATTCCGTGTTTGTGTTCGACGAGCCGTCCATCGGCCTGCACCCGCTGGATGTGCAGGTGCTGCTGAAGGTATTTCAGGCGCTTCTGGATAACGGCGCGACGGTCGTTGTCATCGAGCATGACCTTGACGTTATCCGAAATGCCGATTATGTCATCGACATGGGGCCGGGCGGCGGAGACGCGGGCGGCAGGATAGTGGCCTGCGGAACGCCGCGGGAGATATGGGAAAACAGCGACAGCATTACGGGGCGGTACCTGTAATGCCAGAAATCTGAGAGAGGGGAGCAATATGATAGGGCCTGATCCGAATAAAATTTATCCGAATGAAAACATCAAACAGGTCGTGTATATCAAAAACGTCATTACGCGCAAAAACATTATCGCCGGCGATTACAGCTATTACGACGATGTAAACGGAGCGGAACGCTTTGAGGAGCACGTCACACATCATTACGATTTTATAGGTGATAAGCTTATTATCGGCAAATTCTGCGCCATAGCGAGAGGAATAGAGTTTGTCATGAACGGCGCGAACCACAGAATGAACAGCGTGACGACCTACCCATTCAACATAATGGGCGACGGCTGGGAAAAGTTCGCGCCGACGCTCGACGAGCTGTCGCTCAAGGGCGATACTGTCGTCGGAAATGATGTGTGGATCGGACAGAATGTGACCGTCATGCCGGGGGTACATATCGGCGACGGCGCGATCATTGCCGCAAATTCCGTAGTGGCAAAGGACGTTCCCGCCTACTGCGTTGCGGGAGGGAACCCGTGCCGGGTGATACGGCAGCGGTTTGATGAAGAACTCACGGAGTACCTACTGAAGCTCAGATGGTGGGATTGGGAACCGGACAAAATTTCCCGCAGCATGGAAGCCCTGTGCAGCGGAGACTTGACTAAAATCAGAAACATTCGGGACTGAACAATAGAAATGCCCCGGCATCTGTTCTCACAGATGCCGGGGCAAGAGCGTGTCAAATAACCCGTATACAGCAGAAGTTACGGGAAGGAAGATACGGTGAAAGAAACCCAGGAGGGGTGTCTTTCACGTCCAATAAAAGTAAAATCTGAACTTTCAAAAAAGTTCAGGTTTTCAAGCAGACTGGCAAAAATACTTTTTTGACAGTCTGATGCCCCGGCATCTGTTCTCACAGATGCCGGGGCAATTAAGTTATATTGGCTTTGCGGTGCGGCTTAGTACATGCCGCCCATGTCGCCGCCTGCTGCGGGCATAGGAGGATTCTTCTCGGGAATGTCGGCAACGAGGCTCTCAGTGGTCAGAACCATGGAAGCGACGGAAGCGGCGTTCTCAAGAGCGCTGCGGCAGACCTTGGTCGGGTCGACGATGCCGAGCTCGATCATGTCGCCGTACTTGTCGTTTGCAGCGTCGAAGCCGTAGTTGGTATCGGTGCTGTTGTAGACGTTATTGAGGATGACGGCGCCTTCCAGACCGGCGTTCGCGGCGATCTGCATGATAGGAGCCTTCAGAGCCTTTGCGATAAGGGCTGCGCCGGTCTTCTCATCGCCTTCGAGAGTGGAGACGAGCTTATCGGCAGCCTTTGCGGCAATGACATAAGCGGTGCCGCCGCCTGGGACAATACCTTCTGCGACTGCTGCGCGGGTGGCGTTGAGAGCGTCCTCAATGCGAAGCTTCTTTTCCTTCATCTCGGTCTCGGTTGCTGCACCGACCTTGATGACGGCAACGCCGCCGGACAGCTTTGCCAGACGCTCCTGCAGCTTCTCCTTGTCATACTCGGAGGTGGTGACGCTGATCTGGTGCTCGATCTGAGCGGTGCGCGCCTTGATAGCATCGGCATCACCTGCGCCGTCAACGATGATGGTGTTCTCCTTGGTGACCTTGACCTGATGCGCCTGACCGAGCATATTGAGCTGAGCATCCTTGAGCTCCATGCCGAGCTCGCTGGAAATGACCTGACCGCCGGTGAGGATAGCGATATCCTGCAGCATTTCCTTGCGTCTGTCGCCGAAGCCGGGAGCCTTGACGCACACACAGGTGAAGGTGCCGCGCAGCTTGTTGAGGATGATGGTGGCAAGAGCTTCGCCCTCGACGTCCTCAGCGATGATGAGGAGTTTGCGGCCGGCCTTGACTATCTGCTCGAGCAGAGGCAGGATCTCCTGAATGTTGGTGATCTTCTTATCGGTGATGAGGATGAGAGCGTCGTCAATGACGGCTTCCATCTTGTCCATATCGGTGGCCATGTAGGGGGAGAGATAGCCGCGGTCGAACTGCATGCCTTCGACGACGTCGCTGTAGGTCTCTGCGGTCTTGCTCTCTTCAATGGTGATGACGCCGTTCTGGCTGACCTTCTCCATAGCCTCGGCGATCAGGGAACCGATGACTTCGTCGCCGGAGGAGATAGTGCCGACACGGGCGATGTCCTTGGAGCCGGAGACGGGCTGAGAAGCGGTCTTGACAGCTTCGACGGCGGCCTTGGTGGCCTTCTGGATGCCCTTCTTCATGACCATCGGGTTTGCACCGGCAGCCAGATTCTTGAGACCTTCGCCGATCATGGCCTGCGCCAGAACGGTCGCGGAGGTGGTGCCGTCACCGGCGACGTCGTTAGTCTTGGTGGAGACTTCCTTGATGAGCTGTGCGCCCATGTTCTCGAAAGCGTCCTCAAGCTCGATCTCCTTTGCGATGGTAACGCCGTCGTTCGTGATCAGGGGAGAGCCGAACTTCTTGTCCAGAACAACATTGCGGCCCTTGGGACCGAGGGTTATTTTAACGGTATCGGCCAGCTGATTGACGCCGCGCTCGATAGCCTTTCTTGCTTCTTCACCGTATATTATCTGCTTTGCCATAATAATTAAGCCTCCTTAAAATTCCGATATGCTGACTTACTCGATGACTGCGAGGATATCGCTCTGACGGACGATGGTGTATTCCACATCGTCGAGCTTGACCTTGCTGCCGCTGTACTTGCCGACGAGAACCTGCTGACCGGCCTTGACGATCATATCGACCTGATTGCCGTCGACCATGCCGCCGGGGCCGACTTCGACGACCTCGTACACCTCGGGCTTCTCCTGCGCGGAAGCCGTCAGGAAAATACCGGAGGAGGTGCGCTCCTCAGCTGCATTCTGCTTCAACACGACTCTGTCTGCCAAAGGTTTGAGTTTCATACTTATATACCTCCAAAAAAATTTTTACAAAAACAATCACCGTTAGCACTCAACACCTATGAGTGCTAACGGTGATTATAATACCACACTTTTCAAATTTTGCAAGCCCTATATATAAAAAACCGGGCAGAACTTTTTGAATTTTTTGTTACAAGCACACAAGCGCTTATACAGAGGCAGTTTCGGCGGAAGTCTGCTCAAAGAAGGTCATCCCCGCGGGGACAATGAGCTTGACCGCGTTGTGGATCACATGGATGTTTACGTCTTTAGAGAACACGGCCTCGCCGTCAATGTTAATGACATTGTCCTCATCAAAGCTTATGCTGACCTCGTCCGTCTGGATGCGCGTGATATACTGCGGGCATTCGTCCGCGCGGCCTGAGGCATACTTGCCGAGCATACGCGCGAGCGTGATGAGCCCGACTTTCTTGACAACAAAGACATCGAGCACACCGTCATCCGGGCGGGCGGTCAGCGAGGGGTTGAAGCCGCCGCCGTAGTAGCGCCCGTTGCAGACGCAGACGAGAGCAAGCTCCTCATCAACATAGAAGTCCTTGATCCTGACGCGCATGTGCCGGTTGATGCCCTTGAGGACGTTCACGATCAGAGAGACAACATAGCCGGTCGCGCCGCCGATGACAGGGATCTTGCTATAGTTGTGCACGGAGGTGCCGATGCGCGCGTCGATGCCGACGGAGCATATATTTGAGCAGAAGCGGCCGTTGCAGTCGATGAGGTCGATGGGGTGCTCACTGCCGCGCAGGAGCGCGTCAAGGTCACGGAACATGTCCTTTTCCTCGCCGAACATACGGCAGAAGTCGTTGCCTGTGCCGGTGGGGAAGGGGCAGACGGCGACGTTATCCAGCCCTGCCGCGCCGCAGACACACTCATTGAAGGTACCGTCCCCGCCGCAGGCATAGACGTGCAGCTTTTCATTTTCGGCGGCCTCGGCCTTTATCTTGCCGGGGGCGTCCATGGGAGCTTTGGTGACGTAAATTTCGTATGTATCGCCGCTGGTCTCAAAATGCGAAAAGGCGGCGTTGACACGCTCGGTAACTATTGCGGTTTTATCACTGCCGCCGGCAGTGGGGTTGACTATAAAAAGATGCTTCATTTATATCTCTCCGATGCGTTTACTTGAAGTACATGAACAGGTCGCACTTTATCATGCCGTTATAGAGCTTGCGCTTCTTATCGGCCGTTTTGCCGAAGCAGCGCTCAAACTCCGTGTGGGAGGACAGCAGGTAGAGCTGCCAGTTCTCGCTTTGCAGATACGCTTTGCCGAAGCCGCGGTATAGCTCCTCCGCCTGCTCCTTTTCCATGATGCGCTCGCCGTAGGGCGGGTTCGTGACGATGACGCCGCGCTCTGTTTTGCGGTCAAACTTCATCGCGTCCGCGACCTCGAAGCGGACGACGTCGTCCACACCGGCGCGCTGCGCGTTCTCACGTGCGATCTCTATGGCCTTCGGGTCAATGTCCGCACCGACGATGTTATAGTCGCCGTGGTACTCCTTGGCCTTGGCGGCCTCGCGCTCCTGCTCCCAGACGCGGCGATCGATGCTCTTCCAGCTCATCGCGGTGAAGCCGCGGTCAAGCCCCGGCGCGCGGTTCTTGGCAATGAGCGCGGCCTCGATGGGGATAGTCCCGCTGCCGCAGAAGGGGTCGCAGAAATCGTCCCGCCCGCGGTAGCGCGAGAGCTTTACCATGGCCGCGGCCATAGTCTCCTTGAGGGGTGCGGCGTTGTGCGCAGGACGGTAGCCGCGCTTGTGCAGCCCGTCGCCCGAGGTGTCAATGCAGAGGGAGACGCGATCCTTCATTATTGAGAACTGGATCTGATACAGTGCGCCCGTCTCCGGGAACCACTCCAGACCGTAGGACTTTTTGAGCCGCTCGACCACGGCTTTCTTGATTATCTTCTGGCAGTCGGAAACGGAGAAGAGCTTAGAGTTGAGACTGTAGCCCTTGACGGGGAAAGCGCCGTCCTTCGGGATGATGGACTCCCAAGGCAGGGCCTTTGTGCCCTCGAACAGCTCGTCAAACGTGAAAGCGTCAAACCTGCCCATTTCGATGAGCACGCGCTCACCAATGCGCAGGCAGATATTGGCGCGGGCAAGCGCCTCATCCCCGCCGGTGAAGTACACGCGGCCGTTCTCGGACACGACGTCTGCCATGTCCATTCTCTTCAGTTCATCGGATATCGGCCCCTCAAGCCCAAGGAGGCAGGGGACGCAGAATTTATATTCCATAATTGCTCCTAATATTTTGATCTTATAAATAATACTACAAAAATTTGATGTTGTAAATGGATAGCGGGAATTTCTTGATTTTTTCGGAACATGAAACAATTTGCGCTCACTAAAGGTATTGGAGATGAAACGATAAATAAAAAGAAGGAGGCTCGACAATGGCGGACATCGGCTGCCTTGACCTTGCCCGGGGCTGAAAGTGTTAAATGTTAAATCTTTGGTGTTGAAATATTGCATGATTGGAAGTATAATAACCAAACATGGAAAAATATTCATGCCGGAGATTTAACAGATGACAAAACCGATAAAGTCCGCCGCGGCGCTTACGCTTGCGGTATCAATACTGCTTACGCTTACCGGCTGCACGGGCAAGCCCGACGCCGTCCCGACGCCGACTGCTGCGGCGCAGGAGACGCCGGCATCCACGCCGACGCCGGAGCCTACGCCTGAACCTACCGCCGCACCGGCACCGACGCCTGAACCGACGGCAACGCCGAACCCGAACATCCCCGTGATAACGGTCGTTGATGCGACCGAGCCGTCGGATATGAAGGCGGGGAACGTTGTTGATATAAGGGGCGTTGTAAAGACGGACAAGGGGCAGCTCACGAATGTCACGGGGAGGCTCCTCAAGGATGGAGAGGTTGTTCAGGAATATGCCTATGTGCCGTATTCACCGGAGTTCAGCCTTGCGGGTACGCTGAACGCGTCCATGCATTTTGCGGATCTCGGAGCGGGGGAGTATACATATCAGCTGACCGCCGCGGCGGAAAACAAGGGCGAGACTGTTGAGACGGTTCTCATAGACAAGAAGTTCACGCTCTACCTTGAGAGCGCGCAGAAGAGCACCCAGACGCAGACGGCGCAGCCCGAGACCGCCGCCGCACCGGAACAGACGCAGAGCCCTGCACCGACTGCATCAAGCGGGAAAAAGGAATACGCAGCGCAGACGACCTATGACACCAGCAATGCCGGTATTATATGGAACTATTTCGTCGAGCAGTTTGATAACCCCTACACTGCGGCGGCGATACTCGGCTGCATCGACTCCGAAAGCTCCTGCGAGCCGATGCGCGTTGAGGGCGATTTTACCTCGCAGTTCTATTTCTCGCAGGATTATACCGACAGCATAGATAACGGCGCTGTAAGCAGAGAGGCGTTTATAAAATATCTGCCGAGGGTCAAGTGCGGCCACGGCTACGGCCTGTGCCAGTGGACGGGCGAGCGCAAGGGGTATCTGTACGACCTTGCGATGGAGAACGGCACGTCGGTGGGCGACCTGCTGACACAGTGCGAGTTCATCATGCAGGAGCTTAGGAACGATTATCCGGAGCTGCTGGAGTATTTAGTGAACGCAGAGGACGAGCTGTCCGCGACGCTTGAGTTTTCAAACGTGTACCTTCAGGCACTCGCTCATGGCGGCAGGACAACGCTTGCAAGCGAGTATCTTGACAAGTACGCGCTTGTAGAGGAAGAGGAATAAGAGCTTATAAGACTACACCCCCTTACGCAAAAATGCGTAAGGGGGTATTTTATACGGTAATTAAACCAACTCAGCCTTTGCAGCCGATGGCGTCGGCAAGCTCGCGGGTGATGATGACGGTCGCGTCATGGTGCAGCTTCATGAGCGTTGCGGGGCAGGCGCAGGTGACAGCGTCGCTCATGAGAAGCTGGCGGGCGGCGTCAGCCTTGTTTGAGCCGCTGAGGATCATCAGCAGGCGCTTTGCCATCATTATCTCGCCGATGCCCATAGTCACCGCGTAGCGGGGGACTTCGTCGCGGGAGGCGAAGAAACGGGCGTTTGCGTCAATGGTGCTCTCGTCAAGGACTTCCTTGTGCGCATGCCAGTACAGCTCTTTACCAGGCTCGTTGAACGCGAGGTGACCGTCAGGGCCGACGCCGAGCACCTGAAGCTCAACACAGCTATTGGCAATAACAGCTTGGAACTCCGCGATGTTCGCGTCGATATCGCCGGTGCCCTTGGCGACGTAGGTGTTTTTCTTGTCGATGTTTATGTGGTCGAAGAGATTGGAGTCCATGAAGTATCTGTAGCTCTGGTCATGCGTCGGCTCAAGGCCGATGTATTCGTCAAGGTTCACGGTGTTAACCTTGGAGAAGTCAAGCCCCTCCTCGCGGCAGCGGCGCGCAAGCTCCTGATACATGCCGACAGGGCTTGAACCGGTGGCAAGGCCAAGGCAGCAGTCGGGCTTATCGCGGACTATCTTCTCAATTATATCCGCACCGGCGGCGCTTTGACTTTTATAGTCGTCACAGATTATTACTTTCAAAAAATTTCCTCCTAAGTGAAATTTGCCCGCCTGTACCGGCGGCATTCATTACCTGTATTCAGTATATAGATTTTGGAAGAAAGCGTCAAGTGTCAATTTTCCGCGATATTTTTCCTGCGACGGGGGCGAGCATTAGCAGGGAGGCGAGGTTCGGCAGCGACATCAGCGCGTTTATCAGGTCTGCGATCTGCCACACGCCTTTGGTTGACATAACACATCCACATAGACAGACGCACGGGAACAGAAAACCGTAGAGAGCGGCTCCGCGTCTGCCGCTTATGTACTCGGCGCAGCGGCTGCCGTAGACTGCCCAGCCCATTACGCTCGTGTAGGCGAAAAGGCAGATGGTGACGGCCATGAATACCGCCGAAGTACGCGCGCCGAACACGGACGCGAGGGCGGACTGATACACCTCCGTCCCGGTGACGCTGCCCCATGGGATATTGACGCCGCTGCAAAGGATCGCAAGCGCGGTGCAGGTGCAGATAACTATAGTGTCGGCAAAGACCTCGAAGATGCCCCACATGCCGTGAGCGGCAGGATCGTCCGTGTCAGCCGCGGCGTGGGCGATGGCGGCAGTGCCGAGCCCGGCTTCGTTGGAAAAGGCGCTGCGCCGCAGTCCCCACTGTATGCACTGCGCCGTTGTGACGCCGCAGATACCGCCAGTGATCGCGCCGGGGCGGAAGGCTTCAATAAATACGGTTGACATAACACCGGCTATCCTGCTATGGTTTACCGCGACGACCGCTATTGAGGCGGCGATGAACAGCAGACTCATCAGCGGAACCATAGCTTCCGCCGCCGTGCCGACCCGTCCCGCGCCGCCTGAGAGCAGCAGCGCCGTGACGGCGGCG
>ERZ1026772.1645-NODE-1645-length-11376-cov-5.696405_pt1 | contig 11376 bp, 6 predicted proteins | sample MGYA00380124_ERZ1026772 | MGnify/ENA primary metagenome ERZ1026772 (study PRJEB33269, sample SAMEA4719760) | human gut metagenome | biome: human-associated habitat; feature: organic feature; material: feces | place: Cameroon | collected 2013-10 ...
GGGGCGCACCAGGCCCTCCTCCAGGCGCTTGTCGTTGCTGCGGCGGCCGCGCACCAGATCGCCGAAGCGCTGCACGATGACCCCGCCGCCCAGCATATTGCTGAGCCGCGCGATGCTTTCGCCATAGCCGTTGCTATCCTTGAAGGGCTCGGAAAAGTGCTTGCTGACCAGCAGGGCAAAGTTGGTATTCTCCGTGCGCTTGGCGGGATCCTCATAGCTGTGGCCATTGACGGTGACGATGCCGTTGGTATTCTCGTTTACCACGATGCCATAGGGATTCATGCAGAAGGTGCGCACGTTATCCTCAAACTTTTCGGTGCGGTACACGATCTTGCTTTCATACAGCTCGTCCGTCAGGTGGCTGAACACCACGGCGGGCAGCTCCACGCGCACGCCGATATCCACGCGGTTGGACAGCGTGCCGATATCCAGCTCGCGGCACACGGTTTCCATCCACTTGCTGCCGCTGCGGCCCACGGACACCACGCACTGGCGGCACTCCCAGCTTTCGCGGTCGCTGCTGACGCGGTAGCCGCCGTCAATCCGCTCGATGCTGCGCACGGGGGTTTCAAAGTAGAAATCCACGCGATGACGCAGCTCCTCATACAGGTTTTGCAGCACCACATAGTTGATATCCGTGCCCAGGTGGCGCACGGAGGCGTCCAGCAGGTTCAGCTTGTTCTGGATGCACAGCTTTTTGAACCGTGTGCCGGCGGTGGAATAGAGCTTGGTGCCCTCGCCGCCATGCTGCATGTTGATTTCGTCCACGTAGCGCATCAGCTCCAGCGCGCGCTGGCGGCCGATATGCTCATAGAGCGTGCCGCCGAAATCGTTGGTGATGTTATATTTGCCATCCGAAAACGCGCCCGCGCCGCCAAAGCCGCTCATGATGGAGCAGCTTTTGCAGCCAATGCAGGTTTTCACCTTATCGCCATCGATGGGGCAGCGGCGCTTTTCCAGCGGGTGCCCGGCCTCCATCACCGCGATCTTCATTTCACTGTTCAGCCTGCTCAGTTCATAGGCGGTGAAGATACCGCCCGGGCCCGCGCCCACGATGATTACGTCATACTGCATACCTGTTTTCTCCAATCGAGATCATACCCAAAGTAATAGCCGCCGCGCGCGCCTGCGCCAGGCAGACCAGCTTATAGTATACCACAAAATCCGCCGCCGCGCAATCGTGGAAGAAGAGGACGAGGGGAACGAGGAGGGACGGTACTTTCTTGGAGCCCAAGAAAGTACCAAAGAAGGCTGTGTGTGACGTAAAAGCCGATTGAATTAAGCTGGGAGGCGGCACTGCCGCCCCGTGGCAGGGAAAATTCGCGTGTCCGGATCGGCGCAAGCGCCATCCGTCCCCTTGAATATTTCCCCTATGGTCTGGCGAAGCCAGGCCAAGGGGGAAAAATGAAAAGTTGCTTGGGTGGAGCTTGCTCCTACCCAGGCAACCTCATTTTTTCCCTGCCACGGGGGCAGCAGTGCCGCCTCCCAGTTTAAAACCAGCAGCTTTCTCGTCCACAACACAGGTTCTTTGTTACTTTCTTCCCTGAAGAAAGTAACGTTCCCCTCGTCCCCCTTCGTCCCCTCACTTCCCCGCTTCCAGCGCGGCAAGCGCCTTTTTGAACTGGCGGGAGAACAGCAGCGCCGTGCAGGTAACGGCAATGACGTCCGCCACAGGCTCGGCCAGGTAAACGGCCGTCACCTTGTCAGGCAGCAGGCTGGGCAGCAGGAAGATCAGCGGCAGCAGCAGCACAAACTTGCGCAGCACCGCCACCAGAATGGAGCAGGGCGCGTTGCCGATGGATACAAAGGTCATCTGGCAGGCAATCTGAATGCCGAACAGGAACAGCATCGCGCAGTAAATGCGCAGCGCGCGGGCGGTGAAATCCAGCAGCTCCGCATCCGGGGTGAAAATGCCCGCAAACCCACGCGGGAACAGCATAATGCCCGCCCACAGCACCATGGAGTACACCAGGCATACCCGCAATAGCAGCCGGAAGGTCTGCCGCACGCGATCGGCGTTGCGCGCGCCGTAATTGTAGCTGCTGATGGGCTGCGCGCCCTGCGCAATGCCCTGCAGCGGCAGCATGGCAAACTGCATCACGCTGGACAGGATGGTCATTGCGCCCACGGCCACGTCGCCGCCATACCTGAGCAGCGAGGAATTAAAGCACACCGAGATCATGCTCTCGCTGGACTGCATGATAAACGCCGCCAGACCCAGCGCCACGCAGGGCAGGATCAGCTTGGGGCTTACCAGCAGGTTTTCGCGCTTCAGGCGCAGCAGCGTCTTTTTGCCCCGCAGGAAGCAGATGACCCACACGCAGGACAGCCCCTGGCTGATCACCGTGGCCAGCGCCGCGCCGCGCACGCCCATGCCCAGTCCATAGATAAACAGCGGATCCAGGGCGATGTTGGCCACCGCGCCAATCAGCACGGTCAGCATGCCGGTGGTGGCAAAGCCCTGGGCGGTGATAAAGGCGTTCATGCCCAGGGTAAGCTGCACAAGCAGCGTGCCGATGGCGTAAATGCGCATATAATCGGCGGCGTAGCCGATGGTATTCTCGCTGGCGCCAAAGATCAGCAGCAGGTCGCGGCTCCAGATCAGCATCACGGCCGTCAGGATGGCGGAGATAACAATTTGCAGCGTAAAGCACCCGCCCAGCAGCTTTTCGGCCAGGTCGTGATCGCCCTTGCCCATGGCGATGGACGCGCGCGGCGCGCCGCCCGAGGCCACCAGCGCCGCAAAGGCCGAAATGATCATGATCAGCGGCAGGCACACGCCCACGCCCGTCAGCGCCAGGCTGCCCTCGCCCGGCATGTGGCCGATGTAAATGCGGTCTACAATGTTATACAGCATGTTCACCAGCTGCGCCACGACTGTGGGCACCGCCAGCTTAACCAGCAGCTTGCCGATGGGCTCCGTGCCCAGGAAGGTTTTATCCTGCGTCATAAGTGATGATCCTTTCCTTTAATATAGGGGACGAGGGGAACGAGGAACGAGGGGAACGTTACTTTCTTCAGGGAAGAAAGTAACAAAGAACCTGTGTGTGACGCGAAAGCCGATTGAATTAAAATGGGAGGCGGCACTGCCGCCCCGTGGCAGGGAAAATTCGCGTGTCCGGATCGGCGCAAGCGCCATCCGGGCGGTTCAGGCTTTCACCTGCTACGCAATGTGCGCTCTGCCTTCCAGTTTTATTCCAGCAGCTTTTACGGCCACAAGGCAGGTTCTTTGTTTCTTTCCTTGTACGCCCCGCGCTTCTGCCTTGCGGCAAGCGCGGGTTTCGGGCGGCAATTTACAAAATTACGCGCCCTCAGCCGCCTGCGGCGGCGCTATGACTCAAGAAAGAAACGTATCCTCCTCTCCCCCGTTTCCTTCCCTACTCCCCCGCCATGCGGGCGAGATTGGCTTCCATGGTGCGAATGCAGCGCAGGCACACCTCCAGATCGGCCTCCGGCATGCCGGCCGCAATCTGCTGCATGAAGGATTGTTGCAGCGCCTGCCCCTCCCGAATGATGGGCTGCGCAAGCTCGGTGCAGCGCAGGCCGCACTTGCGGCGATCGCCCGGCACGGGCCGCCGTTCCAGATACCCCTCGCGCGCCAGGCTTTCCACATGCAGGGATACAATGCCCGGCTTTAAACGCCGGTACAGGCAGATGTCCCGCGCCGTGTCCAGCCCCGGATTGTTGGCCAGAAACAGCAGAATATCCACCGCCCCCTGCGCCATGCCCGTCCGCTCGCACAGCGGGCGCAGCGCCGCGGCGTATGCATCCTGAAATCTGCGCAGCGCCGCGTATAGCTGCGAGGCCGTTTTCATTGCCCCTCGCCTCCCATAGATAGATAGTTCAATATTGAACTATTCAATTATAATTCATTTCTGGCGCTCCGTCAACACCCGCGCCGCCAACTTTTTAACGGAATTGTTACGCTTTTCGGGGCTTACAGCTTGACATTGTAAACAATTTGACATAAAATATTCCTGTATAGGTATGTATTTTCAGGAGGCCGCTCATGCATCACAATCGTATGAAACGCGCGTTCGCTTTTTTGCTGACGATGGCAATGCTCCTCTCGCTGTGCCTGGGCGCGGTGGGTGCGCAGTATCCCTGCGTGGGCTTTGCCGCGCGCGAGCTGACCGTCACGCGCAGCGCGTCCGCCACGGGCGAGGCGCTGTATACCGTGCCCGCGGGCGACGCCGTGTATATCACCGGCGACAGCGGCGATTACTATATCATCGAGTACGACGGCCAGCCGGGCTACGCCGCCAAGTCCGCCGTGCGCCTGGCGGGCGAAGTGCTTGTCAATAACCCCAACGGCGCGTGGCTGGGCGCCTATACCGCCCTGCGCCAGGGCGACGAGGGCCAGCTGGTGCGCGAATTGCAGTCCGCGCTGATTGAGGCAGGCTTCCTGTCCGGCAGCGCCGATGGCAAGTACGGCCAGCGCACGGCGCAGGCCGTGGCCGATTTTCAGGCCGTCAACGGGCTGAACAATTCGGGCTATGCCGATATCGCCACCCAGGGCACGCTGTATGAAACCAAGATCACCAACAGCCGCGGCAAGGCCGTCAGCGTGACCATCCTGCCCTCGGTGGACGGGCTGAGCGTATCCAGCGGCAAGACCGGCGCGCCGGTGGAAAGCCTGCAGGCCGCGCTGACCGACCTGGGCTATTATACCGGCAAGATCGACGGCAAGTGCGCCAGCGGCACGGTCAGCGCCATCAAGCGCTTCCAGACCAAGAACGGCCTGCAATCCACCGGCGTGGCCGGCCCTGAAACGCTGACCCTGCTGTACAGCGGCGAGGCCGTCAACGCCAAGGCTACCGCCACCCCCAAGCCCACCGTCACGCCCGTGCCGCCCGTTATCGGCTGGGAAAACGGCCAGTCTGCCAGCAAAAAGGTGTACCCCTTTGACACCACCACGCTGGACGCGGTGAACCTGCGCCAGCGCGCCCGCACCAGCTCCCAGCGGCTGCTGACCATCCCCGCCGGGGCCACGGTCAGCGTTAAAAAGCTGACCGGCGATTGGGCGCAGCTGGAATACTTCAACGGCAAGCGCACCTTCACCGGCTACGCCATGGCCAAGTATATCGATATCCCCGCCATCTACTATGGCGGCAAGGAGCTGGCCTCCGACCGGCAGGCGCAGCTGAAATACACCGGCATTTCCGCCGGCGCGTCGGGCGCCAACGTATCCACTCTGCAGGAGGCCCTGCACGAGTTAGGCTTCTATGACGGCGATATCACCGGCACCTTCGATACCGAAACGGCCCAGGCCGTAAAGGACTTCCAGCGCAAGAACGGCCTGCTGCAAACCGGCGCCGTCAGCGCCGAGCTGCAAAAGCTGATCTACGAGGGCAAGCCCGTCAGCGCCAAGGGCAAAAAGGTGAGCGTGGCCGTGCTGCCGCCCATCGCGGGCATTGCCATGCAGCAGGGCGACGCGGGCTATCAGGTGGAAGAGCTGCAGGCCGCGCTGATCGACCTGGGCTACCTGGAGGGCGCGATCTCGGGCACCTACGACGCCAAGACCACCGCGGCCGTTAAAAAGCTGCAAAAGGCCAGCGGCCTGAAGGCCGACGGCATCGCGGGCGCGGCCACCCTGAAGCAGATCGAACGGTATCTGACCACCCCCACGCCCAGGATCACCGTGGTCACGCCCACGCCCGCGCCCATCACCGCCGATAACGTGATCGTGATCCAGAAGGGCACGCGCGGCCTGGTCGTTACCCGCCTGCAGGAGCGGCTGGTGGCGCTGGGCTACTATGATATCGAGCCGGACGGCATCTTCAACGCCAACGATGTGACGGCGCTGAAGGCCTTCCAGAAAAAGAACGGCATCAAGGCCGACGGCATCGCGGGTCTGGATACGCAGGTGCGCCTGTACTCCGACGCGGCCGTATCCGCCTGGGCCACGGCCACGCCCAAGCCTGCCGCCACGCCCAAGCCCGATCTGACCGCGCGGCTGGAGATTGGCTCCTCGGGCACGCAGGTGAGCCTGCTGCAGGCGCGCCTGACCACCCTGGGCTACTTTACCGCCACCATAGACGGCAGATTTGGCACCGCGACGGCGCTGGCTGTGGCGGAGTTCCAGAGCGTCAACGGCCTGTCGGCGGACGGCGTTGCGGGCGCGCAGACGCTCAAGGCGCTGTACGCCTCCACCGCCAAGAGCGCCATCGTAATCACCCCCACGGCCACGCCCAAGCCCAGCTTTACCGCGCTGCGCATTGGCGATCGCGGCAGCGAGGTGCGCGCGGTGCAGGCCATGCTGATTGAGCTGGATTACCTGACCGGCGCGGCGGACGGCATTTACGGCACCAAGACGTACCTGGCTGTGCGCGCCTTCCAGCGCGACAACCGGCTCTCGGCCGACGGCGTGGTGGGCACGGCAACCTATACCCTGCTGGTGAACCAGAGCGGCAGCGCGGACACCGGCAGCACCGGCAATGGCGGCAACAACGTCAGCGGCACCACCTTCAAGGCGCCGCAGGCCAGCGAGGTACGCTTTGCCGACTGGTACCGCGAGACGCGCGATGTGGTGCGCAAGCTGCCCAACGCCATCATCTACGACTACACCACGGGGCTGCACTACAACGTGCACATGTTCAGCTTCGGCAAGCACTGCGACGCCGAGCCTGTGACGGCCAGCGACACGGCCATCATGCGGCAGATCATGGGCGCGGACAACTGGACGCCGCACGCGGTATGGGTCATCCTGTCCGATGGGCGCGTGTACATGGCCAGCACCCACAGCAAGGGGCACACCGTGGATCACAACGCCAGCAACGACCTGCAGGGGCATATCTGCATTCACTTCCCCCGCGAAATGAGCGATACTGAAAAGCGCAACATGCCCTACGCCACCCGTCACCAGAACGAGATTCTGCGCGGCTGGGAGGAAACCCAGAGCATGATCGGGTATTAAAGGACGGAGGGACGAAGGGAACGAAGGGAGGACGTTACTTTCTTCAGGAAAGAAAGTAACAAAGAACCGGATTGTGACGTAAAAGTCAAGTGAATAAAACTGGAAGGCGGCACTGCCGTCCCCCCTCGTCCCCCTGTCTCCCCCGCACCATCAAAAAAACAAAAGGTGATTTTTGCATGCTGAACATTGCCATCGACGGGCCCGTAGGCGCGGGCAAATCCACCATCGCGGACGAGGGTGCCGCCCGCCTGCACATTTTGCACCTGGATACGGGCGCCATGTATCGCGCCGTGGGTCTGGCCGTGATGGACGCGGGCCTGGATATCCAGGATGAGGCCGGCGTAACCGCCCTGTGCGAGACCGGGCGCGCGCATGTGGACGTGCGCTATCAGGATAGCGCGCAGCGCACGCTGGTGAACGGCCAGGACGTGACCGGCCGCATCCGCACCCAGCAGGCAGGCACCGCCGCCAGCGCCGTATCGCGCTATGCCGCCGTGCGCCAGATGCTGGTGCGCCGCCAGCAGGAAATCGCCGCCGCCCAGCCCATGCTGCTGGATGGCCGCGATATCTGCACCGTGGTGCTGCCAAACGCGCCGGTCAAGATCTACCTGACCGCCTCCGCCGAGGCCCGCGCCCAGCGCCGCCTGCGCCAATTGCAGGAAAAGGGCGAATCCCCGAGTTTTGAGGATATCCTGCGCGAGGTCAACGCCCGCGACCATCAGGATATGACCCGCGCGGTGGATCCCCTGCGCCAGGCTCCGGACGCGCAGGTGGTGGATAGCACCAATATGAATTTTGAGCAAACCGTGCAGGCAATCCTGGATATTGTGGAGGCAGCGCATGCAGAATAACACATCGGAAGCCGCGCCCAAGCGTGAGCGCACAGCCATCTATACCGTGGCGCGCATCATCTTTGGCTTTTTGTTTCACACCATCTTCCCCCTGCGCTTTCATAACGCGCAGATCGTGGAGGAAATGCAGCCGCCCTATATCATCATGGCCAATCACCGCAGCTTCGCCGACCCCATGGCGCTGGCCATCAAGGTGAAAAAGTACGAGATCCGCTTCATCGGCAAGCGCGAGCTGGCGCACGGCAGGCTGAAAAGCTGGCTGTTCTCCGGCCTGCATATGATTTTGGTGTCCCGCCATGCCACCGATATGGCCGCCATGCGCCAGTGCATGCAAACGCTCAAGGAAGGCCACATCCTGGGCATCTTCCCCGAGGGCACCCGCCACCAGCCCGAAATGATGCAGGAGGTGGAAAGCGGCACGGCCATCATCGCCCTGCGCGCCCGCGTGCCCCTGCTGCCGGTGTATATCGACGGCAAGATCCGCCCCTTCCATATCACGCATATCTATTATGGCAAGCCCATGGAGCTGGACGATCTGTACGCCCAGGGCGTCAATAACGACACCGCCCACCAGCTGTGCCAGCGCATCCATGATGTGTTCTACGCCATGCGCGATGAGGTTCACGCAAGCAAATAATGCACTGTGTGCAAAATCAGCGTGTCCCGATTGTGCAAATTGCAGAATTTGATTTTTGACAGAAAATTTCTGTAATTTTTGCAGGAAAAACAGGAAGGATGGCGAATAAATTTCTATTCGCCAGGAGTAGGGGGATTTTCCAAATGCCCTGTACCGTGGCAAAGCATGCCGGCTTCTGCATGGGCGTTCGCCAGGCGGTGGAAAAGGCCGAGCGGGCAGCCGCCCAGGCTCAGGAGCGGGGAATCCCCTGCTATTCGCTGGGCGAGGTGGTGCACAACCCGCTGGTCACCAGCCGTTTGCAGCAGCTGGGCGTGCAGGTGGTTGAGCGGGTGGAGGACGCCCGCGGCGGCCTGCTGATCCTGCGCAGCCATGGGGTTGCACCCCAGGTGCTTTCCGCCTGCCGTGAAAACGGCGTGGACTATGTGGATTGCACCTGCGCCCGCGTGCGCGCGCTGCATGAGCGCGCGGCCGCCTACAGCGCCGGGGGGCTGCCCGTGGTGCTGGTGGGCGACGGCGAGCATCCCGAGGTGCGCGGCACGGCGGGATGGTGCCAGGGGCCGGTATACACCGTGTATACCGCCGAGGATGTGGCCGCCCTGCCCCCTTTGCCCCGCGCATTGGTGGCCAGCCAGACTACCCTGCCCATGGAGCGCTGGCAAGCGCTGCTGCCAGCCCTGCGGGCAAGGATTTCCCAGCCGGATTTTTACTGCTCCATCTGCGCGGCAACGCGCGTGCGGCAGCAGGCCGCACGGGAGCTTGCCATTGCCTGCGACCGCATGATCGTGGTCGGCGGGCGGCAAAGCGCCAACACGCGCAAGCTGTATGAGGCCTGCCTGGCGCTGTGCCCACAAACCATTTGGGTCGAACGCGCGGCGGATATCCCGCCCCGCTTCGCAGATATCCACGCGCATCACATAGGAATAGCCGCCGGCGCATCCACACCGGATTGGTCATTTAAGGAGGTTGTCACTGCAATGAACGACATCGAAAACAAAGTGCTCGAAACCGAGCCCGCCGCCAACGAGGCTGCGAAAACCATCGACGAAAACGATTTTATGGCCAGCATTGAGGCCTCCATGCGTCGCATCCATACCGGCCAAACCGTGACCGGCACCGTGGTGCAGGTGACTGACGACGAAGTGTGCGTCAACATCGGCTATAAGTCCGACGGCCTGATCAAGCGCTCCGACCTGGTAGACCAGGATGTGAAGATCGGCGACGAGATCGAGGTCGAGGTTGTTAAGGTAAACGACGGCGAGGGCAATGTGATCCTCTCCCAGCGCAATATCATCAACAAGAAGGCCTGGGACGCGCTGATGGCCAAGTACGAGGCCGGCGAGTACGTTGAAGGCGTCGGCAAGGAAGCCGTTAAAGGCGGCCTGATCTGCATGGTGGACGGCGTGCGCGCCTTCGTGCCCGCTTCCCGCCTGAGCAAGCGCTATGTTGAGAAGATCGATCAGTTTGTGGGCCAGACCATGAAGCTGAAGATCATCGACGTGGACGCCGCCAAGAAGCGCATCGTCTGCTCCCGCAAGGACGTCATCCTTGAGGAAGAGGCCGCCAAGAAGGCCGCTGCCTGGGAGAAGATTGAAGAAGGCGCGATCCTGCACGGCATCGTGCGCCGCTTTGCCGATTTCGGCGCGTTCGTCGATCTGGGCGGCGTGGACGGCCTGATCCACATCACCGATCTGGCCTGGCACCGCGTGGGCCATCCCAGCGAAGTGCTCTCCATCAACCAGGAGGTTGAGGTGAAGGTGCTCAGCGTTGATCGCGAGCGCGAGCGCATCCAGCTGGGCTACAAGCAGCTGCAGGCCAAGCCCTGGGACAACATCGAGGAGAAGTATCCCGTCGGTCTGATCCTGGAGCGCAAGGTGGTTCGCATCCGTCCCTTCGGCGCCTTTGTGGAGTTGGAGCCCGGCGTGGACGGCCTGGTGCATATCAGCCAGGTGGCCCTCACCCGCGTGAACAAGGTGGAGGACGTGCTCAGCGTTGGCCAGGACGTCACCGTCAAGGTGCTGGGCGTGGATCCCGCCGCGCACCGCATCAGCCTGAGCATCCGCGAAGCCCTGGAGGACAAGGCCTTCGATTACGGCGAGGGCATCCCCGAGGAAGAATATCCCGTGGACGAGCAGCCCGCCGAAACCCAGGAATAATCGCTAACAACACTCCCCCCGTCATCGCAGGATGGCGGGGGTTCGTTTTTTGGGGGAGAAGGGAAACGTTACTTTCTTGGAGCCCAAGAAAGTAACAAAGAAGGCTGCGTTGTGACGTAAAAGTCAAGTTAATAAAACTGGAAGGCGGGGCCGGTGAATAGGCCCCCGTGGCAGGGAAAATTCTCGTGTCCGGATCGGCGCAAGCGCCATCCGTCCCCTTGAATGTTTCCCCTATGGTCTGGCTGCGCCAGCCCGCGCTGATTAAAATCGGCGTGCCACGGGGGCGCGTTGAGTAGCTGTGGAGCCTTTGCACAGCGATTGGTGATCGTTGGAAAGTGCACTCACCAAAAGGCTTCTCCTTGAGGCGCGTAATCCGCCTCTGTGGCAGACATAGGCGGATGCAGCGCCAATGAGGCAACGAGTTTTGCAAGCGTCAGCGTCGCAAAACGACTATGCCGAATTGTGAGGGCCGTAGGCCATGAAATGGCCGTTATCAAAACGATATAAGATAACGCCGCCGACGCGGCTACACCTCATCAGTCGGGACAAGCCCGACAGCTTCTCCTCAAGGAGAAGCCTTTTGGTGGCCGCATTTTCCTACATTATAAAAAAGTGCATTCCCCCTCATTCGTCTTGCTATACGCTCGACACCTTCTCCCAAACGGGAGAAGGCTTTTATCGTTATGCGCTATGCAAAAAACATAACCGGTCTATCTAACAACCGCAAATAGATGCGCTCGGCAAACGCATCCAACTACGCCCCCGTGGCACGCCGATGCAATCGGCGCAGGGCTAGCGAAGCCAGACCAAGGGGGAAAG
>ERZ1026772.1646-NODE-1646-length-11374-cov-6.057602_pt1 | contig 11374 bp, 9 predicted proteins | sample MGYA00380124_ERZ1026772 | MGnify/ENA primary metagenome ERZ1026772 (study PRJEB33269, sample SAMEA4719760) | human gut metagenome | biome: human-associated habitat; feature: organic feature; material: feces | place: Cameroon | collected 2013-10 ...
GTAGCGCAACCCCGGGAAGTAGCGCAACCCCGGGAAGTAGCGCAACCCCGGGAAGGCGGCGTATTGTCCAACGGGCAATAGCCGCCAAGAGCCCGTATTGAGCCCAACGGGCGAAATAGGGCGCGCTTAAGCCCGTATTGCCAACGGCAATAGGGCGCGCTTAAGCCCGTATTGAGCGTTAGCGAAATAGGGCGCGCTTAAGCCCGTATTGAGCGTTAGCGAAATAGGGCGATAAAAAGCCCGTATTGAGCCCAACGGGCGAAATAGGGCGCGCTTAAGCCCGTATTGAGCCCAACGGGCGAAATAGGGCGATGAGAGCCCGTATTGCCAACGGCAATAGGGCGAAAAAAAATAAAAAAAAGCCCTCTACGTCCGTGTAGAGAGCTTTTAATAGGGAGTTGTTACTGTGGGAATGCCGTGGGCGAATTAACGACCGCAGCGCGAATAGATGTAGTACCAGTAGTAGCCGAGTTCGTCTTTCCAGTACTCGCCGTCGAACGTCCAGTAGAGGTGTTCGTCGTCGGCTTTCATGACCGAGTCGATTTGGCGTTCGAATTCGACGAGAGCGTTGGGGTCTTGCTCGACGAGTTCGGCGCGGGCGGCGTATTTTTCGGTCGTTTCGATTTCGATGTCGAGTGCGCGGTTGGAGAGGTCGCGGAGTTCTTCTTGGAGGCGTTCGAGGCGTTGTTTGCCCTTTTTACCGGCTTCGACGATCGAGAGCATGCGGGCTGCGTCGAGCTCTTGGAGCATGTTTTGGCCGAGTGCGGTGCCACCGAATTTCGACGTATTGATGCGTTGTTTTTCGTCGTCGAGCATGTCGATGTAGGCTAGGCCGCGCATGAGTTCGCGGTCTTGGACGGAGGCTTCGAGGACGAGTTGGAGCGTCGGGTCGTAGGAGTCTTTGTCGGCTTTTCGGACCATGCTGAGGAAGTCGTAGACTTCTTCGGGCTGGAAGAGTCGCGACACGAGCGTATCGACTTGTTTTTTGAGCGGTTCGTAGGTCGCTTTGTAGTCGGAGAGGATGTCGACGACGCGGTCGTAGTGGCAGTTGGTGTAATAAATCGTCGCCTGGAGCAACATGGCTTCGGGGTAGTATTTATCGTTGAAGAAGGGGCTGTTGAGCGTGAGCAAGAGCCCGAGAGCCTTTCCGAAGTTGTCGACGCGATAGTAGACCCAGCTGGCTTCGAAGAGCGATTCGAGCCACATGGAGCTGTTGCGCGAGAAGGCGTTGTAGTATTTGATGGCGGTGGTCCAGCTGTTGGCGGCTTTTTCGCGTTCGCCCATTTTCCAGAGCGTCGAGCCGACTTGGTAGAAGACGCGACCGAGAGCGGCGATTGTGAATTCGCGCAGGCGCGCCTCTTCGTTGGTGAGTTTGCCGTTGGCGGCTTTGGCGTCGAGCCAGCGGAGCACTTCTTTGAACGAATCGAGGGCGGGTTGACCTTTGTTTTGGCGGACATAGGTGACGCCTTCGAGGTAGCGCGAACGCCCGTATTTGTCGCTATCGGACGAGACGTGACCGACGAAGAAGACGACGTCGTCGAGCTTCGATTCGCGGTAGGCGGCCATGGCCAAGATGTAGCCGAGTTCCGACATGAGGGTTTCGGGAATTTCGGCGGGGAATTTATTGAGATAGTTGTCGTAGATGCGCGAATAACGACGCGGCTCGCCCGGTAACTCGCGGCCGATGAGGACGAGATAGGGCAAAACTAAGTCAAATTCTTTCGTCGTAGGACCTTGCGTCACGACCATATCGAAATGGTTGAGTGCCGATTGATAATAGCCCATTTCGAAGAGAGCTCGACCGAGTTCGTAGTGGAGTTGCGCGGCGAGTGCGAATGAGGCGTCGTCGCCGGCGGCGATCGTTTCGGTCAAGATTTGTGCGCCTTCGACGTATTGTTTGTTGTCGATGAGCGATTTGGCTTCGGTATAACGCGCATACGCAGTCGAGGACGTATCGATCGGAGCAACTTCGGTCGTACTTCCGCCGAAATCCATGCCAGAATCGCTGCCAAAATCCATCCCTTCAGACCCAGATTCGTCATCGGCACCAAAATCGAAGCCTTGTGCAGACGCGACGACGGGGGCAAACGATAGGGCGCCCGTTAAAAGCGCTGCCAACAACCCCTGTTTTACTCTTTTCAGATGCATATTTGTGTCTCCTCACATCTCAGCGACTTGCTGAAGACGCCCGTGCTTATTCCACCGAAACAAAGTCGGCCGTAGTTTCTACGCCTTGCCGCTTTTAACATCGATTTGGCGATCTTGTCAACGTCTATTGGATGATGTTCGTTTCTCTGCCGCATGGCGTTCGCTACTCGGCGCATCGTATTTATTCTGCAGCGTTGCAGGTCAATTTGTCGATGACTTCTGCGGCTAGCCGTAGTCCAAACGACGCAGTCACCGTCATGAGACTGCCCAATTGCGGGCGTTTGACGACCGCCTCGGGGTTAGGAACGCCCGCCCGATGCGTCGAAGAATCGACGGTTTCGATCGAATAAACACAAGAAATGCCCTTTGAAATGCCGATTTTTTTGAGCCGTTTTCGGACTTCTCGAGCTAGAGGGCAAACCTCGGTTTTCGATATATCGCCGAATCGGATCGCCTCAGGATGCGTTTTTCGCGCCGCCCCCATGCTACTATAAACCGCCAAACCCGCTTCGTAGGCGGCTTGTAGCAATGCGACTTTTGCGTCGAGCGTATCGATTGCATCGACGACGATCGTCGGCGCACAGCCATCGGCAAACGGGCGCAAAACGAAATCCATCGTCCCAGCTCCGACAAACGAAACGATCGCCTCGGCATCGATTTGCGGCGATAACGCCTTAAAATGTGCCAACCCAACTTCGACTTTTGGTTTTCCAATCGTCGAACACTCGCAACCCAACTGCCGATTCGTATTCGTCACGTCGTAGACGTCGGCATCGATGATTCGGATATGCCCTAGCCCACTTCGAACGAGCGCCTCGGCGGCCGCACTCCCCACGGCCCCATAGCCGACGACGACGACATGTGCCCCCCAAAGGCGCTCGAGACCTTCCGATCCCAAGACGATTCGAGAACGCAAAAATCGTTCATCGGTCCACGGCGCAACCGTTGCATTTTCTTCGATTTCATTTTGCATATTTGTATTTTGCACCATTCACAAATAGTTTTGGCCTATTTTATGCCCAATTGCGATTTCATATCGATAAAATCGCAACGCTTTATTCTATGAGACGGGGCAAAAATCAAAAGAAAAACGAGAATCGCTTGGATTGAACGCCTTTCAGATTCAGTCGGCTAAATTCGGCAAGAAGCGGCTAAATTCGGCTAAATTCGGCTTATGACAATACAATATACTCGTCTGTGCGCATCAAGCCGCAACGCCATCTTCTATGGGATTGGGCAATCATCGGAAAGAAAACAAAAACCACTTGGATCGCACGCCATCCGGCTAAAAACGGCTAAAATCGACTCAATTCGGCTAAATTCAACACAATCGGCAATCATCGGCTAAATGCGGATGGGCAATCGTCAAAATCAAAAAAGCCGTGCCAACGGTGGCACGGCTTGAATTTCGAATCGCTAAGATCGAGCTAAAATCGACTTATTGCAAAGTGATGCTAATTTCGACGCGATCGTTTTTGGCGCGATTTGCCTTTTGTTTTTCGTCGTATCGCAAGTTTTCTTTGCCCTTGCCCGTCGTCATCATGCGTTTGTAGTCGATGCCTTGGCTAATGAGGTAGTCGCGCGTAGCGTCGCAACGTCGCTGGCTGACTTCGAAGTCGTTTTTCGTCGAACGCTGCGTATATCCTTCGATGGCGATGGCGGCATCGGGATACTTTTTAGCGAGTTCTGCGACGCGTCGGAGTGCATCGAGCTTGACGGGTAGGATGTCGGATTTGCCCTTTTCGAAGGCCGACGCCAAGATGATGACGACGCTCTTCATATCGGTGACGACGTAATCGGGACCGACGATCGATTGCGCTTCGCTGAAGAGTGCTTTTTGGCGTTCTGCCGACTGAGCGGAGGCTTGTTTTTGGTCGTAGGCGGGTTTGGCTGCGTCGTATGCTTGGATAAAGAGCATGCGAGCCTCTTCGGCGGCGGCGCCGGCTTGGTCGCGTTGCCCACGGGCACTCAATTCGCCAGCCGTTTTGAGCTTCGCTTCGGCGGCATCGAAAGCGGCTTTCTGCGTGAGCGGAGCTTCGACACCGACGGCTTTTTCGCGTTCGGTCATCGCCATTTGGATGCGATTTTCGACGTTTGCCAAGTCGCTATTGGCGATGTTTGCCTTCATGAGATCGATGCTCTTTTCGAGCCCGGTCTGTTTGGCTTTGAGCGTATCCATTTTGAGGGTGAGGTCTTGGATTTCGGCTTCGGCTTTTTGTTGACGGCTTTGCGCATCGCGCATTTTGGCTTGGGCTTGTGCCGTGGCGTATTGGCGTTGCCCGAGCGCGGCATAAGTGCGAGCTTGGGCTTGTTCGCCATCTTGCCATGCGTCGATAGCTTTTTCGGTCAAATCGGTGCATGCCTTATAGGCTTCGGGTGCGGCGACGTTGATCGCAGCCGATTCGTCGCTATTGCGCAATTGCTCGAGTTGTACGAGCTCGGCGGGTTTTTCTTGAGGACCGCATCCCATCGCAGTCGCCGCCACAAAGCTCAAAAACATCATTGTCATTATGCGTTTCATGGATATGTCTCCCAAATGTCGTTCATTCGCTAGCTGCGATGGGTTACTTTTTCATCGATTCGAGTTTTTTCGTCAAAACGTCTTCTTCGGCTTCGAGCTGCTGAATGAGCGCATCGAGCTTGCCATATTCGGCTTTGAGCGCTTTGAGCTTCGTCTCGGCTTCCATCGCTTTCCCCATCGCCTTATCGCGCGCCACGCTCGCTTCAACGAAGTCGAGCGTCACGCTTATCTTCATCGACAAGCCCTTGACTTTATCGAGTTCGTCTTTGCCGATGAGAATGAGCGATTCATCGATCCAGCTTTTGATTTGCGACATATCGCCATTGTAACGCGTCGTCGATTCGGAACTGAGTTGATCGACTCGGATTTGATACTGCTTAATCGTATCGCGATAAGACGATGCACTCTGCGCGACAGCCGCCGTCGCGGGCACCGCCACACAGATGAGCAGCCCCATAACCAATGACTTGGCAACAGCTTTAAAACTCTTCATGTCTACTCCCTTGGTAATTTCGAACAAACGCTTTCTCTTATTCGATAAACGCTTCACTTCGATTAAACGCTCTTAAAGCTCTAAAACGCTCTATTCGATACCGCCCAAAATGCGCGATATTGCCTCGGATCGGCGTGCCAAAGCGCGACGCCATACCTCGGCGAACCGATGCGCAAACGACGCCATCGAACGACTATCGACGCCTCAAGCGATGATCATGGCACGGTGTTATATGCTTTTTTTCGACACAGTGCAAGAAACCCATCGCGATCGCGCGGCGCAAACCAAATTTTCTGCACATAGTCTTGACAATTTTGCATTAAATAAGCGACACTAAATAAGATAGAGCATGCTTTATGATCTTTGAATACGCAGCCCTATGCCGTATGATATGGATGTCATACGCCTCGTTGTTCATTTTCTGACTGGAGTGAGTGTTCCATGCCGGACGAGTACAATCCCCCGTTGCAGCCGCAAGATTCGGACCTTAGCGATCCCAATGGTGTCATTGCGTCACAGCGTCCGATACGCACCCCCGGTGCTCGACGCGGCGCGCGCCGTGGTTTACGACGCTCTAAAACGCTCGCCGTTCGCGGGCTCACCAAAGAAAAGACCGAAGAAGCGCAACTCATCTTTCAAGCGTTCGAACAATTCCGACCGCGATCACGCGGCGAATGCCGAAACGCACCGCGCCCGTGCCCTTGGGTTTCGTGCAAATACCATCTCTACCTCGATATCGTTCCACAATCCGGATCGATTAAGATGAATTTCCCCGACCTCGAAGTCTGGGAAATGACGGAAACTTGCGCCCTCGACGTCGCCGACCGCGGCGGAATCACGCTCGAAGACGTCGGCAATATTCTCAACCTCACCCGCGAACGCATTCGACAAGTCGAGCAAAGTGGCGTCAACAAACTCAAACTCGCACTTGGCGACGAAGCCGACGAAGACGCCTTCGCACCAGAACCCGACGTCGACGATGACGACGACGATTTCGAAGAAGAAGATTAACGCGGTTTCGGAAACTTCGACGCTTGAATCGCTGGCATCGCAAAAACGATGCGACGACGAAGTCGTCGCCATTAACGCGGTTTCGGAAACATCGACGCTTGAATCGCTGGCATTGCAAAACAATGCGACGACGAAGTCGTCGCCATTAACGCGGTTTCGGAAACGTCGACGGTTGAATCGCTAGCATCGCAAAACAATGCGACGACGAAGTCGTCGCCATTAACGCGGTTTCGGAAACGTCGACGGTTGAATCGCTGGCATGGCGAGGTTAAATCCGCGCGACAGGGCCGTCGCGCCGTATTTCTCTTGCACCGAGGCGACGACCGAATCGATCCGGCAAACGCGAGCATTGCGCTCGGCATCGAAATGTTTGAAGAGTACATTTTGATAGGGTGCGCGTGTATCGAATAAATCGTATATCCGAATCCCCACGCCGTGAACGGGCAAATCCCAGCTATATCGCTGTGCGATAATCCCCAATGCCGATTTCGCTATCGATTCACTCGCTTCGTAGCGGCTATCGTCTCGGTATTGATACGTTTCAAAACGCAACAGCGCATCGCGAACGTAAACTTGGATTCCATGCCCTGCCAGCGATTCCCCTTGCAATCCGATGGCGATGCGCTCGGCAAGCGACATAATCCACGGACGAAGCTGAGCCAAGCACGTCGCATCGGCGGGCAACGTCGTTCCGTGGCCAAGCGATTGGCGCACGCGCGTATGCGTTTCGCTCAAAACGGGCGAATCGTCGTATCCATTGGCCCACATCCAAAGGCGTGCGCCATTTTTGCCGAGCAATTTGGCAATCCCCTCGCGACGTGCTTGAGCGAGTTGCCCAATCCGCACGATTCCGACATCGCGCAATCGACGCGCCGTTGCACGGCCGACGTCGAGCAAATCCGATACGGGCAAATGCCAAATCTTCTCGCGGAAACTCTCATAAGGGATATACGTCACGGCATCGGGCTTTTTCATATCCGACCCGAGCTTGGCAAAGACTTTGTTAAAACTCACCCCAATCGATACCGTAATATCGAATATGCGCTTGATATCGGTTCGTATCGTTTCGGCGAGTTCTTCGGCCGATGTGCCATGTCGCACGTTATCGGTTAAATCGAGCCAGCATTCGTCGAGCCCAAACGGCTCGACCTGCGGAGTATAACGACCGTAATATCGCCGCAATTCTCTAGAATACGCTTCGTAGAGTTCGAAATGTGGCGGTACGAAGACGATGCTTGGGCACTTTTGGCGAGCCATCCACAGCGGATCGCCCGTCGCAACGCCACATCGCTTCGCAGCCTCCGATTTTGCCAACACGATTCCGCGTCGCGATTGCGGATCCCCACACACCGCGATTGCCTTGCCTCGCAGATTCGGTTCTCGCGCCATCTCGATGCTCGCAAAACAATTGTTTATATCACAATGAAATATCGTGCGCATAAATTCAATATCTCAAATTTCGAAAAATGAATTTCGACAAATGAATTTCGACAAACCATTCCAAATCAATCGATTTTCCAAAAAAATCCGAGTTTTGAAATCCCCCCTTCCATCTATCACCCTTTCGAATCGTCGATGATGAATCAGCTCAAATCACCTAAACACAATAGCACTTTAATTCGATTTTTCAAGACAAATATGCACCGAAACTTTAACACTTCCAAATGACGTGCTCTGGCACGCCAATCGCCATGTCTATCGACGGATTTTCACTCGACAATAATGCCCCGACTCGCTATTAAAAGTGCACAATGGTGGCGCTTTTTTGGTATGATGCAAGGCGTTGGTACCGTTGGTCGAACAAACTGGACGATCTCAAAGTTTTATGAGGAATTCTAAGATGAAAAAGTTTTTGTGCTATTTTGCACTCATCGCCCTCTTTGCAGGGTGTAGCGAATCTTCCAACGACGATATCCAACCAACGCCGACGCAACCGACCCCCGACACGCCGACGACGTGCAACGATATGAGTTGCGCCCAAGGCTGTTGCGACGGCAAATGCGTCGACTTCCGCACCGATGTCGATTACTGCGGCCGTTGCGAAACGAAATGCAGCCCCGGCCAATTCTGCCAAGATGGGCAATGCTCTAGCTCGTGTAAAGGCGACGATGCTCGCACGTGCGCCGGCGTCTGCGTCAACATCGCCAACAACGAGCTACACTGTGGCGGATGCAACAAGGCGTGTGCTCCCAATATGGTTTGCGACGGCAAACAATGCAAATGCGCCGAAGGCTATACCGATTGCGACGGAGACGCTGCCAACGGTTGCGAGTCTTTCACCACCTCGTGCGAATGCACGCCAGGCGCAACACAACAATGTTATCCCTATGCCCAAGGCAAACCAGGCGTCGGCATTTGCAAATCCGGCGAGCAAACGTGTACCGTTTACAAAAACGACGGCTTCGACGACATCTATTGGAGCGAATGCAAAGGCGCTGTCGGCCCCATCTTCAAAGCCGAAGACGGAAAAACGCTCAATCTCAGTCTCGACAACAACTGCGACGGCACGATCGATGCCGACGAAGACTACGACCACGACGGCTATACGCGCGGCCAAGGCGACTGCTGCGACAGCATAGAATCGTGCAATGTCAAAATCGATTGCCCCGAAGGCATGTCGTGTAAAGTCAACGACACTTCGGCTATCCACCCAGGCGCAAGCGATTATGCCGGCGTCGATGCCAATTGCGACGGAAAAATCGATCCCAATGCTCCGACTTTGACCGACGCAAAATTCCAAAGCTGCTCAACTGGAACGCATAAACTTGCGAAAGACGCAAAAGTTACTGCAGACGATGCGATGAAACTCGCAAAAGCTATGGATATCTGCGAAGGACTCGTCAGCGCTGAACTCCTCCTCGCCGATGGCACACCACTACCACAACGCGCCAACGAAGACATTTGTGGTTCAAACGTCGCCAAAATCTCCCCGTCGCAACAAATCGCCGTGCTCGAATCGTTGGGCAACGTCGTCAAACCCATCGATTTCAACCTCAAAGACGTCACCAATCACAATATGGCCGTCTTATCGTCGGGGCAAGCCGCCGGCATCGAAAACACACAGCATTCCCAATGCGTAGGCACCGAAGTCGAAGCTCCTGCCGTCTTCCTCGCTGCGCACAACGGCGTGCTCCCTATGAGCACGATTTGCGGTGGCGAGCGAAAAGATACGCGAGCAAACGACTCGGTCATGCTACGACTCAAACTCAAAGCACCGCAAACGGCTCGTTCGTTCTCGTTCCAGTTCAAATTCTTCTCGAAAGAATACCCCAAATTCGTCTGCGACGACTACAACGACTTTTTCCTAGCCCTCGTCAATTCGCCCACCAACAAGGCGATTCCCGCCGATCACAACATCGCATTCGACGAAAACAAAAACCCCATCTCCGTCAACAACGCCTTCTTCACCGAATGCGACAAATCAAAATGTAAAAAACCCGAATTATGTAGCGACTGTAGCGGTGGCACGAGCTCGCTGGCCGGCTATTTTTCAGCCACAGACGCCGGCGCCACGAGCTGGCTCAAAACTTCTGTCCCCGTCTCGGGTGGCGAAGAATTCACCCTCGATCTCATCATCTTCGACGCCGGGCAAAAAGGAACGGGCACGACGAATTCGGGCTTCGGGCATAAACGCGATTCACTCGTCTTGCTCGACGCCTTCGCTTGGGGCTCCGAAACGACCATCATCACCACCACACCCATCGTCAATTAACCAAAATTCCCCACGCAATAGCGCGATAGCGCGATATTCTTCATAGCCCCCACTATAACATCATCTCAATAGCCCAAAAAGCGGGCTATCGTCTTTGCATGGATTGCCCTATGCCTTGGAATGCCCCACAAGATTACGCCGAACAATTCGCCCGCGAACTCGCCGAATACCTCCGACAGCGCGGCGACAGAACGCAAAGTGAAATCGATCGCACCTACGAAACGTGCCGCGATTTCGCCCAATTCCTCGGCAAAGACATCCACGATGCATCGTCGAAAGACTACACGACGTTCAAACGTCGACGCGTCCTCACCGTTCACGACGAAGACGCCTACCAACAAATGCTCGACGACATCAAGGCATTCTGCCAAACGACGCCACGGCGCAATTTCGCACCCGTCCAAGACGAGCCCATCGAACGCCGAAAAGTCTCGACTTCACGCATCCAACCGAGCGAAGAAATCATGGCATTTCTCCTCTCTCCCGATGCCGGCGCCCCCCCAGAGCCCGATCCCAACCCCACCCCCATGCATCAGGCGACAGATCCCAATTCGACGCGGCTCCAAGCCGACAAAAAGCGACGCGGCTCCATCCAATTCCCAACCGACCCCGACTCCGCCAACGAAGTCACATCGCTCCCATCGCAATCCAACGATCTCCACGTCAAAGACCTCTTCGAAGACGCCAAACTACAACGGCCCAAAAACGCCGAACAAGCCACTCGCGCCTACGCCATCGACCTCGACCAAGCTCCACCACTCGACTACCCAAAGCCACCAAGCGCAAGCCTGGCCAACATCCCCGCCAGCTTCCTAGGCTCGGGCAAAAGCAACGGCGACGACGTCGACGACGACAACTTCTCTGCATTCTTTTCGCCCTCAATCGACGACGACAAAGGAAAATTCGAAAATCGACGCAATTTCGCTAATTTAGATTCGAGCCAAAGCAACCCATCGGTCGACAAATACGACGATAGCGCACGACGATTCGGCCTACAAAACGACGACGACATCGCTCGACAAGTCGCACAAAACGACATGTCGGAAGAATTCCTCGCAAAAGGCGCCTCGCCCGCCAACAACGAACTCCTGCGCGGTGTCAGCGGCGTCGACTACGATTTCAACCAAGCAAACCTCGAAATCATCCGCCGCGGCGAGCTCAACAAAGTCAAACACGCACAAAACAGCGGCACCTCACCCATCGACGAATCCCTCATCTACTCCAATTTCCGCCCCTACACCGTCGACGACAAATACCTCATCGACATTCCAAACCCCGACCCTGCGCTCTACCAAATCTATCCATACGCCTACATCTTCCACGTCCACATCCCCGTCATTCCCATCCTCATCTCCATCGCCATCGTCATCTTCGGACTCGCCATCAACACCATCGTCGGCCTCGTCCTCGTCGTCCTCACCATCATCTCCGCCGTCGTCAACCGCACCGCCATCCTCCCACCGACGCACCACACGCCTGTCGCCACCGC
>ERZ1026772.1650-NODE-1650-length-11357-cov-3.564590_pt1 | contig 11357 bp, 7 predicted proteins | sample MGYA00380124_ERZ1026772 | MGnify/ENA primary metagenome ERZ1026772 (study PRJEB33269, sample SAMEA4719760) | human gut metagenome | biome: human-associated habitat; feature: organic feature; material: feces | place: Cameroon | collected 2013-10 ...
CCAGTACGCCGATCACCACGCCCAGAATGGTCAGAAAAGAGCGCATTTTATTGCTGGCAATGGCCTTCAGGGCCATCTTAAACGACTGAAAGATCATCCGCGTCCGCCTCCTTCGGTTCGTAGAGCCGCCCGTCCTCAATGCGGATCATCCGTTGGCCGCAGAGGGCCACCTTGGGGTCGTGCGTAATGAGGACGATGGTATTCCCGGCCTGATGCAGCTCGTCAAAAATGTTCAGAATTTCCCGGCCGGTCTTCTGATCCAGATTGCCGGTGGGCTCGTCGGCCAGAATCAGCGACGGGTTGACGGCAATGGCCCGGGCGATGGCGCAGCGCTGCTGCTGGCCGCCGGAAAGCTGGTTGGGCCGGTGCTTCATTCTTCCGCCCAGCCCGACCCGCTCCAGCGCGGCCACGGCTCGCTTTTTGCGCTCCGTGGCCCGCACCCCCTGATAGATCATGGGCAGCTCCACGTTTTCCAGTGCGCTCAGCTTGGGCAGCAGGTTGAAGCCCTGAAAAATAAAGCCGATCTGCTTGCTGCGCACTTCCGCCAGCTGCTTTTCCCGGTATTTGCGGATGGGCTTTCCGTTGAGCAGGTAAGTGCCGCTGTCCGCCGTGTCCAGACAGCCGATCAGGTTCATCAGCGTGCTCTTGCCGCTGCCGGAGGGCCCGATGATGGTGACGTATTCGCCCTTTTCCACCCGCAGGGAAACGTGGTCGAGGGCGTAAATGGTTTCGCCGCCCAGCGTGTATTGCTTTACGATGTCCTGCATTTCGATCATGGAAAAGCCTCCTTAACGGTTGCCGGAACGGCCGCCGCCGTTGCCGCTCCCGCTTCCGCCGCCCCCGCCGGGGAAGCCGCCGCTGGGCATGTCGCCGCCGCTGGGCATACTGCCCATGTCGAAGCTCATGCCGCCGAAGTCAAAGCCGCCATCCCGGCTGTCGGTGCTGGAAGAAGCCTCCCGGGTAATGAGCACCACGTCGCCTTCGTCAAGGCCGCTCAATACCTGCGCGTAGTTTTCATCGGACAGGCCTGTTTCCACCGTGGTACGCACGCCGGGCTCGTCGCCGGATGCGTCGTCGGACTGCAGCCAGACGTAGCTTTCGCCGCGCGATGTGTTCAGCGCCGTCAGGGGCACCAGCAGCACGTCGTTTACTTCTTCGATGCGGATGGTGGCGGTGCCGTTCATGCCAAATTTCAGATTTTCGTCGCCGTCGATGGTCAGGGTCACGTTGTAGACCGTGACGCCGCCGTTGGGCGTGCCGATCTGGCTGACTTTGCTGACCACGGCGGAGTAGGTCTTATCCGTCAGCGCGTCCATGGCGATGTCGGCGTTCTGGCCTACCTGCACGTTGATGATGTCCAGCTCATCCACGCTGACCACCATTTCCTTCTGGTCACCCACATACAGAGAAGCAAGCGTGCTGTGGGCCTCCGCTTCCACGGCCGAGGGACTCACGATGGAAGAAACGATGCCGTCCTCCGGGGCGGTGATCACGCCCGCCTCCAGCAGCGCCTTCATTTCATTCAGCTGCGCCAGCTGCTCCTGCTGGGTGGTGAGCAGAGCTTCGTAGGTGCCGCTGATTGGCACGTTGGTCAGGTAGCAGACCCGGTTGTTCTGCCATTTTTTCACATCCGTTTCCAGATAGACGGCCTGAATGTAGCCCTGTTCGCTGGCAGTGAGCTGGTAGGGCATATGAATATGGCAGAAAGCCGTACCGATTTCTTCTTCTTTATAAGTGATCGTGACTTCGCCGCCCTCGGAGCCATAAGCGTCGGAGAAAGTGATCGTCGCCACGCCGTCCGTAATGTCTGCTACGGTGCCGTCCGTATAGGAGCGCCCCGCCGTGACCTTTACCGTGTCATTGACGGACATTCCTTCCGGCGCGGAAATTTCAGCCGTCATCAGGCCATCCAGCGACAGAAGCGCGATGCAGCCTTTTTCGGCCATCACGTCCTGCAGGTACTGGCCCTTTTCGATGTAGACTTCCTTCACCCGGCCGTCCATGGGCATTTTGACGTAGGTGGTGGTGGAATAGCTGTCGCTCAGGGTCGCCAGCTGGCTGACGGTGGAGTCGAGCTCGTCCTGAAGGGTGTCGATGGCCGTCTGCAGGGCGGAGGTATCGACGGAAAGCAGCGCCTGACCCGCCGTGACGGTGTCGCCTTCCTCCACCAGCGTCTCCGTGACGGTCACGCCGTAGTCAAGCGACACGTTTTCTGTCTGGCTGATGGACAGGGTGCCGGTGCCGGTCACGGTCTTGCTCAGATTGCCCCGGGTGATGGTATAGGGGGTCACCAGCGTTGCCGAGCCGGAGTCCGCCGGTTGAGCAACATACTTTTGATAAGCCTGCCAGCCAAAGTACCCCGCCGCGCCTAAAATGCACAGCGTCAGAATGATTGCGATCGCCTTTTTCATGGAATGCCTCCCCAAAAATGTTTTGAAGCGCTCCGGCGGCTGGGCCGGCCGGTCAGTTCATGCTCTCAGCATACCGCGCCCGTCTTGGAAAATTCTGACGGCTGTGTGAAAGATAGGTGAAATCGAAAAAGAAATTTTGGAAAGCGGCGGGGCATAAGGCAAAACGCGCCCCTCATACCTTGGAAAAAGGAAAGAAGGGGGAGTCTGCCATGAATCATCAGGATCGAAGAAGCGTACTGGCCTGCGTGGGCGCGGTGATCGGCGCGGGTTTTGTTTCAGGACGGGAGATCTACAGCTTTTTCACCCGCTATGGGGCTGCGTCCTGGGGCCTGATCCTGCTGGCGGCGGTCACGATGGTGTTTCTATGCGCGCTGTGTATGCGGCGCGCACAGCAGGAAAATGCAGGCTGCTGGTGCGGACTGAAATGCTTTTCCGATACGAAGCTGGGCGCTTTGGCCCGGGGATGCGTCGCCATGCTGATGCTGGTGACAGGCGGGGCGATGGTCTCCGCTGCCGGTCATCTGGTGCAGCTGCTTTGGCCGTCCGAGTGGGCATATCCATTGGGCGCGGCGGGCACACTGATTCTGGCGTGGATGCTGGGCTTTCGGGGCGTTGGCCCGCTGTCGGCGGTCAGCGGGTTTCTGACGGTGTTTTTTATCGGCGTGATGCTGGTGCTGCTGCGCCGGCCGGGCATGGGGGAAAGCGTCGTGCAGGAGCAGACCCCGCCGGGCGGGCTGATCTTCGCGGCCATTCGGGCGGTGGCCTACGGCAGCATGAACATGACGGTCGCCATCGGCGTGGCCTGCCGGGCCGAAAAAGGGACACGCGGATGCCGCTGCTGCGACCGCCGGGCCCTCATGACCGGCCTTGTGCTGACGGGACTTTTGCTCGGGGCCAACGCGCTGTACCTGCGTTTTCCCGGTCTGCAGCAGGAGGCTTTCCCGATCGTTCGGCTGTTCCGCGGCTTTCGGCGGACGGGGTATGTCGTCTGCGTGGCGCTGTTGTATCTGGCGGTGTTGACCACTCTGACGGCGGTACTCTATGCCCTTCGGGACGATCTGGACAGCCGGGGCGTAAAACCGCCGCTTTCCGACGCGCTGACCATGGGTCTTCCGCTGGCCGTTTCCGCCGTGGGGTTTGCGGGCATCGTGGACGGCCTGTATACGCCGGTGGGGCTGGGGTGTCTGGGCCTGGTGTTTCTGCCCATGCTTTTTTCCGGCCGAAGTCCCCGGCGCACTTGACAATCGTGCCTGAATCGTTTACCATAATCCTGCAATACAAACGATTGCGCCTGAAAGGAGAACGGATTCATGGCATACGAGATCCATCCCTGGAAAGTGATCGAAACGGGCTTTGAGCCTGACAAAATGCGTCTTTCTGAAAGCCTGACCTCAACCGGAAACGGCTATATGGGAATGCGCGGCAATTTTGAGGAGGACTACAGCGGCGATACCCATCTGGGCACCTACATCGGCGGCGTGTGGTTCCCGGACAAGACCCGCGTGGGCTGGTGGAAGAACGGCTATCCCCAATACTTCGGCAAGGTCATCAACGCCGTGCGCCTGAACGGCATCCATGTGGAGATCAACGGCAAGCCGCTGGATCTGGCCAAGGCGGATGTGCTGGACTTTCGTCGGGAACTGGATATGCAGACGGGCATTTTTTCCCGACATTTCACCCTGTGGACGCCCAACGGCAAGATCGAAGTGAAGGCGGAACGCTTTGTTTCGCTGGCCCAGAAGGAGCTGCTGGCGGTCAACTATTCCATCACGCCCGAGTTTGAAGCCGACATCGTCATGAAGCCCTATCTGGACGCGAATGTGCGCAATCTGGACAGCAACTATGACGAGACCTTCTGGGATATGCTGCAGGAGGAGCAGACCGAGGACGCGCTGGCCCTTCTGACCAAGACGAAGGAGAATCCCTTCGGCGCGCCCCGCTTCGCCGTGGCTGCGGGCCTGAGCTGCTGGTCCGATCAGCTGGAGCTGAAGGAGCGCAAGCTGGACGAAGGCTACGTGGAGCTGACTTACGCGGGCAAGGCCGCCGCCGGGGAGACCGTCTCTCTGGAAAAGTTCGCCCTGTGCTTCACCGACCGGGATCACGAGGAAAACCTGCTGGTGACCATGGCGGTGAAGGCGGCCAGCCGCGCCCGGGAAACGGGCTATGAAGACCTGAAGAAGGAGCACGTAGAAGCCTGGAAGCAGCGCTGGTCTACCTGCGATGTGACCATCGAAGGCGACGACGCGGCCCAGCAGGGCATCCGTTTCAACCTGTTCCAGCTGCTGAGCACCTACTCCGGCGAGGACGCGCGGCTGAATATCGGCCCCAAGGGCTTCACCGGCGAAAAGTACGGCGGCGCGACCTATTGGGACACCGAAGCCTACTGCCTGCCGGTCTACATGGCCGTGGCCGGTCAGGACGTGGCCCGTCAGCTGCTTCTGTACCGCTATCTGCAGCTGGACGGCGCGTATTATAACGCCAAGCAGCAGGGCCTGAAGGGCGCGCTGTATCCCATGGTGACCTTTACCGGCATCGAGTGCCATAACGAGTGGGAGATCACCTTCGAGGAGATCCACCGCAACGGCGCCATCGCTCACGCCATTTTCGACTACGCCACCTATACCGGCGACGAGGAATATCCCGTCAAGGAAGGACTGGACGTGCTGTGCGGCATTGCCCGGTTCTACACCGACCGTTGCCACTTCTCCAAGCGGAAGGGCAAGTACATGATCCACGGCGTGACCGGCCCCAACGAGTACGAGAACAACGTCAACAACAACTGGTACACCAACCGCATCGCAGCCTGGAGCATCGCTTACTTCCTCGAACAGGCCGAAAAGGCCGGGGAAGCCCGCCGGGCCGAGCTGAACATCACGCCCAACGAAATGGCCCATATGCAGGATGTGGTGGAAAGCATGTACTATCCCGAGGACAAGGAACTGGGCATCTTCGTTCAGCACGACACCTTCCTCGATAAGGATCTGGAGCCCGCCGCCGCGCTGCCCGCCGAGGAGCGGCCCATCAACCAGCACTGGTCGTGGGATCATATCCTCCGCAGCTGCTACATCAAGCAGGCGGACGTGCTGCAGGGCCTGTATTTCCTCAATCACCTGTACGACACGGAGACCATTCGCCGCAACTTCGACTTCTACGAGCCCATGACCGTGCACGAGAGCAGCCTGTCTCCCTGCGTGCACAGCATTCTGGCGGCCCAGCTGGGCTACCGGGAGAAAGCCGTGGAAATGTACCAGCGCACCGCCCGCCTCGACTTGGACAACATCAACAACGACACCGTGGACGGCCTGCATATCACCAGCATGGCCGGCAGCTGGCTGTCGATGGCCCACGGCTTCGCGGGAATGCGCACCGTGAACGGCCTGAGCCTGAATCCCTTCCTGCCCGACTGCTGGAAGGGCTACGGCTTCCAGTTCCAGTACCGCGGCCGGGTCATCCGGCTGGACGTGAAGCCCGGCAAGGCCATCGTCCGTCTGCTGGAAGGCCAGCCCGTGGAAATGACCCTCTGCGGCGAAAAAGTTCTGCTGGAAAAAGAAGCGGAACACGCCATCTGAGCGCCTGAACCCACTTAAAACCGAACCTCAAACCGCCTCCCGCATAGGATGCTGTAAGGCATCATGGCAGGAGGCGGTTTTCAATGAGCTGGAATTGGTTGATCGCCGGGGGCGACAGGCGCGCCCTTCGGCTGGCGGAGAAGTTGAAACAAAACGGTTGGCAGGTGCAGACGCTGGGACTTTCGGAAGGGGACGAACAAACGGTGCGGCCTGAACAGGCGGACGCGATTTTGCTGCCCTATCCGTGGTCGGCCCGCGGCGGGCTGATCCCCGCGCTGACGGGGCTGACGATTCACCCGGAAAACGTGCTGCGGCAGGCTTCGCCGGGAACGCTGGTGCTGGCGGGAAGCGGTTTGGAGGACTCCCCGGCGCTGCACGAGGTGCGCGGTCGGGAGCTGCGCCTGCGCCGGTATGAGGACGCTCCCGGCTTTCGGGAGCGAAACGCGGCTATTTCCGCCGAGGCGGCGGTCTTTCACGCTATGGGGGAGACGGACGCTACGCTGGAAGGGCTGCCGGTGATGGTGCTGGGCTACGGCCTGTTTGGCCGGGAGGTCGCCCGGCGGCTGAACGCGCTGGGTGCGCGCGTTACGGTATTGGCCCGTCGGGAGGAAGCCCGGCAGCTGGCTCGGTCGGACGGGATGCGCGCCTGTCCCTTCGAAGCATTTATCGGATTTGCGGGGGAGACGAAGCTGCTGCTGAACACGGTACCCGCCCGGCTGCTGAACCGGGAACGGCTGTCATCCCTGCCCAAGGACTGCGTATTGCTGGAACTGGCCAGCGCCCCCGGCGGCTTTGACCCGGAGGAAGCCCGCGGCTTGGGACTGCGGCAGAAAAATTTGCCCGGGCTGCCCGGAAAATACGCCCCGGACGCGGCGGCGGACGCGCCGTCGCGCGGGCGCATCCTCGCGCTCCTCACGGAAGCGGCCTGCCGCTACTTTTTCCGACAGGAAACGGAGGGACGGACGCGATGAAAAAGACCACCGTTGGCTTTGCCATGACGGGCTCCTACTGTACCTTCGAGAAAAATCTGGCCCAGATGGAAGAACTGGTCCGGCGTGGCTACGAAGTGCTGCCCATCTTGTCCTACAACGCCGGGGAGCTGGACACCCGCTTCATGACCGCAGAGCACCTGCGGGAGCGGCTGGTGTCCATTACCGGCCATGAGCCCATCGACACCCTGCAGGCGGCGGAACCGCTGGGCCCGAAGAAGATGACCGATCTGTACCTGATCTCGCCCGCCTCGGGCAATACGCTGGCGAAGCTGGTGAATGGAATTTACGACACGCCAGTGTTGCTGGGGGCCAAGAGCCACCTGCGCAATGAGCGCCCGCTGGTGCTGGCCGTCTCCACCAACGACGGGCTGGGCATTGCCGCCCAGAATATCGGGCGGCTGATGGCGTGGCGCAGCGTATACTTTGTTCCCTTCCGTCAGGACGATCCGGTGAAAAAGCCCCGTTCGCTGGTGGCGGATTTTGCGCAGATTCCGAAAACGCTGGCTTCCGCCCTGTGCGGCGTGCAGCTGCAGCCCATGCTGGCACAGGAAAATCGTGTCGGGAATGGAGAAATTTTGTAACAAACTTGCAACAGAATGCGTTTTAAGGTAAAATAGTTTCGCAAACTTTTTCACACCGATCGGGAAAGGGGGAGGACGGAGGATGCGTACAAGGCTGACAGCTCTTTTGCTGGTTCTTTTGATGGTTTCCGGAGTGGCCTTTAGCGAGGCGGAGACCGTAAAGGTAGAGGAGATTTCCGCGGCGATGGGAGAAAGCAAGGTCTGCTATCCGCAGCTTTCCGGCCTCTCCGATCCGTCGGTGCAAAAGAAGATCAACGACGACGTAGTGCAGTCCGGCGATATCCCGTCCCTGCTGGTCAAACTGACGACGGGCGGCAGTGTACAGGCCGATTATCAGTGCTTCTGGAATGAATGGGTCTTTTCTGCGCTGCTGACCGTGGAGGAAAAGCAGGCAGGAAGCCGCCGGGAACAGAGCGAGACGGCCCTGACCTACGATCTTTCCGACGGCGAAAAGCTGACGCTGGATCGTCTTTTTTCCGACCCGGCGGAAGCTGTCCGTCAGATGGAAGCCATGGCCGAGACTTCCCTTGGCCGGGAAATGACCGAATACATGGACAACCGGGACGTGACGCCGCTGCCGAAGGATTCCTTCACCATGGACGAGTGGGGGATCACCTTCCATTACCCGGCCAGCCAGCTTTCCTTTGCCAGCGGCGCGGCGGGGGCGGGGCAGTTCTTTTATGACGAGCTGTACGGCCTGTGGCTTACGGATGAGAACAGCCTACCGGCAAAAATGGGGCTGCGGTCCGCTGAAATGACCGCCAGCGAGCAGAAAACGGCGGTCGCCGCCGCAGTGACGGCTGGCAAGCTTCCTATGCTGCCGGTGACACTGGGGCAGCCCATGACGGAGATCGTGGAGCAGTACTGGCTGGTGCGCACCCCGGACGCTTTCCCCGGCGGACGGTATTTTCTGATGGAAGACCCACTGTTTCGGGATATTTATCTCATTTCCGACGATATGCAGGCGGGCTATGACCATTCGGAGCTTCGGGGCGTTCAGCTTCGCCGGGGCTCTCTGTACGGCCTGAAGGTGGGGACGAGCCTCCGCACGGAGTGGCAGTCCTCCTTGGGCAAACCTGCGGAAGTGATCGTCATGACGGAAAGCATGGCTTATGATTATCAGCTTTCCGCCGGGAACTGCGACGTGTACCGCTTCGGGGAACATGAACTGCGCCTGTACGCGGATGAAACGGGCGTTCTTGTCTGTATTCAACTGTGCTGAGCATGGAGGAACCATCGATTCATGGCCAATCAAAACGGAAAACAAAAAGCTTATGAGCCGGGTACCCTGGCTCTTTTTGCCGGACTCGGCGTTTTTATGAGCATTTTGGGCGTGGTCAGTCTGCTGGCCGTAGTGGGCGGCGTGCAGGGCATGGCCTTTGAAAAGATCAAACAGGTGATGCAGGGGCTTGGCGGCAGTCTGTGCATCGGCATCAGCGTGCTGCTCATCTGGGGCGGTGCGCTTTGCATGTTTACCGCCGGGAAAAACGTGCCAAAGCGCAGCTATTTCGCCATGCTGGTGTTATTTCTGGCGGTGCTGGGCATTTTCAACCTGCTCAGCTCCGTCGGCACGCAAGGACTGATGGACTATGGCGTGCAGTACAATCAGACCCAATACAGCCCCCCGCTGGCACAGGCGGACGGCTACTGGAACCTGATCCGCTTCGGATACCGAATTTCCTCCGGCAGCGGCGTGTTCGGCGGCGCGCTGGGGATGCTGCTGGCGTGGCCCGCCTGGACGTTTCTGGGCAAGACCTTTGGCGTGGCGGTGCTGGGCGTGATCTGCATCGCCTGTGTGCTGCTGATGACCCATTTCGACTTCCTGCAGATGATCGAGACCATCAAGGAAAAGAACGGCGAACGGAAGCAGAAACGAGAAGCCCAGCAGGCGCAGGAGCAGTACGCCCAGCAGCAGTGGCAGGCGCAGCAGCAGGCCGCTGAGGAGCAGAACAGCCTGAACTATCCCGCGTTTCTGCGGCGGCGCAAGCCCCAAAAGGCGGAACGGCTGGACGATCAGCCCCAGGAGCAGCAGCCCCAGCAAATGTATCAGCAGCCGCAGATGGCGGCTCAGCAGGCCGTGCCTCCGGGATATACGCTGATGTACGCCCCCAATGGCCAGCCCTATTACGCGCCGGTGACTCCCCAGCCGTGGCAGCAGGTGCAGCAGCCCCAGCAGCCGGAAATGTATAACGAGATCGTCATGCCCGCCGATGCGGAGCCTCTTTGGCGCAAGGGCCGCAAGAAGGCCAAGACCCCGCAGAACCGTTCCCCCTTCGGCGCGCCGCCGTCCTATCCGTCCGCCCAGACCGTGCCTGAACAGCCGGAGCCTGTGCAGGAGCCGGAAGGAGACGCGGTCATTCTGTCTTCCTCCAAGCGGCGGGCGCTGGATCGGCTGGAACAGATTCGCAAGCGAAAGGCGGAGATCGACGCGGAATTGGCCGGGAACGAGGAAGCCACCCGCAGCGGGGAAACGCCCCCGTGGGAGGAAACAGCCGCTCCTGCCGCGCCTTTGCAAAACGCCGCTTCTGCCCAGAATTTTACGCCCGTGGCGGCCCAAACGTTCGCGCCCGTGGCGGCTTCCCAGACCTTCGCGCCCGCTTCGTCCAATCCCGGCGCGTCTGCTGCTTCCATGCAGACCTTCGCCCCTGCGGCGGCTTCCCGGACGCTGGATGCTGCCGCGGCCCAGCCTGTGAAAACGGCCCCCGCTGCGGTGGAACCAGTGGATCGGGATGCGGCCTACAAGCGCCCGACCTCCATCGCCCAGCAGACCGGCCCTGTGACCCGTACCGCCCCGGTGACGGAAATTCACGACGAACCCCGGCGGCAAACGCCCTATGTGTACCCCTCCATTGAGCTTTTGAACCTGCAGCAGCGGGAGATCAAGGACACTCGTGCGCAGGACACTGAAAACGCCGGCCGGCTGGAAAAAACGCTGGAAAGCTTCAATATTCCCGCCAAGGTGCAGCGGGTCACTCACGGCCCCGCCGTCACCCGGTTCGAGCTGGGCCTTCTGTCCAGTGGCGTGAACGTGAAGCGCATCATGAGCATCGCGGACAATATCGCGCTGGATCTGGCGGCCAACGGCGGCGTGCGCATCGAGATCCCCATCCCTGGCACGAACCTGTTCGGCATCGAGGTGCCCAACCGGGAAATTCAGTCCGTCTCGCTGGCCGAGGTGCTGCTGAGCCCGGAAATGAAAAGCGCCAAGTCGCCCCTGACGGTGGCGCTGGGCCGGGACATCGCGGGCAAGCCGGTGCTGTGCGACATTGCCAAGATGCCCCACCTGCTGATTGCCGGTCAGACCGGCAGCGGTAAATCCGTCTGCATCAACGCCATCATCAACAGCCTTCTGTACCGTACCAGCCCCGAAGACGTGCGCATGATCATGATCGATCCCAAGGTGGTGGAGCTGCAGTGCTACAATGTGATTCCCCATCTGCTGATCCCCGTGGTCAGCGACCCCCACAAGGCCGCAGGCGCGCTGAGCTGGGCTGTGGCGGAAATGCTGGACCGCTACCATAAGATGCAGCTGAAGAACGTGCGGGAGATCTCCGCCTACAATGCCAAGCTGGAGCCTGGCGAGGAAAAGCTGCCCCGCATCGTCATCATCATCGACGAGCTGGCCGACCTGATGCTGGCCTGCAAGAAGGACGTGGAGGAAAGCATCATCCGTCTGGCCCAGCTGGCCCGCGCGGCGGGCATCCACATGGTGGTGGCCACCCAGCGCCCCACGGTGGACGTGATTACCGGCCTGATTAAGGCCAACATTCCCTCCCGCATCGCCTTCGCCGTGTACTCCAGCAT
>ERZ1026772.1652-NODE-1652-length-11342-cov-5.502791_pt1 | contig 11342 bp, 10 predicted proteins | sample MGYA00380124_ERZ1026772 | MGnify/ENA primary metagenome ERZ1026772 (study PRJEB33269, sample SAMEA4719760) | human gut metagenome | biome: human-associated habitat; feature: organic feature; material: feces | place: Cameroon | collected 2013-10 ...
CGAAGAAAGGAGGGTGATGGTATGCAGAATATTCTGGAATCCCTGACGCTGGCACAGGAAAACTACGCAGGCTCCTATGTGGGGGTTCTGCGCTATGCCGTACCGGTGCTCAGCGCCATACTGCTGCTGCGGTGCGTCCTGCCCCTGCTGACCTTCCGGCGGGAGCCGGAAATCTGGGCGTGGCTGAACATGACCGACGGCAGCCAGATTCCCATCACCCATTGGGAGAACGTCATCGGCCGGAGCAAGTCCAGCGACGTGACCATCGACTTTCCCACCGTGTCCCGGAACCACGCGGTTCTGACCCGGTACGACGACGGCAGCTGGACGATCACGGACGCCGGTTCCAAGGACGGAACTCTTGTCAACGGCAGAAAGGTTCAAATTTGCGCCTTAAAGCCCAAAGACCGTATCTCCATCGGCGGCGTGGAAATGCAGCTCCAGCCCATTACAGAGCATCAGGAGGCGCGCCAGGCGGAGCTTCGCACCAAGGCCGCCAGCGGCTGGGACAGCGTGGCGAACCTGATGATGCTGTCCATTTTGCAGTGCCTGATGCTGCTGGGATTTCTGCTGGGCGGGGAGCAGGAGACGATTCCCAGCGTTCTCATGGGCTTTGGCGGCATTTTCCTGGGGCAGTGGCTGCTGTACCTGTTCTACTGCATGATTCGTCGGAAATCCTTTGAAGTGGAGACCATGGCCTTCTTCCTGTGCACCATGGGCATGGCCGCCATCGCCACGGTGAAGCCGGGGGAGACCATGAAGCAGCTTGCCGCCATGGCGCTGGGGGTGGTGACGTTTCTCGTCATCGGCTGGTCGCTGCGGGACTTGGAGCGGGCGAAGGTCGTCCGGTATCTGGCCACGGTGGCGGGCGTGGGCTTTTTGATGGTAACGCTGGTGTTCGGCACCGAGTATTACGGCGCGAAAAACTGGCTGGTCATCGGCGGCCTGTCCTTGCAGCCGTCGGAGCTGAGCAAGGTCTGCTTCGTCTATGCCGGCGCGTCCACCATGGACAGGATCATGAGCAAGCGGAATATTTACATTTTTATCGCCTATTCCATTCTCATCTGCGGTCTGCTTGCCCTGATGAACGACTTCGGCACGGCGCTGATTTTCTTCTGCGCCTTCCTTGTGATCGCCTATCTTCGTTCCGGCAGTATGGGTACCGTGGCGCTGGCCGTTACGGCGCTGATCTTTGCGGGAGTGCTGGCGCTGAAAATCGCGCCTCACGCCCTGCGGCGGTTTTCCGTATGGCGGCATGTGTGGGACGACCCCCTGAATGCCGGTTATCAGCAGGTTCAGGCGCTGATGTGCGTGGCCTCCGGCGGCCTGTTCGGCCTGGGGCCGGGACAGGGTTTCCTGAAGCACGTGTTCGCGGCGGATTCCGATATCGCCTTTGCCACCATTTCCGAGGAATGGGGGCTGATCGTGGCGGTGATGATGGTGCTGTGCGTGGCGGCTTACGGCTTCTTTGCCATCCGCACCGCCCGGGTCGCCCGGAGCAGCTTCTATTCCATCGGCTCCTGCACCGCTGCCAGCATCCTGGTCATTCAGACCATTCTGAACTGTCTCGGCACGCTGGATATTCTGCCCTTCACCGGCGTGACCTTCCCGTTTCTGAGCAACGGCGGCACCAGCATGGTCGGCGCCTGGGGGCTGCTGGCCTTCGTCAAGGCGGCGGACACCCGGCAGAATGCCAGCTTTGCCGTCCGCCTGAACAAGAAGGGAGCGTGAGCGGATGAACCGCGTAACCAAAAGAACCTGGATCATGGGCTTGTTCCTGGCTGTGCTTCTGGGGGGCATGATGTTCTTCCTGTGGGAATACGTGACCCAGGCGGGGGAATGGGTGACCTTTCCCGGCTCCCCTCATGTATATAACAACGCCAACATCGGCTGCGGCACGGTAACAGACCGCTCCGGGAATGTGCTGCTGGACATTACCGAGGAGCGCACCTATTCCTCTGATGCCGTAACCCGCCAGTCCACGCTCCACTGGCTGGGCGACCGGAAGGGCTACATCAGCGCCTCCGCCGTCTCCCACTACGCGGGAAAAATGGCGGGCTTCGACCTGGTCAGCGGCGTATACGACAGCAGCGGCGAGGGGGGCGAGATGAATCTGACCCTGTCGGCGAGAGTGCAGAACGCGGCGCTGGACGCCATGGATGGCAGAAAAGGCACCGTCGGCGTGTACAACTACAAAACGGGGGAGATCCTCTGCGCCCTGACCACGCCCACCTACGACCCGGACAATGTGCCGGACATCGCCTCGGACACCTCCGGGCAGTATGACGGCGTTTATTTAAACCGCTTCCTGCAATCCACCTACGTCCCTGGCTCCATTTTCAAGGTGGTCACCACCGCCGCGGCGCTGGACTGCGTTCCGGATATTCTGGACAAGACCTTCACCTGCTATGGCGCTTACGAGTACGGCACGGAAAAGGTGACCTGCGAAAAAGCCCATGGCACCCTGACCCTGAAAACCGCCCTCGCCAATTCCTGCAACTGCGCCTTTGCCCAGATCGCGGAACTGGTGGGAAAGAAGAACATGGTGAAGTACGTGGAGCAGTTCGGCGTCACGGACAGCCTGAGTTTTGACGGCGTCACCACCGCCGAGGGAAATTACGACATTTCCAACACCGCCCCGGTGTCCTTTGCCTGGAGCTGCATCGGCCAGCACACCGACCTGATTAACCCCGCCCGCTACATGACCTTCATGGGCGCCATTGCCGGGGGCGGCGTGGGCGCGGAGCCGTATCTGGTGTCGGAGGTTCGCAGCGGCGAAGAGCTGACCTACGAGGCAAAAACGAAAACCACCGGCCGCATTATGTCTCAGGACGTGGCCGACCAGGTCAAGGCCTACATGCGCAACAACGTGCAGAGCGTCTACGGCGACTGGAATTTTAACGGCATGAACGTCTGCGCCAAGTCCGGAACCAGCCAGCTGGGCGGCGGACAGAAATCCAACGCCATGTTCGCGGGTTTCGTGGAGGACGAGCAGTACCCCCTGGCCTTCATCGTGGTGGTGGAAAACGGCGGCTACGGCAGCGCCACCTGCGTGCCGGTTCTGAGCAAGGTTCTCGCCGCCTGCAAGTCCGTCCTGGACGGGGAATAATGTCCTTGGGAACCTCTGATGAAATCACCTCTGACCGGCGGCGATTTCATCGGAGGTTCCCTTGTGCGTTATACACAAAAAAGGCGAAAAAACGGAAAAGATTCTGTAATCTTTTCCTCGTTGACAAATGTCTTTCTGTGGGATACAATATGCTAAAATTCTTCAGGAGGTACATGACGATGACGGCACGGTTTTCCACCACTTACAGCTCTACCCGCTGCACCATGGCAGCGGCATGTTCCTCTGCGCGAATTAGCCCCATCCTGGACACTGCCATGATTCTGGCGGTGTCCATTTGCGTTGTACGACTGCTGCTGGCAGCAGCGGCGTGACCGGGGCTTCACATGGTATGAAGAAGCGGTTGCGCCCTGGGCGAACCGCTTTTTTATAGTAAGAAATGAAAAAGGAGAATACTATCATGAAAAAAGTACTTGCTATGCTGATGGCTGCCCTGATGGTAGCCGCAATGTTCACCGGATGCGGCTCTAAGAAGGCTGCGGGGAGTTCCGATGCAATCAAGATTGGTATGTCCGGCCCTCTGACCGGCGGCGCCGCCGTCTACGGTACGGCCGTTCAGGCCGGCATGGAAATTGCCGTTGAGGAAGTGAACGCCAAGGGCGGTCTGCAGTTCGAGCTGAAATGCCAGGATGACGAACATGACACCGAGAAGGCTGCCAATGCCTACAATGCCCTGAAGGGCAAGGGCATGCAGATCATGGCCGGCCCTGTCACCACCGCCCCCTGCAACGTGGTTGCCGCCGAGTGCGCCAACGACAAGATCTTTATGCTGACCCCCTCCGGCTCCGGCGCTTCCATCATTGAGTACGGCGACAACATCTTCCAGATCTGCTTCACCGACCCCAACCAGGGCGTCGCTTCCGCCGACTACATGGCGACCCATGACCTGGGCAGCACCATCGGCGTGATCTACGACTCCTCCGACGTCTACTCCTCCGGCATTTACGAGAAGTTCGCCGCCGAGGCGCAGGCCAAGGGCCTGAACATTGCCTGTGTGGAAGCCTTCACCGCCGACAACAAGTCCGACCTGACCACCCAGGTGACCAAGTGCAAGGACGCCGGCTGCGACCTGGTGTTCCTGCCCTTCTACGCCACCGAGGCAGCTCAGGTTCTGACCTATGCCAATACCATCGGCTACGCCCCCACCTTCTTCGGCTGCGACGGCATGGACGGCATCCTGGCCGTGGAAGGCTTTGATCCCGCTCTGGCCGAGGGTCTGATGCTCCTGACCCCCTTCTCCGCCGACGCTTCCGATGAGGCTACCCAGTCCTTCGTTGCCAAATACAAGGAGAAGACCGGCATCGTTCCCAACCAGTTCGCCGCCGATGCCTACGACGTCATCTGCTCTCTCTACCAGGCCTGCGTCGCGGGCGGCGTGACCCCGGATATGAGTGCTTCCGAGATCAACGACATCCTGGTCGGCCAGTTCACCTCCATGACCTATGACGGCCTGACCGGCAAGGGCATGACCTGGAAGGCAACCGGTGAGGTTTCCAAGAGCCCCATGGCCGTTGTGATCAAGGACGGCACTTACGTCAGCGCGGAATAAGCACGATTAACAAACCAATGGTGGCTGGACAGGGGAAACCCTGTCCGGCTGCCGGTCGTAAACGGATGCCGACAGCCTGTGAGAAGAACACAGGCGTGTGTCCTCGTCACAGGTTGTTGGAAAGAGAGGAATGCAGTTGTGAGTTTTTTACAGTATCTGATTAACGGCATCAGCATCGGTTCGGTGTATGCCATCATCGCCCTGGGCTATACCATGGTGTACGGCATTGCCAGAATGCTGAACTTCGCCCACGGCGACGTGATCATGGTGGGCGCTTACATGTCCTACTGCGTAACGAGCTATCTGGGACTTCCCCCGGCGGTGGGTGTTCTGGCGGCCGTCATCGTGTGTACGCTTCTGGGCGTGCTGATCGAGGGACTGGCCTACAAGCCCCTGCGGGGCGTTCCGAGTCTCGCGGTGCTGATCACCGCCATCGGTGTCAGCTACTTTTTGCAAAATGCCGCCCAGCTGATTTTTGGGTCTGCCCCAAAGAACTTCAAGAGCATCGTGGCCATGAAGCCCCTGGTGCTCTTTAACGGCGGTCTGACCATCACGGGAGAAGTGATCGTGACCGTCGCGGCCTGCATCGTCATCATGATCGGGCTGACCGTGTTTACAAACAGAACCAAAATGGGCAAGTCCATGCGGGCGGTGTCCGAGGATCGGGACGCGGCTCAGCTGATGGGCATCAACGTCAACCGCACCATTTCCGTCACCTTTGCCATTGGCTCCGCTCTGGCGGCCGTCGCCGGTGTGCTGCTCTGCTCCACCGTGCCGACCCTGATGCCCACCACCGGCTCCATGCCCGGTATCCGCGCCTTTACCGCGGCGGTCTTCGGCGGCATCGGCTCCATTCCCGGCGCAATGCTGGGCGGCATCCTTCTGGGCGTCATTGAGACCTTCAGCAAGGCGTACCTGTCCACCCAGTTCTCCGACGCCATCGTATTTCTGGTTCTGATCGTCATTCTGCTCGTCAAGCCCGCCGGACTGCTGGGCAAGAACGTGCAGGAGAAAGTGTGAGGTGAGTGCCATGAAACTGAAACAATACATTGGCCGCCACCGCACGAATCTGGTAACCTACGGTGTGGTCATCCTGGGCTTTGTCATCATGCAGATGCTGTCCGCATCCCATATGCTTTCCAGTTCCGTAGAAGGCTTCCTGGTTCCCATCTGTGCCTACGTCGTTCTGGCCGTTTCCCTGAACCTGGTGGTGGGCATTTCCGGTGAGCTGAGCCTGGGTCACGCCGGATTCATGGGGGTGGGTGCCTTTACCGGCATCATCGTGGCGGCGCTGCTGAAGACCGTCATTGCCAGCAAGGTTCTGCTGCTGATCGTCGCCATTGTCTGCGGCGGCGTGATGGCGGGACTGTTCGGCGTCGTCATCGGCCTGCCGGTCATGCGCCTGCGAGGCGACTACCTCGCCATTGTGACGCTGGCCTTCGGCGAAATCCTGAAAAACCTGATCAACAATATGTATGTTGGCAGCGATGCCAACGGCGTTCATTTCGTAATCGGCACCGAAAAGCCCCTGCTGGCTGAGGGCGGCAGCATGGTCATCAACGGCCCCATGGGCGCCACCGGCGTTACCAAGCTGGCGACCTTCCCCATTGGCTTTGCCTTGATTCTTGTGACGCTGTTCGTCGTCCTGAATCTGATCAATTCCAGGGAAGGCCGCGCCATCAAGGCCGTCCGGGACAACCGCATCGCCGCGGAATCCGTGGGCATCAACGTTACGGCGTTCCGGCTAAAGGCCTTCGTAGTCTCCGCCTTCCTGGCGGGCATGGCGGGGGCGCTGTACGGCCTGAATTATTCCTCCCTCACCGCCTCCAAGTTCAATTTCAATACCTCCATCAACATTCTGGTGTTCGTGGTGCTGGGCGGCATGGGCAATATCCTCGGCTCCATCATTTCCGCTACGGTGCTGTACGTTCTGCCGGAGGCCATGCGCGGCCTACAGGATTTCCGCATGATCCTGTACGCAGTCGTGCTGATTCTGGTCATGCTGTTTACCTGGTCGCCCAAGGTAAAAGAAGTCTGGTCGGTTGTTTCCGAGAAGACCGTCGGTATTTTCAAGAAGAAGGAGGCTGGGACAAATGAATGACTATTCCAAGAAAATCCTGAAAGTTCCCACCGTGACCTTCGTCCGTGAGCAGGATCAGGGCAAGCAGCCCGTTCTGGACGTGCGGAACCTGGGCATCGACTTTGGCGGCCTGACGGCTGTGGACAGCTTCAACATTACCATCGGCCCCACCGAGATCTCCGGCCTGATCGGCCCCAACGGCGCGGGCAAGACCACCATTTTCAATCTGCTTACCGGCGTCTATCAGCCCACCCGCGGCTCCGTGCTGGTCAACGGCATCGACATCAAGGGAATGCCGGTATACAAGGTCAACAAGCTGGGCATTGCCCGAACCTTCCAGAATATCCGCCTGTTTACGGACATGACCGTTCTGGACAACGTCAAGGTCGGCCTGCACAATTCCATGAGGTGCTCCTTCTTCTCAAGCGTTCTGCACCTGCCCGGCTACTTCAAGGCCGAGAAGCGCGCCAATGAGAAGGCCATGGAGCTGCTGGATTTCATGGGGCTTGCGGAACATGCCAACGAGAAGGCGGGAAGCCTGCCCTATGGCGTTCAGCGCCGGCTGGAGATTGTCCGGGCGCTGGCGACCAATCCTTCCGTGATTCTGCTGGATGAACCCGCTGCCGGTATGAACCCCAGCGAGACTGCCGAGCTGATGCATCAGATACGGCGGATCCGGGATACCTTCCACGTTGCCATTTTCCTGATCGAGCATGACATGAACCTGGTTATGAACGTGTGCGAGGCCATCGCCGTGGTGAATTACGGCCGGATCATTGCAAAGGGAACGCCCGAGGAGATTCAGGCGAATCCCGCGGTCATCGAGGCCTACCTTGGCAAAGAGGAGGGGAAAGCAGATGCTGAAAATTGAAGACATGCACGTGTATTACGGCGCAATTCACGCGGTGAAGGGCGTGTCCTTTGAGGTCGGCGAGGGCGAGATCGTGGCGCTGATCGGCGCCAACGGCGCGGGCAAATCCACCATTCTGAAGACGGTTTCCGGCCTGATGCACCCCCGCAGCGGCTCCATCCGCTTCTTTGACCAGGATATCACCCATGTGGAGGCCTATAAGCTTCTGCGCACCGGCCTGGCCCACGTCCCGGAAGGACGGCGGATTTTCCAGCAGATGACGGTTCAGGAAAACCTGGAAATGGGCGCTTACATCAAGAAGGACGTGTCCCAGGAGGACTTGGAGACGGTGTTCAACTACTTCCCCCGCTTAAAGGAGCGGCGCAAGCAGATCGCGGGAACCCTTTCCGGCGGCGAGCAGCAGATGCTGGCCATGTCCCGCGCCCTGATGAGCCATCCTAAGCTCATGATGCTGGACGAGCCGTCCATGGGTCTTGCGCCCATTCTGGTCGATCAGATCTTTGACATCATCAAGGAGCTGCACAAGGCCGGCACCACGATTCTTCTCGTGGAGCAGAACGCCCGGAAGGCGCTGCAAATCGCCGACCGTGCCTACGTTCTGGAAACCGGAAGCATTACCTTAAGCGGCACCGGCGCGGAGCTTGCCAGCTCCGACGCGGTGAAGAAGGCCTACCTCGGCGGTTAATTCTCTGGCACCCCCTGCATAGGATAAGCAGGGGGTGTTTTTATGTGCCGGAAAAACCACCTGCATGGGTGCTGCTGCCTGTTTTTCGGACTGGGGCTGATTCTGGGGCATTGCGTTTCCAGCTGGTTCGTCTGCTGCTGCGGCGGGATCGCGCTTCTGGCGCTGGGATTTTGTATCATGAGAAGAAGATAGTCATAAACTTGTCCGGCGTTGAATAGACTGTATCGACAACGTGGGATAAGGAGTGATCCAACTTGGAATTTGAGTTTCAGAAATCCGCCTGCCCCTGCCTGGAAACGGTGCTGCGGGAGGTTCAGAATGTGGAGCAGACCCAGGAGATCAAGCTGCCCGACGGGATGCCGGACATTGGTAGAGTCCTTGCCGCCTGGGGGCAGACCATCCTCCGGGGGAAGGAATGGCGCAGCGACAGCGTCTCCTTTTCCGGCGGGATGATGGTCTGGATTCTCTACGCGCCGGAGGATGGCAGCGAGGAGCGGTGCATTGACGGCTGGATTCCCTTCCAGATGAAGTGGGATCTGCCGGAACGGACGGAGGAGGGGAGCATCCGCATCCAGTGCCTCACCCGGTTCGTGGATGCCCGGTCGGTGTCCGCCCGGAAGCTGATGGTGCGCGTGGGTGCCGCCGCCATAGCGGAGGCCTGTGTGCCGAAGACTGCGGAAATTGCCGCCCCGGCGGAACCGATCGAAGGCGTGGAGCTGCTGACAAGCAGCTACCCGGTCAGAATGCCAAGAGAAGCCGGGGAAAAGGCCTTTGCCCTGGACGAAGAGCTGACGCTTCCCGAGTCAAGCCCATTGCCAGAGAAGCTGGTTTACTACTGCCTGCACCCCAAGGTGACGGAGAAAAAGGTGCTTTCCAACAAGGTGGTATTCCGGGGAAACGGGAACCTCCACGTGCTTTACCGCTCCGAGGAGGGACAGCTCCACGGATGGGACTTTGAGATGCCCTTTTCCCAGCTGGCAGACCTGTCGGGGGAACACAGCGGCGACGCCCAGGCGGACATTCTGCTAAGCCCCACCAGCCTGGAGCTGGAAGTGGACGACGAGGGACATATGCGCCTGAAATGCGGCATTGTGGGGCAGTATCTGATTTCCGACCGGGAAATGCTGACCCTGGCGGAGGACGCCTACAGCCCGGGGCGGGAGCTGTCCATGCAAACGGAGCAGCTGGAAGTCCCCGCCATTCTGGAAAGCCGCCGGGAGAGCGTCTACGGCGAACAGAGCATCCCCGCAGAGGCCAACCTGACGGTTGACGTCAGCTTTCTCGTGGACTTCCCCCGGCAGCGCAGGACTCAGAAGGGCGTGGAAATGGAGATTCCCGGCTCGTTTCTGGTGCTGTACTACGGAGAGGACGGCATCCTCCATTCCGCCACGGCCCGTTGGGAGGGGCAGTGCGTTCTGAACGCGGACGAAAACACCGTGATCACGGCGATCCCCATGCCGCCGGAGCAAATGCAGGCCAGCCTTGGAAACGGCAGCGTGACCGTGAAGGGAGAAGTTCCTCTGGAAATGACGTCGGAAAGCAGCCGGGGCTTTTCCATGATCACCGGCGTGGAGCTGGGGGAGGAAAAGGAGCCGGACGCAAACCGACCGTCCCTGATTCTGCGCCGAGCGGGAAACGGACGGCTGTGGGACATCGCCAAGGAAAGCGGCTCCACCGTGGACGCCATCCGCAAGGCAAACGGCCTTCAGGAGGAACCGGCAGCAGGGCAGATGCTGCTGATTCCCGTATCATAAGCAAGGAAATGCGCTCCGGTGAACGCCGGGGCGCATTAGACAGTTAACAGATGCAGTGGGATAATGAACTGCACCTCTTGCCTCTCCCTATGGGAGAGGTGGCCGAGCGCAGCGAGGACGGAGAGGGGAAACCAGGGCGCAAGGCCCTCTCAGTCACCTTCGGTGACAGCTCTCCCAGAGGGAGAGCCAAGGGGCTGTACCTCGACACGAGAAATGGAGCGTATCTGTACCGATACGCTCCATTCACTGTTTCACAACTACCCATCAAACGCCGGGGCGGCGCTTTTTGCCTGCAAAAAGAGAAAATATGGAAGAAAATTTACTTGTAGCAGTTGACAGGAAGTGATATAATAATCGTTAGAGAATTTTATACAGAAGGTGTTTTTTATGACAAAAATTGATATTTTCTCCGGCTTCCTCGGCGCGGGCAAGACGACCCTGATCAAAAAGATGATCGCTGAAAGCTACAAGGGGCAGAAGCTGGTGCTGATCGAGAACGAGTTCGGCGAGATCGGCATTGACGGCGGCTTTTTGCAGGATTCCGGCATCAACATCACCGAGATGAACTCCGGCTGCATCTGCTGCTCTCTGGTGGGCGACTTCGGCAAGGCGCTGAAGAAGGTCATCGCCGAGTACCACCCCGACCGCATTCTCATCGAGCCCTCCGGTGTTGGCAAGCTGTCCGACGTCATCGCCGCCGTGAGCAAGGTGACGAATGACGAGGTCACGCTGGGCTATACCGTCGCCGTGGCCGACGCGGGCAAGGTCAAGGTGTATATGAAGAACTTCGGCGAGTTCTACAACAACCAGATCGAGACGGCCTCCACCATCATCCTGTCCCGTACCGATTCCATCCCCCAGAGCAAGCTGGACACCGCGGTTGCCATGCTGCGGGAGCATAATTCCGTCGCTACCATTGTTACCACCCCCTGGGGTGAGCTGACGGGCGAGCAGCTGATCGAGGCGCTGGAAGGCAAGGCGTCCGTCGCAGCGGAGCTGGCTAAGATGGAGATGGAGCGTCTGGCAGAAGAGGACGAGGAAGAAGACCATCATTGCTGCCACCACCATCACGACGATGATGACGATGACGAACACGAGCACGATCATCACTGCTGCCATCACCATCATGATGACGACGATGACGAGGATGAGCACGAGCATCATCACCACAATCACGATGATGACGAGGACGAGCACGATCATCACTGCTGCCATCATCACCATGATGACGACGATGATGAGGACGAGCATGAGCATCACCACCACCATCATCACC
>ERZ1026772.1658-NODE-1658-length-11290-cov-4.251713_pt1 | contig 11290 bp, 6 predicted proteins | sample MGYA00380124_ERZ1026772 | MGnify/ENA primary metagenome ERZ1026772 (study PRJEB33269, sample SAMEA4719760) | human gut metagenome | biome: human-associated habitat; feature: organic feature; material: feces | place: Cameroon | collected 2013-10 ...
CTTTGGGTACGTTGGAGCTCTATGGTGACGGATTCAATTCCAGTTCGGTGCTCGTCTATCGCTATCTCCTGGCGGTATTGATGTTTGCCGTGGTGATGCTGTTCCGCAAGGAGAGCTTTAAGGTAAAGTGGGGACACCTGATCCGTCTTGCCACGTTGGGCTGTATGTTCTCCCTCTCATCAGCTACGCTTTATGTCAGTTTCCATTATATGGCGGCAGGTATTGCCAGCACCATCCTCTTCGTCTATCCCATCATGACGGCGATACTGATGACGGTGTTCTTCCATGAGAAGCTGACGTGGACCACCACGCTCGCCATTCTGCTGGCTGTATCGGGAGTGGGCTTGCTCTATCAGGGCGACGGCAACGACAAGTTGAGCACGGCTGGTTTTGCGTTGGTGATGTGTTCGTCGCTGCTTTATTCGCTCTACATCATCTCGGTGAACCAGTGGAAGAATCCGGGAATGTCGAACATCAAGTTCACGTTCTACATTCTGGTGTTCGGACTCATCACGATGCTCATCTATTCGTTCATAGCGGGCGAGAAGATTCAGATGCTGCAAACTCCGGTGCAATGGGCTTATGCCGCCCAGCTTGCATTATTGCCAACGGTGTTGTCGCTTTTCTTCATGACCATCTCCATCAATCTCATCGGCAGCACGCCAGCCGCCATCATGGGAGCCTTGGAGCCTGTAACGGCGGTCATCATCGGCGTCTGCATTTTTGGCGAGAGTTTCTCCCTTCAGCTTGCCATCGGCATCCTCGCCATCCTTGCAGGTGTAACGATTATCATAGCCAGGAAGAAATAAGAAAGGAAAAAATGAGATAGGAAAAAATAAGATAGAGAAAAATTTTGTGATTACGATATTTTTGCTTACTTTTGCAGGATAGAATTAAAACGTAGGATTATGGAGAATGTGAAAAGAGTACCATACGGAGTTTCGGATTTCGTGAAAGTTGTGGAGCGAAATCAGTATTACGTGGATAAGACCATGTATCTGCCTCTTTTGGAAGAGGAGGCAGACAATCTCTTTTTTATTCGCCCTCGCCGTTTTGGCAAGAGCGTATTCATCAGCATGCTCCATGCTTATTACGACATACGAACCCGAGATAGGTTTGATGCGTGGTTTGGTGATTTGTGGATAGGCAAACATCCTACTTCCTTACAGGGTAAATTCCAGGTTCTTCATCTCGATTTTTCGCAGGTTGGAGGCAGCACAGAAAAGCTTGAACAGAACTTCAACTTTTATCTGGGCGTAGAATTGGATGGCTTTATCCGGGATTATCAGGAATATTATAGCGAGTATGCGATTAAAAAGGTGGAGGAAACGGAAACAGCAACGGGCAAACTGGCTGTTATCCTGAACGAGGCGAAATCCAAAAGATATCCACTTTACCTGATTATCGACGAATACGACAACTTCACCAACACCGTGCTTAACGAACAGGGTGAGGATGTGTATTGGGCAATCACCCATGCCGAAGGTTTCTACCGTGACATCTTCAAGAAGTTCAAGGGTAATTTCGACAGGATTTTCATCACGGGAGTAAGTCCTGTGACCCTGGATGATGTGACGAGTGGTTTCAACATCGGCTGGCATATTTCTACGAAGCCGGAGTTCAACCAGATGTTGGGCTTTTCTACGGAGGATGTTCGGGAGATGTTTACCTATTATAAGGAAAAGGGAGCCATCCGACCGGATAGTGATATTGAGGCGATTATCAGTAACATGAAACCCTGGTACGATAACTATTGTTTCTCGGCGGATGCTTTGGAAACCCAGAGCAAGGTATTTAATTGCGATATGATTCTCTATTATCTCCGCAATTACATGAGTTCGGGTGAGGCTCCGAAGGAGATGATTGATCCTAACACCAAGACGGATTACAACAAGATGCGCCGGCTTATCAATCTCGACAAACTGGATGGCGACCGCAAGGGCATTATCAGGAATATTGCCGAGACGGGCGAGATAACCTGCAGGCTGGAGGAAACTTTCCCGGCACATCAGATTACGGATCCAGATGTCTTTCCAAGTCTGCTGTTCTATTACGGCATGCTTACCATCAAGGCCACCCGAGGGGATAAACTGATTCTTGGAATTCCGAATAATAATGTGAGGAAGCAGTATTACAATTATTTGCTGGAGATGTTTTCGGAGAAAGCATATCTGAACACCAATCAACTCACCGATTATTATTACGATATGGCGTATGATGGTAGATGGCGTGAGGGGTTGCAGTTTCTGGCAGATAGTTATGCTAAGGTTTCGTCTGTGCGTGATGGTATTGAGGCTGAGCGCAATCTGCAGGGGTTCTTCATGGCGTATCTGAATCTGAACAATTACTATTATACGGCTCCGGAGCTAGAGTTGAATCATGGTTTCTGTGATTTCTTCCTTTTGCCGGATTTGACTCATTATCCAACGAAGCATAGTTATATCTTGGAGTTGAAGCTGATTCCTAAAAAGGAAAAAGGTATGACTGCTGAGGCTTATCAGGCTGCCATCCAAAAACAATGGGCAGATGCTGAAGCACAAATCAAGCGATACGCTGAGGCTCCAAGGGTAGAAGCGCTTCGTCAGGGCACCCAGTTGCACAGAATCATCCTGCAATTTGACGGTTGGAAATTGTATAGGATGGATGAGGTGTAAGAAGGAGGAGTATGGAAATGTATAAGAAAGGAAAATCCTAAGATACAGAGAACGATGTATCTTAGGATTTTCCTTTTATGTAGTTTCTTGCATGAAAGGAAGGTTAGCTTTCTTTCTTCCTTCCTTCTTTCTTCTAAACCTTTTTGGTATCTGTCATCCAGGAGGGTTCTTTCATCTTCTGGGTGTCTTTATCTGTCGATTTCCGCACGGATGAATTCGCCGCTATAGGTATAATAGAGGTCAAATCCTGGAATATCGATTTCATATCCGCCAACCTCTTTTTCTATCTTGTAAGGCTTCAGGTCAGGATATCTCTTTGCGATGTCCGCCAGGATGGCGGCAGGGATGATGCCTGCTGGCAGGGTTGAGTATTTACACTCAATACTCGTCCACTCTCCCTTTTCGTTGAACTCCACTTGAGTGCCGTCGTTGAGCCATACTTCGTATTCCCACGTGCCGTTGTCCTTCTCCTTCTCCACACGGGAGTATGTTGCATCTGCAAAATATTGCTTTACAAACAGCTGTGCCGTTGTTGGCAAATCTGCGTAACCAATCTCGTTATCATCGCTGTGGCACGATACGGTGATGAGTGCCATTAACATGGCGAAGAATGCTGTAATGAATGTTCTTTTCATGTTGCTAATGTTTTTGTTTTGAGTTACTAATATTTTATTTAATCTCTTGAACCAATACTAGTTGCCTAGTTCGTATTTTCTGCTGCAAATATATTTTCTGCTGCAAATATAATACAAAATCCAGAAATGATAATGATTCCAAACTTTAATTAACTATAATTCATGTTTTTTTCCTATTTCCCTATCTTCAGCAAATCCATTTTGAAATCATCATTTGCTTTGATGAGGAACAGCAATCCAAACCTTATGTGTTCCGTTACCCACGCTCATCAGGAGAGGATTTTCTCTTGCCGTAATTCTTCGCAGATCTTCTGATGCAGCGGTGCGTTTCAGTTCGTTGATGTTGGCATAGGTTTGCAGATTGATGAATCCGTGGCGCTTGATAACGTCCAGGGCACGATGGATTCGCTCTTTTTCTGTGTATGGAGACTTAGCGAGTTGAGTTACTTCACTCTCGCAACGCTCCAGGTCGGTTTCGCTTTTCAGACGCTTCAGGAGGTTGGGAGCCATCTTGAAGTTCATGCCTTTTACGCCCACCTTCCGATAGGGCATCTTGTCGGCATCGTCCTCCAATTCCTTGGGCTTGTTATCTTCAAAACCGATGGAGAGGGAGAAGGTGCCGATGCCATCGAGCTTCACGTTGTAGCCCATCGAAAGCATGGTGACAAGAATATCGGAGATGTTCTCCAATACTGCCTTGGTGGTGCTGGGAGCAATGCCGAGGTTGTAGCCCTTCATCTTTTCCACGATGTCGTTGGTATCCATCGTTCGGTTGGTTACCACCTTTGGGTAAACGGTTCTTCTGCCCGTGTTACGAAGGTCGTTCATTTCTTGCAGTTTGTAATTAGCCATAGTCTTTTACTTTTTAAAAGTGAAACATTCTTCAAGGATGCATTCTTCAAGTGAAACATTCTTGTTTTTAATTCTCGTGATAGGTTCCATTCGCCATTGGCGTACGTCCATCCGGCGTCGGCGTATAAGTGTCCGCCATTGTCGGATGTGCATCCGCCAGTGGCGGATAGAACCTTTTCGCCCGCAAAGATACAAAATAAAGGGGCGAAATGCAAGAGTTGTACCGGGAGATGGAGTTTCGGAAGCCGGGACAGGGGAGGATGATTATAGCGGATAAAGATGGTTGCGGTTCTTGAAAACCGAGAAAAATCAGATAAAAAGAAAAATATTAAGGCTAAAATTTGGTGTATTAAGAATTTCTTTATATATTTGCAAACGATTCTACGACTTCTGGTCAGTTTGATTGCTGGAATTCGAATAGCTTAGGCATCGAGTTTTTAGAGGTTCAAGCCCTACGCCGATGATGTTGACCACCTGTTACTATATAATAAGGTGTGACGCAGAGAAAGCAATGGGTGGGTAAATAGAATCGAGACATTTGAGAAAGCGTTTACTTAACGCTTTGTTCTTGGCACTTCGAAACTTCGCAAACTTCTTAGTGTTGTCATGAACTTAGCAACGGTAGATGCTCCGGGGTATGTTTATTCATATCCCCCATGGTTCGTAGGCCGTATTGTATCCATATACAATGTGGTAACTGCGTTCGTAGGGGAATAGTATATCCATATCGGCGTGGGCTTCGACGTTGCTCGTTCTACAACACTGGGCAATGCGAAGGCCTCGAAGCGCGGAACGAGTGACAGACTAGTTCACGCTTTTTTGTGTCCTAAATCTTCGTTTTCATTAATTTTTAACCAAATAATAATTTACAAAATGAACAAATTGAAGTATTTATTGATGGTGATGCTGGCTGTGTTGGCATTTACCGCGTGTGAAGACAAGGACGACGAGAACAAGGAGCCTAAGTTTACCGATTATTTCAGTATGCAGGTTACTAAGTGCGAGCGTGTTGGTGCTAACCTGAAAGTTGATTTCAACTTGAAGAACATCAGCGGAAAGGACCTGCAGGGCGTTATGTTGAATGGTGGAGGCTCTGACAGATGCAAAGATGACTTGGGCTCAGAGTACTATTCTTCAGTATCCTTGCAGGGAGGTGATTGGAAGACGAGTGTAGAGACCAACCTGGCTAAAGGTGCTTCGGTATCTGGTTCTTTCTTGGTAGAAAACTATGACCTTACCAACTCTTCCAAGAAATTCAATCTTATATTCAATGGCCGTTGCCAGACTGTTAGCTTTGATGGTCGTGCTGAGGTGAACAATATCAAGGTTGTTGACAACAGAATCTTGAAGAATGGATTTGATACTAATGACCAGATTCTTGAGTATAAGGTTGTTAGCTGCAAAATGGTGCAGGAAGATGGCGGCTTGGATGGTATGGTAAATAGAGTTTATCTTACTTATCAGGTAAAGAACACTTCTTCAAAGGATATTCCTAATTTCTTGCAGAATTTTGGTGGCCATGATCAGGTAAAGGATAATACAAATGAAATGTATAATGCCGATATTGCTATTGAGGGTGGAGAGTTCCGTGCAAGCCAGAAAGTAACCTTGAAAGCTGGTGAAACCAAGACTTTCGTAGTTAAGGTTTTTAGCGTACGTGAAAATGCTACAGCTCTGAGTGGCTATGTTTCAACTGCAAGTGGCATCTATCCATGGGCTGATACAAAAGCCCGTTTCTACGATATTTCTATCACAAAATAATAACCCAACACTTATAATCCATTTGTTGCATTTCCTGGAAAAAATGCAGCAGATGGATTTATGGTTTTATATGGAAATGTATTTTTATCTTTAGTAATAACCAAACAAAGAAAATTATGAAGAAAACTAAACTTATGTTCTTATTGTCACTTTTCTTGACTTCTATCCCTCTGGTTGCTCAGACAGAGGATGAGGCAAAGTTGGCTGCTGTCAAATTCCTGCAGCAGAAAAAGGGTGTGACATTATCCAATTTATCTACTGTGAAAGTGGTGACAGGAAAAAGTGCTGCCACCCGATCTGCCGACGGAACAGCTGGTGCTGCCGTGAAAGGTGGAGATATTTATGCTTTCAATGCAGATGGCGGCGGTTTTGCCGTGGTGTGTACAGGTAATGGAAATACGGCTGTAGCCGGATATTCTGAAAAGGGAAAGGTGGATGTTGCTACTATGCCTGAGCCTATGAAGGAGTGGTTGGCTTCTTATGCTGCTGCCATGACCAATACGAAGGAAATCTTGAAACAGGATCCTTCTTACACCGCACCAACAGCCGTTCCTGTGGCTCCGCTTATCAAAACCAAATGGGGACAGGGTGCGCCTTTTAATGGCAAGTGTCCATCTAATGGTAAGCAGACCACTTTGGCGGGGTGTGTACCGGTGGCTTTGGCGCAAGTGCTTAACTATTACCGTTCTGACCATAAAGGAACCGGCCAGCTGTATTATGCGCATCAGGAGGCTGAGATGGAATATGACATCAATTATGCCACTACATCTTACGATTGGAACAATATGCTTGATAATTATGAAGAGGGCAAATATTCGCAGACTCAGGCTGATGCTGTGGGTAAGTTGATGGTAGAATGTGGTGTGGCCAGCAAGGCTAACTATGGCTATGGTGAAACTTCTGCCAGTGCCCCTTTTGTTGCTCTGAATAAATATTATGGTTTTGACTGCACTTATTTGCAGCGAGATTTCTATGTGCCGGGTAGTATCATGGATTGGGGCTCTGACAAAAAATTCTATCAGCCTACAACCCAATGGATGAAGGTGATACAGGATGAACTGGCAGCTGGTCGGCCTATCATTTATTCTGCCAACAATCGTAAGGGCGATAGAGGAGTCTATAGCTTTCCTGAAAAGGCCCATTGCTTTGTAATAGATGGTATTGATGCCGATAGTTATGTGCATTGCAATTGGGGATGGAGCGGCTTGGATGACGGCTATTATGATATTGCCATGTTGCGACCTGCTTCTATGGAGTTCTTGCACGATGAGCAGGGATACAATTGTCATCACGAAATGATAGTAGGCATTCAGCCTAGTTCTACTCCTTACGAAGAGCAGTTGTTCATAGCTTCGCAGCCTTTTGGCGATTATAACTTCTTGTATTCCAATTCTTATGATTCGGGATCATATACGTTTTCTATGGTCTTGATGCAGGATGGAGATGTAGCGAAGTTCCTGAATTCTTATTCTGTTGATCTTAGGGGATGGCCTTATGTGGGGAACTTCAGATTGAGTAATTGTACGCAGATTTATACTGGCGACTTGGTTGATGGCGACTATGATTATCGTGTGCTTTGCGCCCGAAAATCGGGTGGCGGGTATGTGCTTTGTCCGCTTCCTGATGCCTTGGTTCCTTCCATTGCCGTCAAAGACCGTGGTACAGAGGTTTACCGTTATGGCTTCGGGGATGAAAAATGCGTCAAAGATTTGGTTATCCAAGATATAAAACCTGCCAGTGAAATCTATGCTGGTACTGCATTCTATTTGTCGATTAAGGGACAGGGATTTGAAGGAAAATCCAGTCTGAATTTCCGTAATATGGAGACGGGAGTCGTTTATGGAAACCAGAATGGCGGAGAGACTTCTTTCCAATTCAACCATCTTTATGATGATTATACTTCCAGTCCGGTGTTTAGATTCGTTCCTAAAAATGAGAAAAATGGATTTTCCATGCCTGCTGGTCGTTACAAGATAGAATTGCCAAAGAATGAGACTACGGTCAAAATGGAGGGAGAATACTATATTGATGTATTGGAACGCCCTTCTTATCCTGTTATGGATGGAAGTGATTGGGCAAAGGTTTATTTCATGAAATATGACGTGGATGAAAATCGCTATGCTGAAGAACGAGGATATGCTGTCGTGGGTACAAGTGGAGATTACAGACTGACATCGGTAAAACCGTCTTATAGTTATGCCAACAAAGTGGAAGGGCCGGTAACCGTGAAAGTTTACATGGTAAATATTGATACTGGTGAAGAAATGCCTATCGCCATAGATACGGAATGGGTTCCTGAAAAATACATTCCTTTGAACTTCTACACTTATTCTTTGTCTGGTAATTATAGATTCAGATGTGTGTATGAAACTGCGGCAGGCAAACGGGGTGGACTTGTGCAATATAAAGACCCTGATGAATTCATGTATTACTTAATTCCTCCAAGTCCAACCGGATACATGGTATTCCAGCTTGACTCAGCCAATGTAACCAAAGAGAATGGAAAGGGAAGTTTGGACTTGACCCTGATAAATTTAACCGAAGAAGTGGTTTCAAATATTTATCTTAATGCCATCATTTATGACAAGGAAAATGATGAAATCAGGGTGAAAGACTTTGCTTGTACAGTTCCTGAAGTTAAACCTTACAAATCGTTTCATGTGAATTTGGAAACGGCATTGAAGGAACAGACTGGATATTCGGTGTGGCTTTTTAGTTCTACTAGAGTTGGTGACAAGAAGAGCTGTGTGATTGATGGAATTAATAAGTTGGCTCGTATTGATATTGGCAGGGATGGTTCTAATGGCATCTCGACGGTATCATTATCTGATAAAATGTTCAATGATGGTGAGACGGTGAAGGTGTATGATGCAAAGGGCGTCTTGGTAAAGACGGTGGTTGCTTCGGGACATTTATTTACCGATTTGCAATCTCAGTTAGCTGCTGGACATTATATCTTGAAGTCTTCTGCGAAGTCGCTGAAGTTCAGAAAGTAAAAACAAAACATTTAATCGGTAGGCAAGAATGGTTCTTGCCTGCTGAAAAATCTTAAATAATAGCTTAAACTAAACATTAGACAATGAAAAAGATTCTTTTTAATTTATGCCTTGGAGTCATGGCGATTCTATTGGCATCGTGTGGTAGTAGTGGAAGTGTCGTATTGGATGGTTACGACTTTTCTTGTGATGGAATCCTGGGAAAAATTCCTATGGGACAAGCTGTGAGATTGGCTACGGCTAGAGAAATTTATGAAGATCTTCAGAATGATAATACCAAGTTGTCGGGAAAGATGACCAAGGAAGATATAGAAAAGATTCACAACTTAATAACGAAGATGGAAGAGAGATACCAGCATTGTACAGATGATTTGCTGGAAGATCTGGCTGCAGATTCTGCTAGGCTTCTGTCTATGAAGGACGTAGCCTGGGAGAATAAGACATCTAGTAACGTGAAGCTGGCAAAGATTCAGCTTGGAGTAAAAAAATATTCCTATCTTCAGTCGCATGATATTGCATTTGTATTTGAAGCAAATCCAGAGGAAGTGCAAAAGTTGCCACAAAATATCTTGCATTATGTAGTGGTTGATAAACAGGGAAAAGCGATAAGTCATGGAAGCTTGAAAGAGCAGCAAACGCCTGGCTCGTATGAAATGACAATTATGATGGACCACGTTATGCTCGATATGGAGGGGATGCTGAAAGCCTGTAATTCCGAGGATAAATACAAAATGATGATGAATTTTTGTTTGGAGTTGGATAGCATAGACAAGGTGTTAATTCTTGATGATAATCAGATTTTGGATTATAGACCTTCTTTTACAATTACTGGTATTGGACCTGTGCAACTTGGTGCTGATTTAAACATGCTCCCTAAGTCTTTGCTGGATGTTTACAACAATTGTTATGACATGCAGGCACCAGATGGTGATAAATATTATGCTTTTGATAGCAGCACTGGAGCTACTATGTTTACTGCCATCGGAAGTCCTGATGGAAAGATTAAATGTATAGAGGTGGGGTCTTACGTTTTTCCTGTGAAATTTGGAAATGTTGTCTTGCGTGTAGAAGACCCATATTGCAAGATAGTAGAACAATATGGTAAGAGTATCTCATGGTCATACAATCCAGAAACATTATCGGCTACTGCTTCGTTTGAGAACGGAAAGGTTACCTTTGAGGTTTTTGGTGATTTCTTCACGGATAGTGGCACAGCTAAGTTGCAGCAGTTGCAGAATGGTGCCAAGAATGTAGTCTTTGTACCTTCCGATTTTAATCCGGACGAAAAATTGCAGTATTACAGAATTCAAGCGGGTAAGTAATTAGGCTGGTTCCCATGATGCTTTTGTGTTAGAAAGCATGGGGTAACAGGTTGTTGACCTGCTTATCTGCTATAAACGAATCAAGGCTGCCTCCGCAATGAAATCGGAGACAGCCTTGCAAGATTGAATTATAATCTTTCCCTTTATTCTTCTTATTTTATTTTCCTTAACTTCAGAATCATCTTCTTTCTTATAAGAATCTTCTTCCTTATCTCAGAATCATCTTCTTAACTTCAGAATCTTCTTCCTTATCTCAGAATATCCTTCAGCGCAAAGTTGGCGAGGATGCTGGTGCTCTGGCTCAGCATGCGGATGAACTCCTGCGCCGAGTTCTTCATGTACGCATCCTTCAGAATGTGGATGCAGCCATCCATCTCGTTGTCTGCCGCATCAATCGGAATCGCTCTCATGCCACTCTCCAGGATGGTGGTGGATTCTGAAAGAACCGTTACCAGGTTGCTGCGATGCAAGAGGTCGAAGATGATGTTCACATTGTTCACCTCTACCATAATCTTGAAGTCGAGATCCTTGCCGTCTATCAGATAGTCGAAGGCGTTGCGGGCCTGCAGACCCTTGCATGGAAGGATGAGGTCGTAGCGCTCCAGCTCTGAGAGCTTGACGGATGAAAGACGCGCCAGGGGATGATTCTCGTTCACAATCGCAGCCAGGCGGTTGCTGAAGATGGCTCGGCTGTCTATCGCCTTGTCTGTCTTCAGAGGCTTGAAGGCAAGCGCCAGGTCGAGTTCACGCTTCTTCAGGCCATCCATCAGTTCCTGCATCGAACGGTACTGGATGTTCAGCTTCACGTGAGGATAAGCATGGAGGAAGGCGATGAGCGTTTCTGCCATGATGTTGCTGAAGGAGTAGGTAACGCCGATGTTCAGTTCGCCGGTGAGCATCTCCTTCAGGTCGTTCATGTGGTCAACGCAAGCCATGGTGCAGTTTACGGCATTCTGGGCATAGGGAAGAAGCTCTTTTCCTGCCTCGGTGAGATAAACCTCGTGCGAGTTACGTTCGAAGAGCGGCAAGCCTATTTCCTGTTCCAGATGCGAAATCTGCTGCGAGAGGGT
>ERZ1026772.1659-NODE-1659-length-11282-cov-3.640064_pt1 | contig 11282 bp, 17 predicted proteins | sample MGYA00380124_ERZ1026772 | MGnify/ENA primary metagenome ERZ1026772 (study PRJEB33269, sample SAMEA4719760) | human gut metagenome | biome: human-associated habitat; feature: organic feature; material: feces | place: Cameroon | collected 2013-10 ...
CTTTTAAAACCAATTGTCTTTTGCTCTGCGTTTCGGGATTCGTTTTCCGTTTACAACTTTTGTTTTTCTGTTTTCTTCTTTTTCCTGTCTTATCTGTTCTCGCCTTACATCGCTATATAACAAAATAACTTCGTGATATTTTGATTTATCTATTCCAAACGGAGTGAAAGCAGGAAACTCTTTGCATAAATTATAATTAATCTGAAATAACATTTCCTGAAAGGACACAGGCTCTTTGTCTGTGTCCTCTGTTAGTTTTTTGAGTTTTTGCTTGGAATTGTAAGTGCATCAGTAATTGCAAATTTGGCAATATCCATAACAACAGGAACAAGCTCTTTTACCTTAACGCCGTCCCAGTCGCTGTCTTCTGCATCAGGAAATACAGCAGACAGCACATTAACAACTTCGTCCCACGCTTCGCAAATTATTTTTAAGATTTCAACATTATTATCAATGCTTTCAACTTTAAGGATTGCCATAATTTTTCGTATTGTTGTAAACATCAGGTCATATGTGCTTGATTTTAATACTTTTACAACTTCTTTTCCCGATTTATCGTAAATATTAAGTGTTAAATCCATTTTTTCTCCTCGTTTTTAAGCGAACAGTTACTCACTGCCCGCTTTTTGTTTATGAAATAGTGTATGTAGATGTGTAATTGTCGCTGTTTGCCATACCCTTTTTGACTGCCATAAATTTAATTGTTGTGGTCTTGTTAATAGCAAACGGTCTGACATACTGCTTTGCAGGTGCTGATGGACTTGCGGTTGTACCGTCTGTTGTGTACCAAATTGTCGCACCTTCTGTTTCACATTTAAGTGTTACATAAACCTGACCTGTATATGTTGTAGGTGTTGCACCTGCTTCATCAGCCGGATAAGCGTAACATCTGCCGACTTTTTTCAAACCTGTTCCGTTAATGGTGTCAGGAGTGTTTACAATGTCAAAAAATGTTTCAAAGTCAACTGCGTCATATCTTTCATCACAAATAATCGCCTTTGCTGATTTTTTCTTGTTGTTTACAGGGTCGCCCTTTTCAAATTCAAAAACAGTTTCAACACCTGTCCATGTAAGTTCCGTGTTGTTTGCATCTGTTCCGTCATCTTCTGTTGCACTTGTTTCATCAGGGATTGAAAACTGTCCCTTATATCTCCATACATAGCGGTATTTGCCGTCTGTGCCTTTTGTTCTGTAACCGATTGCATAGTAATCATTACTTCTGTTGCCTTCGATAAGTGCCCCTGTTGTCGGGTCAAATATCTGACCTGTAATTTCTGCATATGTTTCAAGGTCAAGCGGTGCAACTGTAAGTTTAAGTTCATCACTGCCGACAGAATTTATAATAATCATCGGTTTGTTATCGTAGTAATGTGCTTCGCTTGAACTGCTTGTTGTTCTGCCGACTTCTGCAACAGGGGAGAGCTGTTTTACTTCACCTGCCGTGTAGCCGTCTTTTGTATCGCTTATAACTTTGGCAAACATAAGTTTGTCAACGCCACGAAATTCAAAAATTTCATTTGATGCCATTTTCATTTCTCCTTTTTTAGTTTGCTTTAAAATATTTTGCGTTTATTCCTCTTCCGTCGTGTGTAGGTTCGTCACTGCCAATTGAATAGCCGTCACCTGAAACAATAAAGCCTGCCTGCTTCAAGGCTTTTTTTGCCTGCCTCAGCGTGTCATAGACGGCTTTCGGGTCGGTGCTGTAAAAATTCACGTCATAATCATAAATTATGCTGTGTTCATTGTCATCATAAAAACTACTGCTTTCCGAATCATTATTCCAGAATGTAAAAAAACTGTCAGGATAAGGCTCATCATCAGCAAGTGAGCCCTGAAGAAAAACAGGAACACCAAAAGCTTCAAGAATTTCAATAAGTTTATCTTCCATTTTATCCCTCCATAGTCTTTTTTATTTCTTCCATAAAGATTTTTTGCTGTATTTCTGCAATTTCTTTTTTTGTTTTACCGCCGAAAATATCGTTGTAAAGCTGCTGGTCTTTTTTCATTCGTGGTGTTCCGTACATCAGGAATATTGAAGGCAAACCACCCTCATCAAGTTTAAAACCGACTTCAATTTCTGCTGTGCTTCCAACCCATTTGACTTTTGCATCTCTGTTAAGGCTCCGTTCTGTCCTGCCTGTTTTGCGGTGTGGTTTTATATCTCGTTCCAGATTCGGCGTTATGTGGTCGTGTGTAGCCTGCAAGGCTTTTTCAGTGGCTTTTTTAATGTCGCCACCTAATTTATCAAGCCGTTCCGCATACTCTTCAAACCCTTTAAAATTCAAGCCTACTTTATTTTTTGCCATTATGCACCGCCCCTTACACTGCGGATTTTAAATTTTAATATCTGATTCCTCATATTGATATTTTCGGGAGTTCCAAGTATTTCATATTCTTTTCCGCTTGTGTCTTTAAGACGGCAATCTGCTTTTATATCGGGTCTGTACCACGTTTCTATCTGTGCGGTGTCTTCGATTACAAGTGTTCCGTTGCTTGTTGTTTCAGTTCCGCCGAAACTTTTAAAACTGCAATATATAACACCTTTTTCAGCGTATGTTTTTTTGTTTGAACCTTTTATTTTAACGACTTCGGGTATTTCAAGATACATCGGTACATTAAACGGTTCATTCGGTCTGTAATTTGACATAATCAATCACCTTTTAACCTTAGCTGTATAACTCTTTGATAAAAATATTCTGAAAAGGTAACAGAACCCATTCCATAGTTCCACAAATCTGAAACACCTCTTGTTATTACTCCGACAGAAGTTTCGGAATTAATCAGCTCCGTTGAAACTCCTGCATCTTCCATATAATTTTTTGTTTCGGCGATATATTCAAGAAGTGTGTTATCCTGAAAATCACCTGTTATATTGAGTGAGGTTTTCACCTTTGCCAATAATTCCGAATTTTCCATTTTTATTCTCCTGTTTTTGTCTGCGGATAATTTTCAGCGATAAAACGCAACACTTCCGCAATTGTATTTCCCTTTACATCGGCGGCAGTTGTTTTACCGCCGATAATTTTTGCACCGAGTTCTTTTAATGCTTCAACATTTTTTGACATCTGTTTTACCTCTTACTTTTTAAGGATAAACATACCGTTTACATCAAGCGGCTTACCGTCCATAATGCAAAGACCCTTGTTAATCCATCTGTTTTTGTCGTCATCATAGTAACGCTTAAAACCAATCTGTAACTGTGAGTTAATTGCATAGTCCGTTGGTCTGAAATAGATACCCCATGCATCGCCTGTGCCTGCTGTGTCGTAATCTGCTAAAATGTCAGGCTCAACAAGAATAACCTGTCTGCCTGCAAATCTGCATTCGAGGTTGCCTGTTTCAACGTTGTATGTTTCCTGGTAAAGTGGTCTGTCGTTTGCGTCTTTGAGTGTCATAATGTTTGATTCCCAAGTACCTGCTGACATTACAAGCACACCCTGACCTCTGTACGCAAGAGGGATTTTTGCAAAAAGATTTTTGCGGAACTTTGTCCAGTCTGCCATATCAGCAGCGGCAAATGTGATTTTGTGGTTTGCGGCAATTCTTGTATCGTTTAAAATGCCAAGTGGCTGTCCTGAGCCTGTACCTGCAACAATAACTCTGTCAAATTCTCTTACAAATGCTTCTGCAAGGAGTTTTGCCATTTCCTGTTCAAGGATATCAAGAGAAACAATCTGAGATAAAAGCGACTGTGAAATTCTTGCTTCTACTGTGTGATAACCGAATGAAATTGAAGCCTTAATTTCAGGAACTGCCTGCGTGTCTGATACTGTTGTTTCAGAAATCCAGCTTACTGTCGGAACGAGTTCTTCGATAGGGAATTCAACACCGCCCTTGATATTAAGCTTCCTTACAAGGTTGTAAAGCTGACCGTATACCTTTATTTCACGGATAAATTCCTGCATAATTGTATTTGGAATTATTTTGCCTACATCAGCGGCAACAAGCATATCATCAGCACGCTTTTCATATGTCCATTCACCTGTCTGCACGTACTTCATAAATGCTTTTCTGTATTCAATTGAATCAAGTGCCGCAACGTTTCTCTTTTCACCCTGCTTAAATCCTGCAAGAGGGTTAAAGCCGTGCTGAACTGCATTTGCAGGAACATTTGAACGCTGTGCGTTGTCGTCTTTGTTGTCGTCCTTGTTGTCGTCTGAATCGTCTTTGCTGTTGCTTGAATTGCCTGAATCGTCTTTTTTGTCGAGTTCTTCAAGCTGTTTTTTGGCTTCGGTAAGTTCGTCAAGAACTGCGTCAAGTGTTTCGCCTAATGCTCTTACTTCATCGGCTGTTTTTGCTTCTGCAATCTGCTTTTTGAGTGCGTCACGCTTTTCTTCTTTTGCTTTAATAAGTTTAAGTAAAAATTTTCTCATCTTTTAATTCCTTTCTTTACTTGTAAATATATTTTGCTTTTAGCTTCAATAAATCAAGGTCGTTTGCCCTTGCCTTATTAACTGCGTCATCAAGTGACTTTTTGTCACGTGCTGATATTTCCGTGCTTCCATATGCAGGAAATGTAACTGCACTTACTTCAAAGACCTGTCCTATTGCCCTTATATGTCTTGTAGGGTGATCGCTTTCAAGGTTTTCCCACTCTTCATCGTCAATTGTAAACATAAATGACATTCCTGTTATGTCACCACGCTGAACGGCGGAATATAATGCCCTTGCTTCGCTGTTGTTTTCAACATCAAGTTCAACCGATATTTCCATACCGTTTTTGTCAACGCTGAAACGCATAGTTGACTCTTTGTTTCCCTCTGTTGCTCTTGCAAGTGGGATTTTGCTTGTATCGTGATTTACTAAAAATCTCACGTCTTTCAGGTTCGCTTTGTCTAATGCTCCAACTTCGATAATTTCGTCAAAATATCCGAGGTCGGTTTTTGAATTATAAACAATTGGTCTGCCTGTCAGGGTATAATTTTTCTTTTCTTTGTCTTCGCTTGCACGGATTTCAAAACTGTAATTTCGCTTGAATATTTCCATATTTTCACCCCTTTACATAATTGTTAAATTGACTATTTTGTAACATAAGGAAATCCAAATTTAAATGTTTCGTTCGCTTGAAAATCAGTTCCGTCTGCTTTTAAAAAATTAATATAACCGCTACTTTTCCATATATAACAAAGCACAAGTCGCATTGCACCATCACTCTCAAGTGGTGACATCGCACAAATCGAAATGCTGTCCTGAATAGGACGAGGTTGGGTCTGTATATTCAAATCCACTCGCTTAACATTTTCTGTTATTGTTACCGTACCGCTTGCAAATGCAAAATTACCTGAAATTGTCAAGTGGTCATCTGTTACAGTCCATTTATCTTGCTTAGATGTTGCACTCTTAAGTCCTGAGGTTTTTGCAACTGCTGATTTATTGTTATCAGCCATAAACTGTATTACTTCTGCGTTTGTTGTTCCTGGTACTTTTGCAACCTCAACGCCGCACATCTTAGCGGCGAGGTTTTTTAATGCACTAACATTTGACATATTTTATCACCCCTTTTTTTTTAAAGCATGTATGTAACGTTAAGTGTGTGTGTTATACCAGTTTCGATAGGATTGCCACTAAATGTTCTAAGGTCAATCTGTACCCAACCATTGATATTTACATGAACTCTTTCCCATACCGCCTCCGTCCAACTTTGTGGATCACGCTGTTCTGCCACAAATGTTCCTTGGCTATCTGGTCCAAACAAGTCTGCCGTTAACCATTCAGGTGTTACATCTTCTTTTGGTAAATTTTTAAAAGTTATACTTTTGTAATTTGATGAATCCTCATTGCTCATTATTTTAAATTCACCCCAAAAAGACACAATATTACCACATCTCCTATATTGCAGATGAGATGCTGGGTCAAAAATTGTATTTTCAGGAAAATCAACTTTAACCCAACCTGTACCGTTAACTTTCGCCACAATATTAGCCACGTCGCTATTTAAAGTACCTGTATCACCTGTGTATTGTACATAGTTGTGAGCGGTGACCCCTTTTTCAAGCATTGGTTTGTATGTACAATCTATAGCTGCACCGGTTTTAATTGCTGCGCCAATGCCATACAGTCCATCTGCGTCAATAGTTATTGGCTTGGATACGTCTATTCCTTTAAGATACTTTCCGTTTTTGTACAATTGATAAACAGTAGGAACAGAACCGCTATTTGCCACACCATTATGAGTAAATGTGTATGTTCCAGCTTGCAATGTCGTGGTTGCCATCAACACCAAAAAATAGTCAGTCGATAACGAGTTTGTCCCCACAAATGATATACTACCATCACCATTGTTTGTACGTGTAACACCATATGCTGTAGTTGATGCGATTTTGGATGTATCTATGAGGTTAATTGCTATACAATTATCTATGTCAACGCATTTGCTGTTTACCGCTTGGTTTTGGACTGGATTAGTCGAAGTTGAACTTAACGCTGCATCAACGATTGTTTTATTTGCCCCTGTTGCTATACCTGCAAGCTTGTTTTTTTCTGCCGTTGTGTAGTCATTACTCGACAAAGTTTTCCCACTTACTTTATCAACTTTATTGTTTAATAAATCATTAATTTCTTCTTTTGTATAAAAATTAGTAAGGTCTATCTTCTGAGTGCCGAGCAACTCCCATTTTGAATTAACGTAAATATATTCATCATAAATATTATCAGGGTCACTTTTTGATCCTGTTTTAAGATACACCGTAGTTGTAGAAATATTTTCAGTAGGTAATTCAGCAACAACTTCTATTGCAAATTTAGGTATTTTAGATACAAGTTCATTTGTTTCTTCTTTGGTATATCTATCAGCAACCTGCGTCATTATGGTTTGTATCTGCTCGTCTGTTAACAACAGTTTTGCCGCAACTTTGCCTAATGTGTCATATTCTTCTGGTGCAGAATCAATTAATGAGTTTATAGCGGCTGTTATCATTGTTGTTACAGTCTCTTCGCTGACTCCGCCGCTGCTTCCTGCTTTACTGTTTATAAGTGCAACAAGTCTTTTATCAAGTTTCAAAGTGTCACCCCCTTAAATCGGATACCATTTTTTGTTGTACAGGATATATATTTTGCCTGTATCAACCGCCATAAATGTTGCACCGTCCTGAATTTCATAATCATCAGTATTTTCAACAGGTAATGTTGCAACTTCTCCCGATAATCCTATGAAATCAGCTACTGTCTGAAAATTAATTTTTTTCATTTTTATTATCACCGCCCATTTGATAATCTTTTGCAATTCCAACATCAACATAATTAAGCGACTGCATACGTTTCCCCACCAATTCAGGCAGCGGTCGCATACCGAATGCGGCACGCTTTTCATTTTCATAAAGCGACCCACAATCCCCCAAAAGCCTTATCATTTCAAGTGTCTGACTTGTTGACATAAATATTAATTCTTTCGGGTAAAACTTAATTGCATTGTTGAAACTTCGCTCTCTTTGCGTGAAAAGCGTTTTTGTGAATGCCTGACTTAATGCAATTATTATCGGTTCAAGTGTTTTCTGATAAAAAGCTTCGTACTGCTCTTTTGTGTAGTCACCTGTTAATATTGCAAGCGGAACGCCGAAATGCCTTAATATTTTGCCATCGATAAATGCAAGTGTTTCAGCATCAACAAACTGTATATTTTTTTCAATCGGTGTAAAGTCTGCTGAAATATCAAGAGGTAAGAAACCACTTTCGCTGTTTCGCAATTTTTCTTCAAGTTCTGCAAGTGCTTTTTCGGTTTTTCCGCCGTCAATCATTGACTTGAACTTAACAACACCATTTACCGCACAACTGCTTGACATCGCTTTTGATAGGTTTTTCAAAAGCTTATAGTTTAAATCAAGTGTTTTTAAAAGTGCGTCATTGTCAGGCTGTCCCATTTCGTTACCGCCCATAAATTCATTTACAGAAAAATGGTGTCTTATATGGATAACATCAGAATATTTCAGTGTTGTTTCATAGCTGTTTGCAAATGTAAACTTGACATATAACGTGTCTGTTTCGTCCTGCAAAAAGTCAACCTGCGTCGGTGCAATTGGATATAAAGCCGTATAATTACACTGTTCAACACCGTTTTCATCTATCCACGATTTATAAACAGGAACAATAAAACTGTTATAATTCAGATACAACTGCCATATGACTTTTTCAATAAAATCACTTGTTGTCATTATTTCATTAGGAGCATTTAAAACATTTTGAATGTTGCTTTTTATCGGCTGTACATCGCCGTCAATCGTTCGCACGTGTAGAGGTGTAAGTTTTTTAAGTTCAGTTACAATACAGTTCACAGCCTGCTGTACAACGTCTGAAGCATATATATTTTGCCCGAACTGTGAATATATTGGTGTATAGCCGTTTAACATATCGGCATACGCTGATTTTTTTGGTTTTCTTTTAAAAAGCTTTTCTTTAAGCCAACCCATTTATTCACCTCATTTCTCATTGCTTAAAATCTGTTTGTATTCGGTTCTGTTCTGTCTTAAAGTTTCGTAAAGAATAATAAGCGTAACAGCTCCGTCAATTCGTTTTGTACGTTCCATTTTAACGCATAAAGCCTGTCCGAATGTATCAACCTTTATTCCTGCATTTTTTAAACACCATCTGTCAACAGGGTTTTCGTTGTAATTTATAAGCTGATGTTTAAAGTCTGCTTCACAAAGTTTTAATGCATTGCTGAGGGTATTTGCGTTTTGAAGTATCAGAATCATATCGCCGTTTGATTTTTCCCAACCATAGTCAGACATACGCTTTAAAAAGTCCTTTGAAAAACGCTGGTCATATCCGCATTTCCAAAGTTTTATATCATATTCTTCATATAATTTATAAAACCAATCAGCAACAACAGATAAATCAATATCGTTTCCCTCTGTTATGGTAACTAAACCCTTTTCAGCCCATTCTTTATATCTTGCCCCTGCGTTCCAGTCGTCTGAATCTTCTAATTTTGATTCGGGGATAAAATACATAGTGTGTATGTATTTTGTTTTGTCGTTCGGTTTCATCATAAGGATTTTTGCACAGGTTAAGTCTGTAGTTTCTGACAAATCGACTGCACCCAAACAAATGCACCCTCTGAAATTTTCAAGGTTATAAACCGCCTTATATGTATAATCTTCAAGATTCAGCCAACTTTCAGCCTTGTTCTGTTTGATATTAAAATCTTTTGACAAAACAAATATTCTGTCTGCTTTGCTTTTCCTTGCAATATCAACCTGTTCATCAAGATATTCCCACTTTTTGACAATTCCAAGTGTAGGGTTTGACTTAACCCAACTTTTTCGGTTTGTCCAAACCTCTTGTTCAGAATCTTGGGAATAAAGCCAGGGTAAAAGCCTTGCGGCTGATATTCCATCATCTTCGCCATTGATAACTTTTCTTGCCTTTTGCAATTCATCATCAAGATAACCGCCCACAACAAAGCCCTCTGTAGTGATATTAATAAATTTCGGGTTGTCTTTTAAAGACTGCGACTGTTCAATTGATTTTGCAATAATATTTTCCTGCATTTCGTGGGTTTCATCTATTATTGCAAAATCGATATTACGACCTTCTTTGTTTCGGGTTCTGTCAGACAGTTTGAAAATTTTTGAACCGTTCGCTTTATTTAAAATAAAACGTTGGTTTCGCTTTGTATCAAGGCTGTCAGGGTCTATAAGCTGTCGCATTGTATCAATTGCATCATATGTAATACTTGCCTGATTATCATCGTTTGAACTGCAAACAATATCCGCACCGGCATTACCGCAAATAAATTCAGATAGTCCAAGAGCCGAACACGTTTCGCTTTTGGTGTTTTTTCGTGCAATAAGCAAAATGACTTTTTTAAATCTGTCAAAACCTGTTTCACTCATTTTAAAGCTGTATATTGCTTCAACAAAAGCCTTTTGCCACAACATTAAAACCATAGGTTTATTGTAAAACGGCGATTTTGTAAGTCTTACGCAATGTTCCATAAAGTCCATTCGCAGAAGTGCATCATTTCTGTTGTAGAAATAGGCATCGTTTGAAAAATCTTCTTTTAAATTTTCAAGTTCCTGCCACAGCTCCTGACCGACTATTATTTCACCGCTTTCAATCCTTGCACGATATTCCAGAAGAAAAGAATTATCAGGTGTCCAGATAGTTTTATTCTGGATCAGCATAAAGATTCATTCTTTCTTTACACCATTTTTCCAAAGCAGAACTTTCAACATTCGTTTCATCTCCTGTTTGCCTTAAAAGGACTTTTATAACATTCACATATTGCTGTAAAAATTCTTTATAAAGCTTTGCGGCAGGAGTGCTTTTCTGCTGTTCGGGGTTATTCGGATTTACTCGGAGCATTGGCAGCTTTTTAAGTCTGTCAAGCTGACTTTCAAGGAATATAACTTCATCTGCAAGCGGTTCTGTTATCTCTTTATCCGTTTTTTCAAGGATTTTCAAAAGTTCTCCTTTTCTATCCGTATTTTTCACCCCTTTTTCAAAATGGAAATTCTCGTTTTGACCTCTTCTGCCTAAGATATGCTCCCCTCAACAGTTCCCCACCACCCAACTGTGAAAATTAGCCGGGGGAGGGTAAAAATTTTTCCCACCAATCAAAAATAAAATTTTCCCATTGCGAAATATCTCGGTTTTCAGGATTATTATGCAGATTAATGATACAATCTTCTTTTGGTGTGTCAATGAATATTTCTCTTGCGTTAAGTGACCTGATAAGCCGTTCACGCTCTCCTATAAGTGGATAACCGCCTATTATATAAGCGTTTAACCAGTTACCACGTCTTACTCTTACTGCATCTATAAGGTTATCACGAACCATAAACGCAACACCCTTTAACCTGTTAGGTTTGCTGTATCTGTCCTGACCACTTATGCATTGCCATATATTATCCATATCAATAATTAAATCGCCTGCACTCATATTGTCACGAACCCACGTTGTTTTACCGCTACACGGTGAACCATATACAAGATATACCTGTTTTGCATTGATGCCTAACTTGTTATGTATGATGTTGTGACACCTGTGATGTACAAGCATTATATTGTCAGGATTCAAGGCAATGTTTGCGTCCTCGACATTTTCTTCTGTAAGCTCTATGATGTGATGTCCTATTGCGTCATACTTCTTGACAATAGGCTTTCCGCAATGCTCACATATATTGCCACGCTCCAGCCGTATAACCGCCATTAAATCAACCCACGGTTTCGATCTGTAAAAACTACTAAGCATAATTATAACGCTGGATAATCAACTATCGTTCTCCACGACACTCTGCCTGTCACGTCAAAATCAAAAGGGTTGTACATTACAATGTTGTATT
>ERZ1026772.1661-NODE-1661-length-11256-cov-20.113740_pt1 | contig 11256 bp, 15 predicted proteins | sample MGYA00380124_ERZ1026772 | MGnify/ENA primary metagenome ERZ1026772 (study PRJEB33269, sample SAMEA4719760) | human gut metagenome | biome: human-associated habitat; feature: organic feature; material: feces | place: Cameroon | collected 2013-10 ...
ATTTTGATGAAAATCAATTATGTAAAATAGGATTTAAAGTTGATCTAATAAATAGAAGAGAACAGTTAGAATTTGATGAAAGTATGTTATCTGATGATGAAAAAGAAATGGTTGAGCTTGGATTAATGGATATGAAAGATTTGGAAGCTCAATACGGGTTAGGAATGGGAAACAGAATAGAAAAGATGAGTGTATTAACTATTAATAAGGGATATTCGAAAGGTGCGATTCCAGTTGAATTAACAATAGAACAATTATTATCTAAACCAGAAACAGATGTAAAAAAGGAAATAAATGTTGATTTAAACGAAAATTCAGACGATGATTTAAATATATTTGGTGATGATGATTTATTATCATTTTAGTTAAATATAGAAATTAATAAGAGGGTGGAGTGGTTGGGATATGATGTAAAGTGTTTTGATAAAATAATAGTACCGATAGAACATTTAAGTCCACAATCAAATAAAAAGGTTAAAGTTAAATGTGATGTTTGTGGTAAAGAAAGAAAAATCAAATATCAAGATTATAATAAAAGTATATTAAATGGTGGATTCTATGCTTGTTGCAGTAAATGTGCTTGGGATAAAAATAGAAAAACTTATATGAATCATTATGGTGTAGATGCATCTATGAAATCTAAATTAATACAAGAAAAATCAAAACAAACTTGTTTAAAAAAATATGGTACTGAAAATATAAGTCAATCAGATTATTTTAAAGAAAAATATAAACAAACAATGTTAGAACATTATGGAGTAAAAAATGCATTTCAATCTGAAGAAATAAAAAAGAAGATTCGACAGACTTCATTAGAAAAATATGGATATAAACATTATAGACAAAATCCTGAAATGAAAGAAAAATATTGTAATGGTGAAAAATGTAATTGGTATATTGATGGAAGAAATTCTTTAGAAGATGATTGGGATAATACTACATTGGTTAATGATTTTAGAAAGAAAGTGTTTGGGACAAGAGAAAGAAAATGTGTTTGTTGTGGTAAAGAAATTAGAGAAATGCAATTGCATCATCTTAATTCAAGAAATAAATATCCAGAACAAACATTTGATGAAGATAATGTAATTATAATTTGTAAAGATTGTCATAAAAAATTTCATGATGAATATGGTTATGGCAATAATACAAAAGAACAATTTGAAAAATTTTTAAAAAATAGTAAAAATATTAATTAATAAGAGGAGTGATGCTTAATGGCTATAAAAATACAAATGAACAAATCTACTAATAATTTAAACAAATTAAGAATATATTTGAGAGCAATTTCGAAGTTTGGCAAAACCAGTTTATTTAGGAACATGATACTAGAAGAATATAACGGTGATGCTAGTAAAGGACTTTTAGTCGGAATCAATAATGAAATCGGATATACACTTTTAGACAACTTGCAAACAACACATTGTAACACATGGAAAGATTTAAAAGAATTATCACAATTCTTAATAAAAGGTAAAGGTACTGAACATAATATAGAAATGGTTTGTTTTGATGTTGTTGATGAAATAATACCAATAGCAGAAAAAGAAATATGTAGACAATCTCAAATACAAACAGGTAAACCTTGTGATTCAATTAACAAAGCTTTTTCGGGCTACGGAATGGGTCAAGCTAAATTGAAAGAATTAGTAAAAGAATATTTCACCAACATATATAAAGCAGGTTTTGGTATAATGTGTATATCACATACAAAATTAAAAACAATAGTGGAGAAAGGAAAGACAGAAGATGAAGGTTATATGGTATTAACATCTAATCTACCTAATACTTATGAAAGCATATTTGCTGATATATTCGACCTTGTTTTAACAGGAGTTATAGACAAAGAAGTTAAAGATGGCAAAATAGAATCTACTGAAAGAAGATTATATTTTAGAGGTACAACTACTGTTGAAGCAGGTACTAGATTTGCTAATGACACAGTCCCAGAGTATTTAGTTGTTGATTCAGATCAAAGACAATTTGCTAAAGATTTCTTAAAAACAATAAAAGACGGTATGAGAAACTCAGCAAGTACTCAGTTATCAGATGAAGAATATAAAAAATCAATAAAAGAAGAAAAGAAACAAACTGAAATAGAATTACAAAAAGTACAACAAGAAGTAGAAGAAGAACAAAAAGAAGATGAAAAAGTAAGTAAAAAAGAATTAATGGCACAAATAAAAGATAAAGCACAAACAAAAGAACAAAGAACAGCATTATTAGAATATGTCCAAAATGAATGTAGTAAAACTAAAGTAAGGGAATTAACAATAGAAGAATTAGAAAAAGCATTAAAATTAATGTAGTAATCAGTAAGAGGTGGATAATTATTCACCTCAATTTTATTTTTAAAAACTATTGACATAATTTGGTATATAATATATAATATAAGTATAATAATTAATAAGGAGTTGATATTAATGGGAGTTAAAGTGAAATGTAAATTTTGTGGGAAATCTATTGATAAAGAATTGGCATTTAAAGAAGAATATTTAACTAAAACATTATCAATCAGATATAAATATTATTGTAATGCAGAACACTATGAAGCATATCATAAACAACAAGAAGAAAAAGAATTAAAAATACAAAGAGAAAAAGAATTAAAGGTTAAAGCAAGAGAGTTATCTAGAGAGTTATGCGGATTAGATCAAAAAGAAAAGAGTGTCTATTTTTCATCTACATATAAAATAATAACTGATAAATTTGATAATGAATTAATATATGATTATTGTACAAAATATAAAAACGAAATACTAAATATATTAAATAGCAAAAATTTCAAAACATCTGCGTCAAGAATAAAATATTGTTTAGTTATGTTGGAAAATCAATTGGAAAGATATGAATTAAAATTAAATGAACCTAAAGAAGAACAAAAGGTAATAGTAGAAAAGAAAGAAATTGAGGTTGATGATTTTGATATCAATGTTAATGTTAAAAAAAGGGAACGTAGAGATTTAGATGACATATTAGGGTTATAAGGAGGATTAAATATGGAAAGAGATTCATGGGATGATATAATTGATGAAATAGAAACATCTGATATTGGGAATTATTTTACCATAAAATGTAATGCTTGTGGGAAAGAAGTTAAATTAAAAGATTGTTTCAAGGAACAAGGGTATAACAGCATTGATATATTTGATTTACCATTAGGTGGAGTATTTGTAGGTTGTGAATGTGGGAATGAAATTAGAAGTGAAAGATTGGATTGGGGTTATAAAAAATAACTACTGTCTAAAATCGTCTGAGAGCCTTTTGAAATTTTTAGTAAAGTGTTTATACCTTGAAATGATTATATATTGAAAATAGAAATTAATAAGGAGATGATGAAATCATGGTTGCTAAAATAGATAGAACTGGTGAAATAGGATATAATAGCTTTGGTAGTAAGATGATAATTGTTAAATATAGGAATGCGAGAAATATAAATGTTTATTTCCCAGAGTACGATTGGACAGCTAAAGAAGTACAATATGGTAATTTTAAAAAAGGAGTTGTATCGTGTCCATATGAAAGAACTGTATATGGAGTAGGTTATATAGGAGAAGGAAAATATAAAATGAGCAAAAATGGGAAAGCTGTAAAATGTTATGAAGTTTGGATAAAAATATTACAAAGATGTTATGATGATATTTGTCATAAAGATAGACCAACTTATAATCAATGTAATATATATGAAGATTGGTTAAATTATCAGAATTTTGCTGAATGGTATTATAAAAATTACTACGAAGTAGATGACGAAAGAATGACGTTAGATAAGGATATATTAATAAAAGGTAATAAAATATATTCACCAGAAACTTGTATATTTGTACCAGAAAGAATAAATACTTTGTTTGTTAAATGTGATAAATCCAGAGGTAATTATCCCGTAGGTGTATATTATCATAAGCGAGATAAAAAATTTAGGGCACAATGTAGTGTGTATGATTTTGAAAAGAGAAAATCTCGTCAAGAACAATTAGGATATTATAACACACCAGAGGAAGCATTTGAAGTTTATAAGGAATTTAAAGAAAAAAATATTAAACAAGTCGCTGACTACTATAAAGATAAAATACCACAAAAGCTTTATGATGCGATGCACAATTATAAAGTTGAAATAACAGATTAAATATATAAATTAAATAAAGGAGAATAAATATTATGATTCAATATAATAGTTTACCAAATTATTTAAAGCAGGGAAGAAAACAGATAGAAGGAACGGTAATTGGAGTATTATTTCAAGATATAATGAGTGTTAAAGAATATAATTTAGATGAATTATTCATAACCGATGAAGGAATGATTTTATATGACGTAGTAAAAACATTGTCAGATAATAATGTATTAAAAGTAACGGATTTAGATATAAAACTGAATTGTAAACCATCATTAATACAAGAATATAATAATTTAGGTGGAATGAAAAGTGTAGAGTTATTAATGAAAACAACAGAATTAGAAAATGCAAATTCATACATAGATAATTTATTAAAACACAATATGTTGATATCATTTTATGAAGATGGATTAGATCTAACTAAAGAAATAAAAATACAAACTAAAAATGGTGAAGTTGAGATGTCTTGGTTAAACCTTGCATCAAAGATGACTACTGATGAATTGTTAAACTTTAAAGAAAGTAGAGATACAAGTTATCTTCCTGTTAGTATAAATAATGATGTGCAAGAACATATAGGAGAAATAGATTTAGATTTCATTGAAGATTTAGAAAATGGTAGTGAGATAGGGATGCTTTTTGAAAATGTTTTATCTAGCAAGTTTTTACCTGCATTAAGTAAAGAAATCATGGGACTTTCTAAAAAAACTTTAAATATGATATGCAGTTCTATAAATGTTGGAAAATCAACATTGTTATCTAATTTAGCTATGTCGTTAGCTTCAAATGGTAATAGAGTATTGCTAATGAGTAATGAAGAAGAAATTAAAGCCTTTTTAATTAAATTTTTAACTTATTTAGTTAATAATGAAGTAGGATATAATAAAATAAATCAAAAGAAAATTAAATCTGGTGCATTAAGTGATGAAGATAAAGAGGCTTTAAGGGAAGCAAGAAAAATATATAATGAAAAAATAGCAGATAATTTAATAATATGTTCTACTAATACAATGAATATGTCAACATTGAAAAAGGTAGTGAGAAAACACGCACTAAGTAGTAAAGGATTAGACATTTTACTCTTTGATACCATGAAATTCTCAAGTAATTCAAATGAAGGTGATGATTGGAAAGCTTTAACTAAACAAAGTCGTGAAATACATGAACTTACAAAAATTTATGATATATGTGCTGTTTTAACTTATCAATTAGCTATGTCTTTTAATGGTTCATTATTCTTAGATATTGGAATGTTAAGTAATTCAAAACAAGTTGGGGAAGTATGTTCCGAAATGTTTTTAATGCGAACAATATACAAAGAAGAATTAGATAAAAATAACAAAGCTTACTGTCGACCATTCAAAAGAGTTAAAAAAGATGGAAAATGGATTGAAGAAGAAATAGAGCTTAATCCTGATGTGAATTACAGAATGCTTTTTTTAGGAAAGTCAAGATCAGCGACAGTATCAAGTGATTCAAATATAGCTTACATTTTACATATGAATACTTATAGTACTAAAATAACAGAAGTGGCTTACTGCCATCCACAACGAGGCAATATAAATACTATTAATCAACAACAAAACAAATTCAGTAAAAAGTAGGTGATTAACCTATGAAAGAATATTTAAAAAATAATCCAGAACAAATTGAAAAAATATTAAGTTATTATGGATATCACAGCATTAATATTACAGATAAAGAAATTCGCTGTGCAAAAATTGATGGAAATAACCCTAGTGGTTGTAGGATAAAATTAAATGATAATTTATCAGCTACAGACTTTACAACATCTTATAATGGTGATTTATTTGGTTTAATAGCTACACATACAAATTTAAAGTATGGAGAAGTTATTAATACGATTAAAACAATGACTAACAAAAAAGTAAATGGTCATCACAAAAAAGAAGTAGGTATATTTGATGATTTTTTCAATGATATTTATTTACCATATAATGAACAAGAAGAAAATGATGAAATTGTATATGATCCATCAATATTAGATAAATATTCAAAGTATAAATGGAATATAAGATTTTTAGATGATGGAATATTACCTTCTAGTCAAGTAAAGTTTAACATAGGATATGATGAGGAATCAAATAGAATTACCATCCCACATTTTGATATAGATGGGAATCTAATAGGTTGTATGGGGAGAATAGATTCGGATGAACCGACAAACTATAAATATATTCCTCTTGTAGCGTTTCCAAAACACAAATATCTATACGGACTATATCAGAATAAAGAATATATTAAAGAAAGTAAAGAGGTTTATATATTTGAGGCAGAAAAGAGTGTCTTATTAGGACATAGTTTAGGCTATAGAAATTTTGTGAGTTTAGGAGGTAATGCATTATCAAAAATGCAAGTTGAACAATTATTAAAATTAGGTGTTAATAAATTTATCATAGCATTAGATGAAGGTTTAGATATTGAAATAATTAAAAAAAATATTAAGACTATTAAGGATTGTCTTTTTATGAGAGATGATGTAAAAATAGGAGTGATATTAGATAAAGAAAATAAATATATGAAAAAGGGTAGTAAAGTTTCACCGATAGATTTAAAAGGTGAAATATTTGAAAAGTTGAAAAGTGAATGTATAATTGGAGGATAATATGTATAATAAAAAAATGTTAAAAGAATATTTAAAATACATTGACAAAAATTGTTAAATATGGTAATATATAAATATAGAAATTAATAAGGTTGGTGATTTAATGAGTAAAGAAAGAGATAGGACTGGAGAAGAAAATTATAATAACTTTGGAAGTAAAATGATTATTATTAGATATAGAATGAATAGAGATATTGATGTTTATTTCCCAGAATATAATTGGACTTTTAAAAATACTTATTATAGTGTTTTTAAAAATGGTGAGATATCATGTCCTTATGAAAGAAAAACTTATAAAATAGGATATATAGGAGATGGAAAATATAAAGTATGGAAAAATGGTAAAATGACAAAATGTTATCGAGTTTGGTATGATATGTTGAGGAGATGTTATGACTCTAAATTTCATGAAAAAAATCCAACTTATAAAAATTGTAAAGTATGTGATGAATGGTTGAACTTTCAAAATTTTGCAAAATGGTATTATGATAATTATTATGAAATTGAAGGTCGAAAAATGATGTTGGATAAAGACATACTCCATAAAGGTAATAAGGTATACTCTCCAGAAAATTGTGTGTTTGTACCAAATAATATAAATACATTATTCATTAAAAATGATAAATCAAGAGGTGAATGTCCTATTGGGGTAACTTATAATAAGCGAGATAAAAAATTTAGTGCAGGATGTAGTATTTATGATTTTGAAGAAAATAAAAAGAAACATAAATTTTTAGGATATTATGAAACACCAGAACAAGCTTTTGAATCGTATAAAGAATTCAAAGAGAATCATATTAAAGATGTAGCCGATTATTATAAAGAGCAAATACCTAAAAAATTATATGATGCGATGTATAATTATGAAATTGAAATAAATGATTAAAATATACTAATTAATAAATTAAAGGAGGATGAATATGGAGAGATATAGTTATAGTAAATTAGGGACTTATCATAATTGCCCTTACAGTTATAAACTTATATATATGGAAAATATTAAAAGAAGTAATGGATGTTACGGACTATGTGGTTCATTATTCCATTCTATTATGGAAGAATTAGAACATAAAAAAATAACAAAAAAGGAAGCATTAGAAAGATGGAACATAGAAATAGATATGTTAGAATTTGCAGACGAATTAGAATTTCCAACTGAAAACGCTAAGAAAAATTATCTTAAAGATGTAGAGTTATATTTAGAATATTTCGAACCATTAGACTTCACAAATAAAGAGTGTTTGGTAGAGCAAGAATTTGAAATAGAATTATGTGGTGTCACAATAATAGGATTCATAGACTTAGCTATTTTAGACCATGAAAAGAAAGAAATAACAATAGTAGATTATAAAACGAGCAGTAAAAGTGGATTCACAAAAGCACATCTAGTAGAGAAATGTCATCAACTTATGTTATATTCTAAAGCTATGGAAATAAAGTATCCTGGATATAAAATAGTAGAAACAAAGTTTGATCTTATTAAATACGCTAAGAAAAAAGGTAAAAATACAGTCAAAGAAAGAAAAGATATACTCTTAGAAGAAATGAGAGATTACGAGAGATATTTTATATCTATTCCATTTAACGAAGAAAATTATAAAGTATTTGAAGATTATGTTAAAAACAGTTTAGCAAATATTAATAATGCTAAAGAATTAAATGAATGGAAACCGAAAAAAAATAATTTCTTCTGTAAAAATTTATGTAGTGTGAGTAATAATTGTAAATATTATAAACAAGTGCAATATAGAAATTAATAACCTTTAATATATAAGTTAATAAGAGGTTGTCTATAAGAGTTATATGACATTTTTCTTAAAATATTCTCTATAACTCTTATAATACTTCGTTATAGCCTTAGAATGGCGTTCTAAAAGGTGTATTAAAAATATAAAAATAAAATTGTGATTTTATTTTAAAGATTGGAGGAATGATTATGAAGGAAAGATAGAAATTATAACCTAATGCTTTAATAAATTATGAAGTGGAAATTATAGATTAAGGGGGTTAGTTATGAAAAAATATCATATTTGTGATTATTGTAAAGAAAAAATAAAAGATGACTGTTTTAAATTTGAATATGAAGGTTATTCTTTTTATTTTCATGACAAAGAAGAATTTAAAGATTGGTTATTTGAACAAGTAAAATATAATTTATATTATGGGGATTTTGAAATAGAGAATGATACAATAGAAGAATACTAATGATAAAAGAATATAAGAATAATTTTAAACAACAGATTCATGACATAATTAATTGTTGGATTTATAATATTGAAGATACATTATCTGATGATATTATAGATCTAACAAATACCATACTTATTGTAACTAATAAATTTGATATAGTGATAAAAAGACTAGATAAGGCACTTACAGTTTATGAAAATATAAGTTTTACCAAAATTGATTATGGTGAAGAAGTTGTATTTACTGTTAAGAAATTCTTTAAAAGATATGATTTAGATTTTTTATTGAAATTTAAAATTGTAAAAGATAAAGGATTTAAAGATGTTAAAGGAACTTATTCATGTGTGTTAATTTACATGGATCAAAGAAGATAAAGTTAATAAATTGTTGAATAAAGAATTAGATAATATGTTTAGAGATTATAATGTAATATTGTTATGTTAGGAGTTGGTTATATGAGAGGAACGAAATATTTAAGCGAAGTAATGGAGGATAAATAGGAGTGATATTCATGGAGAACAAATTAGATAAAATAGAGGAAAGAAATATAAATAATTTTGGTAGTAAAATGGTAATAGTAGGATATAGAAAAGCAATGGATATAGATGTATATTTTCCAGAGTATGATTGGACATTTAAACATACTAGATATTATCTTTTTAAAAACGGTCAAATTAGATGTCCATATGAAAGAAGAGTTTATAATATAGGATATGTTGGTGAAGGAAAATATAAAACATATAATAAAAATGGGAAATCAACCAAATGTTATAATAGTTGGAAACATATGTTGAGAAGATGCTATGATTCTAAATTACATAAAAAATTTCCTACATATAAAAACTGTAAAGTCTGTAATGAATGGTTAAACTTTCAGAATTTTGCTAAATGGTATTATAATAATTATTATGAAGTTAATAATGAAATTATGTGTCTTGATAAAGATATCTTAAATAAAGGAAATAAAATTTATTCCCCAAATAATTGTATATTTGTACCTAACAGTATAAATGTTTTGTTTACTAAAAATGATATGAAAAGAGGTGATTATCCTATAGGTGTAAGTTATTATAAAGCGAATAAAAAATTTGTAGCAAAATGTAGTATTTATAATTATGAAGAAAATAAAAAGAAAAGTGTATTTTTAGGGTATTATGACACACCACAAAAAGCATTTGAGGTTTATAAAGAGTTTAAAGAAAGTCATATTAAGGACGTAGCAGAAGTATACAAAAAACAGATTCCAGATAAATTATATAAAGGTATGTATGATTATAAAGTTGAAATAAGCGATTAACAAGAGGAAGATTTAGAAAAGATTTAAACTTGATTGTGGTGAGAACAAATAAAAATGCATTACCACCGATGACTATAACTTTAGATGAAAAATATTTAGACAAATGGATTTTAGTTGATGATATAAAACAAATACCTAAAGATTTAAGTATAAAAAATGTCAATGGAAAAGATATAAGTTTAAGTACTTTTACAAAAATATTAGAAGAGAGTCATTATGTTGTACAAAGAAAAAGAAAGACTGTTAATAAAATAAGAAATACATACTACTATATTCATAGATAAACCAAGTAAAAATGTAAAGTAGCCAAGCAACGTGGTCGACCTATTTAACAGCATTGCAACTGGCTACTTTATAAATAACTATTAAAAGAATTAATATTGACCTACGGTGTATCGTCATCATTTAATTAAAAGGCAAATTAAATTCTTCCTCTTCACATTATCATTTATTCACAAGTTCATAAATTCAATGTGATTAATTAAGCTATTTCAAAACTAATAATTAAGGAGTTGGTTATATGAATGATAAAATACATAAATATATATACATAGGAGTTTGTTGTACTACATTAGGAATTGCATTAATATTACTAAGTTTATTTTTATAGGGGTGATTTATATGGAAAGAAAAGAGCATCAAGTGTGTTTTCATTGTTTACATAATCATGCAAAAGACATGAAATTTATTTGTGATATAAAAGGTGTTATAGATTTACCTTGGGAGAGTGTATGTAAAGAGTTTAAATGCTTTAGTTGTGGTAAAGCTGATGAATTGGATAAATGTGAATGTTATGATGACATTAAAGTTAAATATAATTTAGATTAGGGGTGGTTTTAATGTTAATAAAGATTTATATATGTACTATAATTTTTACTTTTTTAGCTAGTATTCCATACATAATTAGATTATTTAGATATGATTTAAAAACAGATGATAAATTTATAATTGGTAATATTATTTCAACTTTAATCATATTTATCTTGTGTTGTGTTCCATTAGCTAATTTATTATTTGGTTATATTTATT